>ERZ1090878.1281-NODE-1286-length-12047-cov-4.448132_pt1 | contig 12047 bp, 11 predicted proteins | sample MGYA00478473_ERZ1090878 | MGnify/ENA primary metagenome ERZ1090878 (study PRJEB33644, sample SAMEA5815720) | chicken gut metagenome | biome: Chicken; feature: Gastrointestinal Tract; material: Caecum | place: Ireland | collected 2019-01-01 | study: A study of... | reverse complement strand
TTACAGGGTTTTCACCTGCGACAGTTTCCAACGCCCTCAATTATAAAAAGGGTGTCAACGCGGAGACTGCGGCCACCATTCTGCGGGTTGCCCAGGATATGGGCTACTTTGATGAAAACCGAATCCGGAAAGTAAAGTTTGTGATGTACAAACGGACTGGCGTCGTGGTGGATGATACCCCCTTTTTTCCGCTGATGATTACCGGCATTGAGCAGGAGTGCCGGGTGTGCGGCATGGAGATGACCATGTATAACCTGGATCGCCGGGGAGCCAATTTTAAGGAGGAATTTAAATGGCTGGCCAATGACAAGGCGTCCGGCATCATTTTCCTGGGCACGGAGCTTCTGGATGAGGACCAGGAGCTGATTCGAAGCCTTCCGGCCCCCTTTGTTATGATCGACTACTGGAAGGAAGATAAGTCGTTTGACGCGGTAATGGCCAACAATGCGGATGCAGCCCGGATGGCTACAGAGTATCTCATCGGAAATGGCCATAAGGAGATCGGCTATCTGCAGGGTGATTTCCGCATCAAGCCGTTCCGCTCCAGAGCGTCCGGATACCAGACAGCTCTGCGCAAGGCCCAGCTCACTTTGAAGAAGGAGCATGTGGTGACCTTATCCTCCAACATGGACGGAGCTTATGCGGATATGAAAACATATCTGAGCAGAAAACCCAATCTGCCCACGGCCTTTTTCGCCGACAACGATGTAATTGCCCTGGGGGCTATGAAGGCCATGAGCGAGTGCGGTATCCGGATACCGGATGATGTGTCCATTGTTGGGTTTGATGATCTGTCCTTTTCCGCCATCTCCTCCCCTCCGCTGACGACCCTGCGGGTTCCCAAGCAGGAGATCGGCCGGGTTGCGGTGCGCCGGCTGCGGGATATGATTCAGGATAAAAATGATATTCACCTGAAAACCCAGGTGTGCACCCAGTTCATAGAGCGGGAGAGTGTGAAGCCCCTGCGCTGAGAAGCCTGGGGCCGCTGCCTGCGGGAGTCAACTATTTCTGCGGATATGGCTGTTTGGCGCGTCGCACGCAGAACTCAAATGAATATATGCCTGAGGGACAGCTGTATGCTGTCCTTTTTTCTTAAAATATCTCTGCGGTATTGTATTTTCGGACGGTGTGTATTATCCTTTTATCAGATGGAGGCCAGCACAGAAGCGGATCGTGCAACTCCAGCCGGGAATGTACGCCCAGGCATTGCAGCATAAAACAAAAATACGGTAAGAGGAAGAGAAATGATATTGTTTGATAAAATGAGAAATAAGAAACGGGAAGAGTATGAGCCCGAGTATGATCAGGTGCCGGAACTGTATCGGAAAACTTATCAGGATATGCAGGAGGCAGTGGAAAAAGGGGATTTTCAGAAAACGCTTCGCCTGGCTCAAGGACTGAAAGATCAGGGGGCGGATCGGCAGTACTGGGCGATGCAGATGTCTATTGCTTATCTGGGGCTTGGCAAAACGGCAAGCGCGGCATCCTGTATAGAGCCTCTGTACAGGGAGGATCCGGATGATCCGACTCTCAGTGTACAGAGGGCTGTCTGCCTCTATGAGGAGGGAAAATTTTCGGAGGCGGAGGAAACTCTGGCGCGGGTATATCCGCCCGATACATATCAGCCATTTTATTATTCGACTTACGGGGACGCTCTGGAGAATCAGGGAAAGCTGAAAGAAGCCTATGACAAATACAGAGTGGTGATTGATGAGTTTTGGAACGGATATGATCCCGGCCAGGAGCTGATTGACGGCGTGTTTCAGAGATTGATTGAGCTGGGAATGGCCTGCGGTCTGGATACTGTGGATAAAGATACGGAGGAGTATATCCGTTTCCTGCGGAGCGCCGATCATAATGAGAAACTGCAGCGGCGTGTGGCGGAAAATCTGATTCTGTTTGCCCATTATCTGGAAACCAAAGAATACCGCCCTCCGTTCCGCAGGCTGGCGGATGGACTGACGGAGATGGATTTTATGGAAAATCCGGTTTACAGAGGAACACTGCGGTCCGCCTATGTGGCTTTGGAATCTTATGATATTCAAGTGGATAAGCAAATCAGTCCCTTTACCTTTGAGCTGATTACCCGGGCCACAAATGTGGGAACAGAGGAGGATCGGAAGATTGATGAGATGACCGGGCTGACGGATGAGGAGGAGAGCGCGCTTGGGGATGAGGAGATGGAGCTTCTGCTTATGAAATATTTCGCGGCGAAACGGATGCCGGGTATTTCGAAAGAACTGGATCGTATCCGTACCAACTATCCCTGCAGCTATGAGGCGCTCAGTGAACTGGATGAGAGTCTGAAAGGAAACGCCAGGGAGGCGGCTGACAAATATCTGGGACTGCTGCTGGAGCGGAGCGGGGCTGTCGGATATACGAAGTCCTATTTTGACAGGATCTATGAAGAAAATTATGGGAGCGGCGCGGGAACCGTCCTCTGGGATTCTGACGATGGAAGCTATATGCGCCAGGGAAAGAAGATTGGAAGAAATGATCCCTGCCCCTGCGGGAGCGGAAAAAAATATAAGCACTGCTGCGGGAGAAAATAGAAATGAAGATACAGGAATTCAGAGATTTGTTAAAAAGCGCGGACCGGGATAAGCTGGAGAAGGCTTTCGCGGAGTGCTATAAGCAGTTTTCAAAGGCAAAAAAGGAGGAAATCGACCTTCTGGTGCAGGATATTTTATCCGGCAACGAAAAGAAGAAGGCAGAGAAAGGCAAAACGGCCAACTTCGAGGAACTGGAGAGCCAGTACTATGAAAGAGCGGTGCAATGCCTGTGGGATCTCTACGGTGTGCTGTGCAGAGGATGTGAGGTTTATCTGTTTTCCTCAGATGATCCCTTTGCTTCTGTCAGATGGGAACAGGAGGAATTGTACCATCTGCTGGTGAAAAAGACGTTTCAGCTGGGATATACCAGGGAAAACATCAGAAAGGTGCTTCCCCTATGTGCCTCCGGAGGCCTGAGCAGAACGAACCTGTATGCGATGAACCAGCTGGCCCTCCTTTCGGAACTGAAAACCAGCGATGTGAAGTACATGGCCATCGAGGAGGCAAAAAAACTGATAGAACAAGCTGGAAATGCGCTGAAAAAAACGGACTACTACAGCACTGATGCCTATTACCGGAGGAGAAAAGAATGACAATTTGTGCGAACTGATTTTGCTTATCAGCATCGATCTGGCGGAGACGGAGGCAGGCATCAAATATTATTTCGCAAAATGCCAGGAGACGAATAAAGAGATCGCCCTGTATCGGGCCCTGGAATGTGCGGAGTGGATGGAGGACTCCCGGGCCTGGATTGATATTTATCGATATGGACTGACAAAAAAGATAAAGCCCAGAGAGAAATTGCAGGAAAAATATGAGAAGCTGACTTGCGGGAACAGAATCTAAGGAAGCGCTGATTAAAGCGTTTCCTTGATTCGGATCTGAATTATGATTTCTATGTATTGGGACTGTCGCCAAAAGTTCCAGTAGCTTCCTGGCTATCCAAGTGTACATAGGTCGGAAGGACAAAGGGAACACTGGATGTCAGGAAGCGTTGGAACAACTATTGCGACACCCTATTTCTTATTTTACTCAGACAAAACATAGGGTTCATCGTTGACCTGATCGTACATCCAGTCAAGGACCGCGGCGTTGGTATATGCGCCGTTCCAGCCCCAGTGAGCGGCATAGCAGACACTGCCAGGGATGAAGGAAGTCATCATATCATCGGCGCCCATGGCTGCGGCTGCGGCAATCTGATCCTCGGCCAGCTTTTCCGCCTCGGCTCCGCGAAGCTGTCCATTCCACATCAGCTCGCCGTTCTCGCCGTATCCATCGTAGACGGGGATGCCGTATTCCTCCTGAATATCTGCGGCGGCGATGGCCAGGCGCTCTCCCTTCAGCCAGGTGTCAATGCCTTCGGCTGCTGTTCTGGAGTTGTCCTCATAGCCGGTAAACCACCAGCAGGGCATTTCTTCAAAGAACATGGCCATTTTCTCCGCAGCCAGTTCCCGGTCCTGATAAATGGTGTAGGGATCGTAGGCGGTGGAAATCTGCGCCGCGAACAAATCCATATGAGCCTCCATCATGGAGAGCATGGGCTTTGCTCCAGAGGCCAGGCCGGCGGCATAGATCCGGGAGGTGTCGATATTATACTGGGAAATAATCTGTTCAATGATCCGGAAATATTTTTGCTGCAGCGGGCTGGACTCATAATCCATGTTTCCCCACTCAGGGTCACTCTCGCAGGCCAGTGTCACCACAAAGGACGGATTTTTCTCCTGGTTTTCCGGCAGAGCCCAGACAACACAATCGGGGTGAGTAAAGAGGGCGCCGCGGTATGTTCCGGTCCAGTCAGAGTAGCTGTAGTCTCCGGCAGAAAAGTGTACCACCAGGGGAAGATCCTCCAGACTGTCATCCTTCACATCGTAGCCGTCCGGAATATACAGCTGGTATCCCACATCCTCAAACGGAAAATACTGGAAATCATCCATGCCGATGCAGATCTCGTTTGTGGTGGAAGTAAAGCAGCTGTGATCACCCACCGGAGCGGAGGCGGGAATCACCTCGCCGGAGCAGGTGATAATGTCGTTTACCTGATAGAACTGAAATTCCGGTATCTGCTCCCGGGTGTTGGCAGTCGGGTTAAAGGTGACATAGGATGTGTAGGAGAAATAGTTTTCACTCTCCAGTCCCAGATTCAGGAACACGTATTTTCCCTGAAGCTGAACGTCATCCTTTTCTCCGCTGTTATTCACGTATACGGAGACAATGTCACGGTCGTTTGCCAGCATATAGGTCACGGTTCCGGGATACTGCATATTCTGGGGTACCGACATGGCAGGGATTTCCTCCGAATATTCAAGGCGCAGCGCGGTGACGGTTTCGCCCCACTCCAGAACTTCTGTAACGATGCTTGCCTCCACCAGATGGGGAGCTTCCTCTTCCGCTGCCGCCTCCGAGGCATAAGCGTTCGTGCCCAGCATACATGTCAGAGCGGCCAGTGCCAGCCATTTCCAATGTTTCATGTTACCTCCTCCTTTTTCATTTTAATCAAGTACAATGTGATAATGAAATGGTATCAAAGGAAGAGGTAAAAATGCTATAAAGATTGTTGTTAAAAACAATAAAATTGTTTGTTTCGCCCAAAATCATCCGCTGCATCCGTATTTTTTTCGGTACTCTCTGGGAGTACAGCCGGCGATGGAGCGAAAGACGGAGGAGAAGTAGGAGAGAGAGTCGTAGCCCACATTCTGTCCGATCACGCTCACCGGCAGATTGGTCTGCTTCAGCAGCCGCATGGCAAAATGGATTCGCTCCTGGCGGATAAAGTCACTGATGGTGCTTCCCGTTTCACGGCTGAAGTAGGTGGAGAGATAGGAGGGGGAGAGCCCCACATGCTCCGCCAGCTCGTTTCTGGAGATCTCTCCGGAAATATGATCGTAAACGTAATGCTTCAGGCTGGCAATCAGAGGATCCTCCGGGACAGTTTCGGCGGGCTGCCGCTTTGACTTTGCGGCTGCGGCCCGTCTTAGGGTCTGCTCCAGCTGCTCATTTTCCACAGGCTTCAGCAGGTACTCAAATACGCCCAGGGTGATTGCCCTCTGGGCAAAATGAAAGTTCGGGTAGCTGCTGAGGATGATGCACAGCGCGGGCGAGGGAAGGGAATTGTTCCACTGAATCAGGTCAAAACCGCTGCCGCCGGGCATTTCAATATCGGAGAGAAGCAGATCAATGGGCTGGCTTTTGAGAATACCCATGGCCTCGGTCATAGAATAGGCCGTATATGGGGGATCCATGGACAGTTTTTTCCAGTTGACCGCGCTGCATATTCCCATAACAGCGGGAGCTTCGTCATCTACAATTAACAGTTTCACTATCGTCACATCCTTTATACCTTTATCAATGAAAATTATGACCAGTCATCAAACTGGTCCTGGAGTATTTCCAGCACCTTTTCCTCTCCGGCTGCATCCATCTCCTCCAGCATTTGGGGAAGATAAATGGATGGATCCAGCTGGCCGGATTCCAACCCGTCGGTGTATGTGTCCAGAACCTCCTGGATTTCTGTCAGCTCGTTTGCGCAGTCAGACAGATCGGGGGCGAAGGCAATGGTGTCGGAGTACCGGGCGGATTCATTATACTCTTTTACTTTCTCCCAGAGGTTAGGATCATTTCCGGACCAGACCAGGGAGGGGTACTGGTTGGGAAGCAGCCAGGACTGCGTATTCTGGTAACCGCTGTTCTCGGCGGTCACTCCGTCGGGATAGGCGATGGTGCCGTCCGGCTGTATCACATAGTGAACATTTTCAATCCCGTAGCTGAGCAGATTGATCAGATCTGCATCCGTGTAGAGCAGATCCAGCAGCTGCATGGCTTTCTGGGGATCTTCGCAGTTACTGTTGATTCCCCAGTGGGCGGTGATCGCCAGGGAGGACGCAGTGACCATGGGCTCCATCAGGGGGATGGATACCATATCCCGGCCGCAGCTGAGGGACTCTTCATATTCAATGTTGGGCTTGTAGGCAGAAAAATAGGAAAACAGAGTGCCGCCCTTTACCAGGGAGGAGGCATTGAGATCCTGAAAAAACAGGTTGTCCGGAATATAGCCGGACTGCTGCCACTGATAAAACAGGGACACGATCTGTTCATATTCTTCTGATGCGTAATAGTTTTCCAGAACCTGCGGGTCCAGGGCGGACCTGGAGCAGAACGGCTCCACATCGATCCGGGTGGCCTTCAGGCGGCTGATGAATCCATTCCTGGTGCGGTAGCCGCTGACCATATCCAGGTCCGGCTCCCGGGCACTGACATAGGCAAACATTTCATCGATATCCTTCAGGGTTTTCAGGGAGGACAGATCAATTTGATATTTCTCCACAATATCCTCTCTCATGGTCAGCCCCAGGGAGGAAACATAATCGCTGACAGAGGGGAGCCCGTAGAGGATTCCATCCTGCCGCATTAAATCCAGACGTTCTTCGCCCACCAGCTCAACGATGTTCTGCCCGTACTGCTCCATCAGGTCATCCAAAGGCAGGAAAGAACCGCTCTGTAAAATGGAGGGAAGAATGTCAAACTCAATCCCCTGCTTTTCCAGAAGATTTAACTCGGACTGGCGCAGCTGGTCCTGGCCGGAGGAGGCGGTGCTGTAAAGAACCGGAATCAGCTCCACCTGTACGCCGATTTCCTGCCAAACCAGCTGAGATACGGCATCACTGACAAGGTCCATATCTTCCGGTATCTCGCTGGCGTACAGAACCGGCATGGTGAGCGTCTCCGCCTCCTGTTCCCCGGCAGCAGCGCTGACGGAACACAGGGCGCACAGACAGAGGACAAGCGCAGTGCAATAATAAGCTTTCATTTAAATCTTCCTCCTTTGAGGCTCTGTGGGAATAAGCAGCTCCACATGGGCTCCGCCGGTGTCATTGTTGGAAAACAAGACCGAGGCATTGTCCCCGTAAAGGAGCATGAAGCGCTCCCGCACATTAAAAATTCCAATTCCATGTCCGGCCCCCGGCTCCGGCGGGGAAGGCGCTTTCTGAAAATCCTGCAGCGTCTTCCCGGAAAATCCGGGACCGGTATCGTCGATGCAGATCCGCAGACAGGCTTCTCCTTCGGAAGAGGAACACAGATCCAGAGATACACGGATCTCCAGTTCCGATTGGCGGGTGAGGGCGCATTTCAGCGAATTTTCCACAAATACCTGGATGCAGAGGATGGGAATTTCCAGATCCAGTACGTCATCGTCGTATTTGGTGGTCAGGCGGCAGCCTTCATTGGAATGCATGGTCTGCATATCAAAATAGTTTTGGGTATACACCAGCTCTTCTTCCACGGTGACAAACCAGGTATTATACAGAATGTACCGGCAGTGGGAGGAGAGAAACATAGCCAGTTTTTTTACAGAGGGAAAATCCTTCATCTGGGCGTAGCTGATCAGGTTGTTTAGCATATTCAGCAGAAAATGGGGACGCAGCTGTAGCTGGTAGAGCTGCATCTCGGTCTGCTGCTTCTTTAACTGTTCCTCGTAAACCTGAATCTTCAGGTCTTTCACCTAATCCACCATGAGATTCAGAGCGGATACAACCTCCTGGATCTCCTGGGGCGCCGTCTCCTCCAGGGAGAGCTTGGCGAAGCCGTTTTTCCGAAGGCTACCGATCATTCTGCTCAGCCGGTCCAGGGGCTGAATGAAGGAGCGGCGGAGGGCGAAAAGACAGAGCGCAAAGAGAAAACAGGCCAGACAGAGACAGAATACCACGGCCGCTACCAGGGTTCGGAAGCTGGAAAAGAGAACCGCCTCGTCCCAGTAAACGGTGATGGAAAAGGGAGCTTCGGTAAGGGAAGTCCGGGTGGAGAATGTTCCTCCCTCAGGAAGGGAAGAAGCGGAGTCGGGGCCAATTAGGACTCCGCTTTCATCGGAGAGCGCGGCGCCCAGCATACCAGGAAGCTCCTCCTTCGTCATAGAATGGAGCAGGTGCTGTTCCTCAAACCAGCATCCGATCATGCCCTGGGACATTTCTGAGGCGATATACAAATAGCAGGTGGTGTCGGTGGAAAAGGAACGGTACCCCTGTCCCAGAAGATGCTCCCGGTCCTCTGTCTCAGAAAAAAATGTTTCCAGATAGTCAGCGGCCTGCTGATTTTTGGCGTAGGAGCGGTTGGTATTGTGAACAAACCACAGGCTGGAGCTGGCATCATTGTACAGAAAAACGGCGTCAATGTCTGTGTAAATGGAGAGACCGTTAGAGATGGTGTCTCCCAGCGCCTGCATCTCGCTCATCAGTTCCAGCTGTGTCGCCTGGGAAGAAGGATTCATACAGGACAGGTCCAGATCCTGGCTTCCCACATAGCGCAGGGCGGAGGAGAGAACGGTATCGATTTCCGCGGCAAAGGGCCCGATCATCTGCTGGGCATAGGTGCGCATCTGGCCTTCATAGGAACGTGTGATCAGCGCTGTGAAAGCGAATAAGATCGCCAGAATGGGCAGGACGCACAGAAGGATCCAGAAAATCAGATTTTTGCGGAGGGACCTCCGTGGTAAGCGTTTTGATTGTTTGTGCATATTGTCACTCCTCACAAAGAAACTGGAAACATTCTTTATTATATCAGAGGAAAATATACAGATCAACAGAGGAAAATGTGAAAAAAATAGTAAAAACAAACAAAAGCAACAGTTTCGAAAACAGGATTGATAGAAACAGAATGGTGAAATTGATAGAATAAAGATACAAAAAAACACGTGAATGAAAGAAAAGGAGGCTAAAAGAATGAAGAGAAAATGGATCGGTGCGATGATGGCTTGCACAGCCCTGACGCTGGGGATGGGACTTACCAGCCTGGCAACAGAGTATGAGGGGTACACTCAGGAAGAGTTTGATGCCCTGGAGGCAACCACAGTTGTCAAGTCAGATGATTCCCCCACAGGTTACTATGTAACCTTCCGCTATGTGGACCCGGATGCCACAAGGGTGAGAATTTACGGAGAGTGGACGTTCTCAGATCCCGCTCATTCCACCGTGGCAACCAGCACCAACACGGCGCCGGAAGACTGGCAGGACGGCTACACGGTATGGCAGACGGCTGGCTGGCCCACTGCGGATATGACGCTGGATGAGGAGACCGGTATCTGGTCCTACACCATTCCCCTGCCCAACGGTACCTACAATTACCGCTACTATGTGGGCGGCTCAGAGGACGCGGAGCTGACCGACTACACCGATGCGGTGATGGTGTGCGATCCCTCCAATCCCAATTACACCTATGACCGGCAGGATGCGGAGATGACCGGTGAGATGTATCTTACCTCTGTGTATGTTCCCTACGATGAGGAGAAGCAGGCAAATACCACCTGTGTGGAGGAGCAGGCGCCCAGAGATGGGGAGAACGGAGAGGTTTTCTTTGAGGATGTGACGCTGGAGAGCGGCATTGAGACCAGCTATGGTGTATATCTGCCCTACGGGTACGATGAGAATCAGGAATATCCTATCCTGGTGCTGTTCCATGGCGGCGGTGGATACGATGGAAGCTGGTTTAACAACGGGCTTGCCAACATCCTGGACAATATGATCGCGGAAGGCCGTCTGGAGCCCACCATCGTGGTAACGCCTAACGGAGAAGATTTCCCGGCTGAGGATGCAGATCTCAGATGGGATCGGGATGCCATCACTGATTTTGTAGTAAACGATCTGCTGCCCCATATGGCAGAGGAGTACAATGCCTCCACAGATCCCTCCAGAAGAGCCATCGGCGGCCTGTCTCAGGGAGGAGCGGCCATCATGAATGCTTACTTCAACGCCACTGAGGAATTTGGTTACTACATTGACATGAGCTCCCCCATGAAAGAAAATGTTCATGCGGATTTCACCAAAGAAGAGCTGAACGATGTGAAGCTGTTCATCGGCTATGGACTGTATGACTTCGTGCAGACCCAGGTGTACTTCAACGAGGAGAAGGCAGCCGTGGAGGGCAGCATCTACGAGTACATTTACGGTCTGGCGGATGCAGGTGTTGACTTCATGGTAAAGAACGATTTGAAGTACGGCCATCAGTGGTCCCTGTGGAGAGAGCTGGTTGTGTATGCGTTTGACAATTTCCTGTGGCAGTAAGCCGGGAAGCATTTCTCCTGCTGATCAAGTGAATTCTTTGTAAATTGATTGGGATATGGCAAAATTTCGGAAGGATCTTTTGTCATATCCCTTCTTTAGTTATATATTTGCACTTCAGGAAAAGAAAACCATTGCATCCCCCATGAATTTTGTATACAATAAACGTATCAGGGCATGCAACGTGACGGGTGCGCATGTGGGCGGGGTGAATGGGTATGAGAGAGTTAAAGCTGAAGGCCATGGCTAAAATCAATCTTGGCCTGGATGTGCTGAGAAAAAGAGAGGACGGGTATCATGAGCTGCGGATGATCATGCAGACAGTCCGTCTTTACGACAGAGTGCAGCTGACGGTGACGGAGGCTCCGGGAATCCGGGTGAAGACAAATCTCAGTTTTTTGTCAACCGGTGAAGACAACCTGGTATACAAGGCGGCAAAGCTGCTGATGGATGAATTTCAGATCGCAAAGGGATTGTTTATTAATCTGGACAAACATATCCCTGTGGCGGCGGGTCTGGCGGGCGGAAGCTCCGATGCCGCCGCGGTGCTGGTGGGCGTGAACCGGCTGTTTCACCTGGGGCTGTCCAGGGAGGAGCTGATGGAGCGCGGCGTGAAGCTGGGGGCGGACGTACCCTACTGCATTTTGCGGGGGACGGCTCTGGCGGAGGGCATCGGGGAAAAACTGACCCCGCTGCCCTCGCCGCCTGCCTGCCATGTGCTTTTGGCAAAGCCGAAGGTTCATGTATCCACAAAGTTTGTATATGGAAACTTGAAGGCGGACCAGCTGGCGGCCCATCCCGATGTGGACGGCCAGATCCAGGCGCTTCAGAACGGGGATCTGCGGAAATTGGCGGAGTGCATGGGGAATGTGCTGGAGACAGTGACAATCCCGGCGTATCCGGTGATTGAGGAGATCAAAAATGAGATGAAGCAGATGGGAGCGCTGAACGCCATGATGAGCGGGAGCGGCCCCACTGTGTTCGGGCTGTTTGAGGATCGGGGAATGGCCAGAACGGCCTTTGAGCGGCTGCGCCGCGGCAGCCTGGCAAAGCAGGTGTATCTTGTGGAGCCTTTCTGTCACCGCGCATCCGGCAGAGAGCAGGATGACAATGCCACTCTGAAAAACGGGGGAGGAGGGATCGACCATGACGGATGACATTCAGCTTCAGATGAAGGAATATCTGCCTCTTCGGGATGTGGTGTTCCAGACATTGCGGCAGGCCATCCTGAGGGGAACGCTTCAGCCAGGGGAGCGTCTGATGGAGATCCATCTGGCTCAGAAGCTGGGAGTCAGCAGGACTCCCGTCCGGGAAGCCATCCGCATGCTGGAACTGGAGGGGCTGGTGGACATGGTTCCCCGCCGGGGGGCCGTGGTGGCGGAGATCACCAAGTCGGATCTGGAGCTGTCTCTTATACACATCTGACGCTGCCGACGAAGCTAGAAGTGTA
>ERZ1090878.1276-NODE-1281-length-12075-cov-4.231032_pt1 | contig 12075 bp, 8 predicted proteins | sample MGYA00478473_ERZ1090878 | MGnify/ENA primary metagenome ERZ1090878 (study PRJEB33644, sample SAMEA5815720) | chicken gut metagenome | biome: Chicken; feature: Gastrointestinal Tract; material: Caecum | place: Ireland | collected 2019-01-01 | study: A study of the... | reverse complement strand
GCGGTGCAGGCTCCGTCCTCGCCTTCTTCCACCCAATTGCGCATAAAAAGCCCGACCACCTCGTAGCCCTGCTTTTTAAGAAGATATGCCGCAACGGCGCTGTCCACGCCGCCGCTCAATCCCACAACGACTTTCTTCATACGCATATTATAACACAAAAGCGCGGATATTCAATATCTGCCGCGCATAAAATCCACCCTTTCGCCCGTACTTTTTCCGATAAACGGCAAATCGCGGTTATATCTTTCGAGCACGATAAACATCACCGCCAGCAAAACTCCGAAAGGAAGAGGAGTGAAATCGCCGGTGTTCACGCACGAATAGCCCTCGAATCCTATAAAGGAAAGAAGCGCCGCAACGGAAAAGTGGTTGCGCCTTAACGCGAGTTTCAGCCTTTCGATAAACTGCCAGAGGTACGCCGCGCCGCCGACGGCGCCCATGGAAGCGAATATCTGTATCGGCGTGCTGTGGTACCAGAATATCGCCATGTCGTTCAGTTTCCACACCTCGTCGTTGCGGTAGCCTATTCCCACGCCGAAAAGCGGATAATCGAGAACGTTACGGATACCCAGATAATATAATTCTTCCCTGCCGTTGCCGTCGAAAACGTCCATTTCCCCGATAAATTCTTTCAGCCTTGCCGCCCCGTCGGATAAGATAACCGCCGCAACGACGACCGCCAGAGCGAACAAAACGGCAAATTCCGCCGCCCTTCTTGCGGTATTTTTTACGAATACGAAATAGACGGCGACAGATACCAGTCCCGTAACGCCTATCATAAGCGTGGCTCCGCGCGAACCGGAGAGGAACACTACGAAACATTGCAGAACGGCGAAAAGCAGATAAAAAACGCCGCGTTGCGAGCGCGCTCCGCGCCATAGCGTGAGCGGCACGGCAAGGAGCATGAAATTGCCCGCGTTGTTTTTCCACTGCCGGTAAGGGAACTCCTGCGCGCCGTCCTTGAAAAACGCGATAAGCCACATAACGCAAAAAAGCGCGGCTACGGCAATCAGCGTGTTTGCCAGATATTTTGCGGCGTATTCTCCGTCCGCGGGCATATCGCAGTCCATAAAGACCATTATACCAAGCAAAACCACACCGAGAAAAAGCATATAGTATATCGAAGGCAGGGAAAAATATTCCTTTGCGCTTATACTGCCCAAGCCGCCCAGCAGGAGCGCGGCGGACACGGCCAGCTGCGGCGCGAACATTCTGCCGGGGCGGTAACCCCTTCTTCCGCGGCGGTAACGTATAATATGGTATATAAGGGCGGGTATGACCAGCGCGAGCACGCCGGCGTATCCGAAAATTTCCTCATAAGTTATCTTGTACTGCTCGATTACAGCCACCGTACAGAACAAAAACGCGGCGAACGACGGCATTATATTGCGCGTGAGAACGAGCGAAAGGGAGAGAAGGAAAACGCACAGCCAAAACCCCGCCGCATAGGCGGAGAAGATATACGGCACGGCGCAGCATATCACCAGCAATATCAGATAAAGCGGCGAAGACAGCACTCTGTCGGCAAAAGAAACTTCACAGCTCCTTCCGCCTCTTATAAACAAGGCGTTGTTATCCGTCATATTTTCTATCCTAGCAAATAAGAGGGCGATTGTCAATACAAACGCGCGGCGGATTATGCGTTTGACAAGTACGCGCGGGCAATGTATAATGGTTGTTGATGAAGAAAAAACTGTTTGCGGTAATAATATGCCTTGCCCTTACGGCGGCGGTGCTGGCGGCGTGCTCCGCCTCTCCCGCCGACGTTCTGGACGGAAAACTGACGAATCTCACCGCGAACGTCACCTTTGAAAGCGGCGACGGGGTGAGCGACAAGCTATCCTCCTGCAAGGGCGAAGGCGACGGCGGATTCAATTTGATTTTTGACGGGGAAAAGACTTTCAACCGCGTGTTTATCACCACCAGCGCGCAGACAAGCGTGAAACTGAGCGCGGAAGGCGAAACCATATATTCCGGAGCTCCGGGATATATCACCTTCCCCTCCGTCACGTCGGGCGAACTCAGAATAGACGTGCAATGCGACGGAAAGTGGACGGTGGAGAGTCTGGGAATTTACAACGCCCCCGCAACGGACGAACTGCCGATAGTGGGCGTAAATGCGGAGGACGTGCTCGGCGGACGGCTGACTGCCGAAGATTTTGAGAACGTTTCCGCCGTAATTTTACGCGCAAACGTGCTTTACGATACGGACGGCGGAGTGCATTTTGCGGACGTGAACGGAACGGACGGCACCGAATACTTCTCCTCCTGCGTAAGCGCGCTGAAAGCGATGACTTCCGCGCCGGTATATATGCAGGCGGACGTAATGTACACGGACGGCAAAGATCCCGTGGCGGACGGAGCGCACCTGCGCTATGCCGCGCTGCGCACGAACTCTTTCTCCACCGCCGGCAATCTTGCCGCCGTAGTAAGCCGCTACGGCTTGCAGGGACTTCACCTCGACTTTTCCGACAGCGCGACGGAAGGCACGTCCCTCTACCTTTTAAGCGAATTCGCGCAAAAATGGAAACAGATTTCCTCAAGTAAAATAACCGTCGCAATGCGGCTCAAAGGCTTTGAACGCAGTGAAAAATACGATAAACTAGTGTCTGACTTCTTCCGCGACGGGAATACGGCAAGCAATCTTCTGGACGCGCTTATCCTTACCGCCGACGGCGGGGTAAGCTATGAAACCGCTGCCGAATTTGCCGGTATGGAGAGTAAATTCCGCATAATGCCCGCGATAGACTGCAACGAAGACGTTTCGGTGTTCGCCTTTGCGAGCGACTGCGGATTATCCGCCGCCCTTATGAACTTCAACAAGGCGGGCGCGGACGCGGTCAACTCCGTCGTCTGATATAAAGATACATAACTGCGAAAAGGCGGCAGTAAGCCGCCTTTTTCCATATTCGTAACGCCGCGCGGTTACGCCGCTGTTTTCCCTTCCAGCAGTATGTGGTCGCCGTCGACAGGCTCTTCCTTCGTTTCCGCAATCCCCTTCTTCCTGCGCAGACCGCGTATCACCGTCATATACGATATGACGAAGAATATGTCCGCGCCTATCCACGCCGCGGGGTTGGATACGCATATGCCCGTATATCCGAGCGCTTTGGTAAGCAAAAGCGACGCGAGCACGCGCATTGCCACTTCTATCGCGCCGCCGAGCATTGCGAACGTGCTTTTTCCTATGCCCTGCAGGGCGTTGCGGTAGACGTATATGGCGGTAAGGAAGACGTACATCGCGCCCTGCCAGATGAGATACTGCCGGGAATAATCGAGAATTTCCTGCGTTATTTCGTTGCTGAAAAGCCTTGTCAGCGGCTGTGCGAGAAGCGCGACGAACGCAAAACCTATAAGCGAGCAGAATACGCCCACTATCATTGAAAGTTTTACGCCCTGCCTTATTCTGTCAAACCTCATCGCACCGTAATTCTGACCGCAGAAAGTGGCGACAGCGCTGCCCAGCGCGGCAAGCGACTGGTTGACGATGCTGTCAATCTTGTTAGCGGCGGTGTATGCGGTAACCACCACGCTGCCCAGCTGGTTGAGCGCGGACTGCTGGACCATTATGCCCACCGCGATAATGGAGAATTGGAGCGCCATGGGAAGTCCGAGCGCAACGTGCTGCCAGTAAAATTTGACGCTGGATATAAAGTGCCTTGCCTTTATGCGGTATACGGGGAATCTTGCGAACATCACAACGAAACAGCCCACCGCGGAAATCGCCTGCGAAAGGACGGTAGCCCAGCCCGCGCCCGCAACGCCCATGTCGAATTCGAGAATAAACAAAAAGTCGAGTCCCACGTTGAGCACGGCGGCGAGTACGAGGAAGATGAGCGGCGTTCTGCTGTCGCCCACCGCGCGGAGCATTGCCGAACCGAGGTTGTAAAACACCGTGGCGGCAAGTCCCCAATACACGGCGACGATGTAGTCGTAGGCGTAACCTATCACGTCGTCGGGCGTGGACATAAGGCGCAGAAGCGGCATTGTCGTGTACACCGCCACGAACGTGAGGATAACGCTTATAACGGTGCTCAGCGCAAGGGACGCGGCGAGCGATTTTTTGACGCCCTCTTCGTCGTGCGCGCCGAAGCACTGGCTTGTCTTGACGGAAAAACCGGAAGTAAGCCCCTGGACGAAGCCGATTATGAGCAAGGACATGGAATTCGTCACACCTACCCCGGCAAGAGCCTGGTTGGAGATGGTCTGCCCCACGATTATCGTGTCCACCATGCTGTACAGCTGTTGAAAAATGTTGCCTATCATGATAGGCAACATAAACAATATGATAGATTTTAAGGGTTTACCCGTGGTAAGGTCCTTGGTCATATCGGTAACCTTGTTATTTATTTCACAATTTCTCCCACACGGTATTATATTACAACCGCCGGAAAATCGTATTATTTTGCGGGCGTTGGCAGGTAAAGTTTGCGTAAATTATCCTGCGTTTCCGCAATATCCGTCCGCTGATTTCCGCTGTCCGCGCTCTTTCCTCCGCGGAGGAAAAGCGTTTGCTAAAACGCGAACGATACCGTCTTGCTCTCTCCCGCCGCAAAGGTTATCTGCCGCTGCTTGCCGTTCATGCCGCAGGTAACGGTAAGCGTCTGCGCGACGTCGGAAGTTATGACCGCTTCCACCCCGCTTTTCGTCCAGCTCATGGACGTGAGCGTAGCCCTCGTGCGCAGGCGTATTCCCTTTATGACGCCCTCGTCGAAGCCGGAAGTGGGGAGCGCGGGCAGCAGACCCACTTCGCCCGTATACGAGTAGACGAGCGCTTCGTTGACTATGCCCGTGTAGCCTATGGCGTAGTCGGTGCAGTAGCCGCTTTCCGCATTCGTATGGTGGTTGGTAAGCAGACTGTCGTAATAAATGTAGCTGTTCATCAGCCCTTTCAGCGCGTCCGTGAGCGCTTCCCTGTCGTTCAGGCGCGCGGCTATCAGACTGCGGTGGACGAGCGCGTGGCTCGCCTCGTTCTCGCTGGCGCGGTTTTCCACCGCCTGTATCGCCGCCTGTTTCAACCGGTCGCTCTGCTGTGTTTCGAACATGGGCCACGCAAGATAGAGATGGCTGAGGTGGCGGTGCGAGTTCTGCTCTTCGAAGTCGGTGGTCGCCCATTCTTTAAGCGCGCCCGTATCGTCGAAAAGATAGGGCGGCAGATCGCGTACTATTCCTTCCCATACGGAAGTATCGGCGTTTTCGTCTATGGATTTGGCTATATCAATGACCATATACATATTGCTCAGGCATGCGGATATGTCTATCGCGCAGTTGGCAGCCGCAGGCGAATTGTAGTTCGCGGGCGTATTTTCCGGCGAGTAGGACGGGATTATGCAGTAACTCTCCCCTTCTTCAAGACTCGTCTTGCCCTGCGTGTAAGCTATGCTGCCGTCAGCTCTCGTATAGTATTCGGGAGTGAGAAGCTGCTGCCAGTAATTCGCGGCGTTGACTAAAAGCGGATATAAAATCTCCGTGCGCAAATCCAGGTAACCTCTCGATTTTATCGCGTTTATCTGCGCGTCGGTAAGAGGCGCGGACGAGGGCGAAAGCACGCTTTTGAGTTCGTCAAGATCAAATTCGTCGCTCAGCGGAATGTGCATATCGCCGTAGCACATCAGCGTTTCGTACATGGGATAAAGCATCCACGACGTGCCCGCGTTCCAGTAACGGAAGGGGTATTCGTAACAGCTTTCCACAATGCTCGCGTTGTCGCCGTCCGTATGCACGGGCGCTTGCAGCGCATTGGTATAGCCGTGCGTTGCCATGGCGTTTTCTTCCCAGTCGGGAGCCTGGCGCAGTATGAAGTACACGTATCCGACGGGCGAGGAAGATATGTTGCCCGTGTTCATTGCCGCAGTCTGCAGATTCACGTTCGCGTCCATTGTGAACTTACTGCCCCAATCGGGATTGAATTCGCCCGTCCACATTCCGCCCAGGCGCGAAGTGGACGTACCCGAACAGCACAGCGCGGCGTATCTGCCCGAATAGTAAGCGCGCTCCGCCAGAGTCTTGTCTATCTCCGTTTTCGTAAGGTCTTCCCACGGCAGATATTTTCTTATCAGGTCTTCATTGGCTACCGTTATATCCGCGCCCAGCGAAAACTCCACCGCGTTGAACTGCGGCGTGAAAATATCCGTGTGCGCTTTGAGCGCGCCTTCATAGTCGAAATACCCTTCTTCATCCGTGTATTTATCCGCTACCGCCTTCACCTGCGCTTTCAATTCGTCCGTAAGCGCAAATTCTTCCTGATCCGCAAAGGCGTCGTATGCACCCATCTCCGCCGTTCTTCCCGATACGGAAATCACATACACCGTGTCCGCCTTTTTCACTTTAAGACCGGGGTTGGAAGAGCCGGCGTACTGCTTTTCGTCCGGCAGGTCGTTTTCCGTGGTTTTGACGTCCGCTCCTTCGGAAATTATATAGCATACGGTGGCGTATCCGCCCTCTTTCAGCTCGCTGCCTTCGTATGAAGGATAATGCGCGACAAAGGTCATATATCCGTCCTTGTCCGCATACTTTTTATATCTGATATCCACTTCGCTTCCGTCGCCGAACTTGGCGAAAGACGAGATATTGTCAAACGTGAATTCCGCGGTAACGGGCTTTTCCTTATCCGACGACGTTATCTGTGTTATGGTGACGCCGTCCGCCCACGATGTGAAAGTACGCCTGTCCCACTGCCCCTTGTCGTCGGTATATCTTACGCCCACTTCAGCCGTTTCGTAATTCGTATAGCGCATAAAGCCGGAATATTCCCGCTCTTCCTGTCTGATACGCAGCTGTGCGCCGGGGTGGTAGCCGTACACGTCCAGATAAGGCTGGCTGTCGGTATAACTGCCCTTTTTGATTATCGCCTGCCGCACGCTTTCCAGCTCGTCCGCGGTATCGGGAGTCACGCGCGGATTGGCATTGGGCAGAATAAAATGTATATTCTGATATATGAGCGTATCGGAATAAGGCGCGCCGGACGTGATTACGCCCTGTTCGCCGTTGCCGCTTACCATACCGTCGCGCCAGAGCGTCTTGCCGTTCCTTTTTTCGTCAAGCTGTGTAAATTCATTAGAAAAAGAAGATTTCGCGGGGGACGCAAACTGCGCGCCCGAAGGCGGATAATAAGCCTTACACGCGCTGAGAGCGCCCAACGCGCACACGACCGCCAGAATCAACGCTACGAAAACGACTGCTTTTTTCTTCATACCCTCTTCCCGCCGATATTGTTTTTCCGGCTTCCGCCGCAATATAATGATAAAGTATACACGCGCGTAAGTCAATGCACAATACTGCGATAAATATGGAGAATATGGGAAAGAGGCGGTTTACACCGCCCCGTACCGGCCGCGGAAGGCGGCCTTTACGCTTTATTCCACTCCACCGCTATCGTAACGCCCTGCCTGTAAGAATACGACCAGTTTTCGTCCCAGCCCTCCGGCTTTTCCGGCGCTTCGCAGCGTATCGTCATATCCACGGTATTTTGGTTGAACACGAGTTCGCCCACGGAAACAACTCCCGCGGGAATGGTTATCTCCGTTATTGCCGCGTTCGTAAACGCCTGCGCCCCTATGCTCTCCAGCTCCGCGCAGTCGCCGAGATTGACCGTTTTCAGCCACGAACAGCTTGCGAACGCGCCTTCACCGAGCGTCTGCAACCCGGCAGGCAATTGCAGTTCCGTAATTCTGAGACGGGCGAAACTCCTTGTGCCGATATACTTCAGCGACGACGGCAGCGAAAGCTGAGTCGCTTTCTGCGCTCTTGAGGGGAAAAGCGACGTATCCTTTCCGTCGGCAACGCCCACGGTGCCGTCCTTCACCGTAAACGAAGTCATAGCGGTGTTCTCGACCGCGACAAGCCAGTTCCCGACATACAATCCGCCGTCGGTATAATTCGCCGCTACGTCGTATCCGGTCGCCGCGAACGCCCCGTAGCCTATGGACCGCACTGATTCGGGAATGTTTACTTCGGTCAGCGCCCCTAATTTGGCGAAAGCACCCTGTCCTATACGGTACAATCCGTCGGGTAAAGTTATTTTTTTCACTTTCCCCGAATATCCCGCGCCGGAAAACGCGTTGTCCGCGATTACCTTCGTGCCCTCTTTCACGGCGTACTCCGTCAGCGCGGCGAAATCCGTATTGACCGCTATAAGATAGCCGTCGGCGTACAGCACTCCGTTTTCCCAGTTGGACGGATTGTTGTAATACGCCGTTCCGCCCAGCACGGTAAACGAGACTGCAATCGGCTTGTCCGGCATATCTATCCGCGCAAGCGACGCACACCCGTCGAATATGTGGTCGTTAAGTTTTTCCATATTGTCCGACAGGCTTACGGATTCGAGCGCGGTGCAGTTCATAAACGCTCCGCTGCCCAGATTGCGCACGTTGTTCAGCTCGACGGATTTAAGGGCGGTGCAATCCTTGAACGCGTAACCCCATATATCCGTGAGCGAATCGGGAGCGGTAAATTCCGTCAGGGCAGTGCCGCTGAACGCGTCGGAGCGAATCTCTTTAAGCGTAGAGGGGAAATTCACTTTCTGCAGAGAAGAACACCCGTCGAACGCCTCGTCGGAAATTACCCTGAGCGAAGAGGAAAGCCGGACTTCGCGCAAAGCCGTGCAGCCCGAGCACACGCGGTAGCCGAGCCTTTCCACGGTATCGGGAATAATGAGGACCGCAATGTTCTTATTGTCCTTGAACACGTCCTGCCCTATCTCCCTAACAGCGATACCGTTTACCACGGAAGGTATCTCAACCGTCATGCCGCTTTCAGTCAGCCCTTCCGCGCCCGTCAGGACTCCGTCAGCGTCGACCGTGAACGTGATCCCCGCGGGAATATTCCGGGTCCACTTCGCGTAAAGCGTCTGCGCCCTTGTCACATCGTACGGGAACGTTACTTTTTCCGTAAAGTTTTCATCGGCATACCAGCCCTCAAAGGTATATCCTTTCTTCTCCGTTGACGGGGAACGCTCTATCACGGATACAGTCATATCCTCGACCGCCGTTCCGCCGTCCGTTTCGAAATGCACGGTATAGGTATTTTTCTCCCACTTCGCGTAAAGCGTCTGCGCCTTTGTCACCTCGTACGGAAAAGTTACTTTCTCCGTAAAGTTTTTATCGGCATACCAGCCTTTAAAGGTATATCCTTTCTTCTCCGTTGACGGGGAACGCTCTATCACGGATACAACCATATCCCCGACCGCCGTTCCGCCGTCCGTTTCGAAATGCACGGTATAAGTGTTCTTCTCCCACTTCGCGTAAAGCGTCTGTTCCGCGGTCACCTCGTACGGGAAAGTTACTTTTTCCGTAAAGTTTTTATCGGTGTACCAGCCCTCAAACGTATATCCTTCGCGGGTCGTCTGAGGCTGTTTTTCTATCCTTGAAGTCGTCACCGCGGCAACTGGAGTACCGTTATCCACGTCGAAAAACACGGTGTATTCCTGCGGAAGCACAGGCTCTTCCGTCTTTTCGTAAAAGGCATACACGCTCACGTCCCCTGTCAGCGGCTTTTCCGAATAAGTATCCGCCGTAAGTTCGTTGCGCCACGTTCCGTTATCGAAAAACCAGCCTGCGAACGTATATCCGTCCTTTCCGGGTGCGGCGGGCAAGTCCAAAGTTTCGTTTCCGGACGTCCTGATAATATCCGCCAGCGCTCCGTCTATATAAAAGGATATGGTATATTCCGCAGCGGAAGGCTCTTCGTTACGGATATAGCGCGCATAGACGTCCAAATTCTCCGTCAACGCCCTGCCGGCAAAGGAATCTTCCGTCAGTCTGTCTTTCCAGACGTCTTTGTCCGTGTACCAGCCGCCGAAGGTATAGCCGGCTTTCGCGGGAGCGGCGGGCAGAACGATTTTTTCATTGCCGGCGGTTGCGACCGTGCCGACGAGCGTTTCTCCGCTGTAAAACGAAATAGTGTATTTTTGCGGAGAATCCTCCGTGACGCAGGCGGTCAATAAGCCCGCGAGCAAAACCAGGCACATAAATATGCACAAAACGACCGTCAAACGTTTTTTCATCTGCAAAGCCTCCTTTATGGTAAACACCCCCGTACCCGTACCCGACCATCATTCTCTCTTGACAGCCATTATAGCATATATTTCCCGTTTTCTCAATCGTTTGCGGCGGCGCGTTCCGCCATACAAAAAGCCTTGATGCGCGCAGCTTCAAGGCTTTTCGTTACTCGTCTTTGTCAAGGTTTTTCGTTACTTGTCTTTGTTTTCGTCGTTTTCCTGCGATTCCGCTTTCTGTTTTTCCCGCTCTTCCCTGGCTATCTTCCTTGCTTCCTTTTCCAGCAGTTTCTGAGCCTTCCTGTCCTCACGGGCGGCGGCACGGCTTGCCCACTTTTCCTTCATCTTGTCCGAATAGGTGGGTTCGCCCGCGTGCGCTTCCTTGTACTTTGCGCTCTTTGCGGAGATGAGGTTGAGTATCACAACCACCAGGAACACCACGAGTATGACTATGAACACCGAAAGCAGTCCCTGCCACAGGATATTGAGAGTTCTCAAAACGGTTTCGGGATTATATTCCAACTGTACGCCTGAGGAAGTGCCCTCTTCCATTACTCTTATTAAGTCTGTCATATTTTACACCTCCTTAAATTCCCGCGATAGCCATCAGAATACCGCCGGCGATAACCGAGGAAATCTGACCTGCGACGTTTGCGCCCGCCGCATGCATGAGCAGATGATTGGAAGGGTCTTCCTTAATGCCCAGCTTCTGCACTATGCGCGACGCCATGGGGAATGCGGATATGCCCGCCGCGCCGACCATGGGGTTGATTTTCTTTTTGGTAAACAGGTTGATGAACTTGGCAAGGGCAATGCCGCCGAACGTGTCGAACACGAAGGCGAAAAGACCCAGCGCAAGCACTATAAGGGTATTCAGCTTGAGGAAGTCCTCGCCTACCATACCCGCCGCCACGGTGATACCCAGGAATATGGTCACCAGGTTGGAAAGCGCGTTGCTTGCCGTATCCGCAAGGCTGCCCAGCACGCCGCATTCGCGTATGAGGTTACCGAACATAAGGCAGCCCACAAGCGCGACGGAAGCGGGTGCGATAAGTCCTGATATGAGCGTTACCACTATGGGGAACACTATCCTCGTGCCCTTGGACACGCTCTTGGGATTGTATTCCATTTTGATCATGCGCTCTTTCTTGGTGGTGGTGAGCTTGATGACCGCGGGCTGAATGACGGGTACAAGCGCCATGTACGAATACGCGCACACCGTTATTGCGGAAATGAGGTACGCGCTGTCCGTTCCCGAAAGCAGACTGTTGGCAACGGTTATGGAAGTAGGACCGTCCGCCGTACCGATAACGCCTATCGTGATTGCCTCGTTAAGACCGAAGCCGCACAGCGCCGCCAGCACTATCGTGAAGAAGATACCTATCTGACCCGCCGCGCCGAAGAAGAACAGTTTGGGGTTGGAAAGCAATGGTCCGAAGTCCATCATCGCGCCTATACCTATAAACAGTATAAGCGGGAAAAGTTCACCCGTATCAAGACCCGCGCTTTTCAGAACGTCCAAAATACCGAACGAAGTGACTACGTCTCCTTCCACCGTATTGAGCGCGCCCGAAAATGGAATATTGACCAAAATCGCGCCGAAGCCCATGGGCAAAAGCAGCGTGGCCTCCCTCTAGAATTTGATGGCGAGGAAGATCATTATAAAACCGATGATCCACATCACCACATGATACCATTCTATGGCGGCAATTCCTTCTATGAGAAAGCCTAATCCGTCCATGCGTTATCCTCCGCAAGTTGTTTTTATAAAAAATCCGTTCCAAAGGCACAGCCTGCCCTGTGGAACGGTCTGACTTCTTTCAATCGCGCCCGGGCAAAGCCGTGATGACGAACGCGATACGGATATATCCGCGAGTTACTCCCCGTGATATATCAATTATAATGTGTAACGGCGGATATTGTCAAACTTTTTTTACGCTCCCTATATATAAATTATACATAAATACTTTCACCGATATTGTAAAAACGCGGGCATACCCACCAAAGCAGCGTGCATTACGAAAAATTTTCTTGCAAGACGGCGCATTTTGTTATATTATATAATATATAGGAGAAAAATC
>ERZ1090878.1272-NODE-1277-length-12090-cov-4.169007_pt1 | contig 12090 bp, 11 predicted proteins | sample MGYA00478473_ERZ1090878 | MGnify/ENA primary metagenome ERZ1090878 (study PRJEB33644, sample SAMEA5815720) | chicken gut metagenome | biome: Chicken; feature: Gastrointestinal Tract; material: Caecum | place: Ireland | collected 2019-01-01 | study: A study of... | reverse complement strand
CTCTTATCTTCTATCGACTATTTTTCGTTATTTCATCTGTTTCTATGCGGCCGGAATCCGGCTTGCAATCATTCCCATTATAACATAGATTTAACATTTGTAAATAAAAATTAATTTTTCCGTCGTTTTACACTATATCCAAAGGTTCCCAACCGTTTTCCAAGGGCAAAATATTCCCCGTGGGAGTACACAGCCAGCCCCGATTTGTTCAAATCGAACTTGCCCCTTTCATCCAGATAGCGGTCATCCACGTCCACCGCCAGTACCCTGGCCAGGAACATGTGATGGCTTCCCAGCTCGATCACCTGCTCCACCCTGCACTCAAGATTCACCGGGCTCTCCCCGATAAGGGGCGCCTCCACCTGAGCAGCCTTCAGGGCGGTCAGCTGCATCTGTTCAAACTTATCCACCTCCCTGCCGGAACGCACGCCGCAGTAATCCGCGGCCCGCACCAGGTTTTGGGTGGTAAGATTGATCACAAACTCTCCGGACTCCTTGATCATATGGTAGGAATACCGCTCCGGCCTCACCGAGATGGATACCATGGCAGGGGAGCTGCACACGGTTCCCGTCCAGGCCACGGTGATAATATTGGGCTTCTCCCCCGGAAGAGCACAGCTCACCATCACTGCCGGGAGGGGATAGAGCATATTTCCCGCCCGCCAGACCTGCCGGCCTGCCTGGGCTGGCTTTGCGCTCTCCCGGGCCTTGCCCCCCTCCCCTCCTCCTCTTGCCGGTCTTTGTTTCGTTTTTCCGGTCTTTCCGGGCGTCTTAGTTTTTTCTGTCCTCATTCTCTTACACCTCGCTGCTGCGGCTGATGGCCCACATCAGAGCGGGTACCACCTGTTTCTTTCGTGACACCACCCCCGGCACAACGGCAGCGTTGTCCACCACCTTGGCTGGCGGGAAGGCGCTCTCCACCAGCTCTCCGGAATTTTCTCCGTAGCAGAGCATTTCGGTGGATTCCTCAATGATATTGGTGAGCATGAAGATAATCATGTCCAGGTCATGTTCCTTGCAGGCTTTCTCCAGGAAGGGCACCATCCTGGCCTTGATCTCCAGCAGTTCTTTCTGGCTCATGGAGGTAATCTGCCCGATGCCCAGCTTGTGATCCCCAATATCAAATTTTTTAAAATCCTGATAGAAAATTTCCTCCGGCGTTTTGTTCCGCAGATTGCTGCCCGCGGCAAACATTTCCCGGGCAAAAGTCTCGCACTGTATGCCTGCCAGCTCTGCCAGCTCCCTGGCCGCCGACCGGTCCGTCTCTGTGCAGGTGGGGGAGCGGAACATCAGGGTATCCGACAGAATGGCGCTGCAGAGAATCCCCGCCACAGCAGGCGGAATCTGTACCCTCTGCTCCCGGTACATCTGACAGATGATGGTGGCCGTGCACCCCACCGGCTGATTGCGGAAGTACACCGGAGCCATGGTCTCCAGAGACCCGATGCGGTGGTGGTCAATAATCTCCAGGATCTCCGCGTCCTGCACGTTGTCCACCGCCTGGGTAATCTCATTGTGGTCCACCAGGATCACAGCCCGCTTGAGTACACCCAGCAGGTTCCGGCGGGAGATAATGCCCACATAGCATCCCCGCTTGTCCAGAATGGGAAAGTCCCGGTACCGCTTCTTGGACATAATCTCCCGGATCTCATCGGTGTAATCGGTCAGATGGAAGGAGATCAGGTTATCCTTTTTCATAAAGAAGTCCACCGGCATGCTCTGGTTGATGAGCCTGGCCACCTCATAGGTGTCCAAGGGCGTGACGATCACCTTACAGCCCCGGTCCCTGGCCATGTGCTGGATGGTTCTGGACACCGGCGCGCCCAGGCACACCACAATACATCCCGCGTTCATCTCAATGGCGCACAGCTGGGACTCATAGCGGTTCCCCAGAATCACCATGTCGTGCTCCTCAATGTAATTTTCCATCACATCCGGGTTGGCGGCGGCAATCACCACCTTCCCCTGTTCAAAATAGTCGTCCTCGTCTCCCACCACCATCTGGGCGTCCAGCGTCTCCAGAATGTTGCGGTAAGGCGTTCTGGCAATGGACACGATGGCGCTGTCGTGCTCCTCCATGTAGGATTTGGCAATATCATTGATGGTGATCAGACCGTGAAGATGATCCTCCTCATCGGTGATGGGCAGCGTAAACACATTCTGTCCCCGCATCAGCGTCCACGCGTTCTTGATGGAAATATTGCTTCTGACCCCCGGCACCTCCCGGATCTCCATGTCCTTCACCCGGGTGCCGATGTTGTCCAGATATAAGGGCTGCTCCATGCCGAAGCGCTCCAACACGTACTGAGTCTCCGCCGATATCTGGCCCGCCCTGGCCGCCACATAGTGACAGGTTCTGTCCGTCTGGTTCTTCAGATAGGTGTACGCGATGGCAGAACAGATTGAATCCGTGTCCGGATTCTTGTGGCCCACCACACAGACGGTCCGCTTCTTTATCTTATCCTGCTGCTCCAGATGCTCCTCTGCCCGTTCCACTGTCATATTCTCTCCTCCATGATTTCCCGCCGCCCGGGGAGGCGAAACTTTTCCGGCAATCCGTTCTCTATTTTTTTACCAGATCCCAGTAGCTGGTGCCGTCCAGCCGCTCATCCACACCCAACATCTCCAGCACGGTGGCTGCAATATCCGCGAAGGTACTCCTGGTGCCGATGGATACGCCCGCCTTCACCGGAGCGCCGTAAATGAGCATGGGCGTGTACTCTCTGGAGTGGTCGGTCCCCTTAAATCCGGGATCGCAGCCGTGGTCAGCCGTGATGATCACCACATCATCCTCCCGCATTTTTTCCATGAACTGTCCCAGCTGGCGGTCAAACACGGTGGCGGCATTGGCATAACCGTCAATATCGTTCCGGTGCCCGTACATCATATCGAAGTCCACCAGATTCACAAAGCACAGTCCCTTAAAATCCTCATCCATATAGGCAAGGGTCTTCTCCATGCCGTCCTCGTTGCTGCTCATGGACACCGTGTGGTCAATGGCCTGCCCCGCAAAAATGTCGTAGATCTTTCCCACCCCGTAGGTGTCAAAGCCATGCTCCTTCAGGCTGACCATCATGGTCTTCTTGGGGGGCACCAGGGAGAAATCGTGGCGGTTTCTGGTTCTGGTAAAGTCCGCGGCGCAGGTTCCCACAAAGGGTCTGGCGATCACACGGCCCACGCCGTGCTTTCCCTGCAGAATCTCTCTGGCAATCCGGCAGTCACGGTACAGCTCCTCCAGCGGCACCACCTGCTCGTGGGCCGCGATCTGGAACACCGAGTCCGCGGAAGTGTAGACAATCAGATCGCCGATTCTCATATGCTCCTCCCCGTAGTCCCGGATCACATCCGTGCCGGAATAAGGCTTGTTGCACAGCACTCCCCGGCCCGTCTGTTCCGAGAAGGGAGCCAGCACCTCCTGGGGGAAGCCCTCCGGATAGGTGGGAAGCGGATTGGGGGAAATCATCCCCGCAATCTCCCAGTGCCCGATGGTGGTATCTTTCCCCATAGAAGCCTCCGCCATACGTCCGTAGGAACCGATGGGCGCCTCCACGCCCTCCATGCAGGTCACACCGTCAATATTGAACAGGCCCATCTTTTTCATGTTGGGCGTATCATACTTCTCTGATTTCACAATGGAGGCCAGGGTGTTAGCTCCCACATCATCGAATTTGTCCGCATCGGGAAGATAACCGATGCCATAGCTGTCCAGCACTATCACAAACACTCTTTTTACACTCATATCTTTTCCTCACTTTGCTCTCATAAAAATACGGTCTTTCCAGGAAACGAAAAACCGGCGCTTCTATGCTTTCGATCATTTGAGCGGCTACTTTCAGTTTAACACATTTTTCCGTTTTTGGGTACTATGATCAGAAATATCCGCCCCAAAGCCCGCCAAGATAATGGATCTTGTCCTATTTTTCATGATTTCCGGCGTTTTTTCTCTGGCTATAATCGACAATATCTCGATTATTTTTTTCTATTTTTTGTGTATTTTATTGTATTTTTAGTATTTGTTCACACTTTGTTCACAAATAGGTGTTATAGTGTAAACAGTTCTTGAGAAGGATTTCTCATACATATGGTGTAATGTCACATTACTCATATTGATAAATTTTTTCATAATAGCCCCGGCAGCTGCTGTCGGGGCACTCCTCATGTCAGGGAGCCGTTTTCATCCGGAAGAGCCTCTGCAGGCTCCGGTCACGGCTCCTCTTTTTTGCCGATTTTTCGCCGGCCGGGTGCCGAAGGTCATCCCCGCTCAGCGCTCAATTCCATCCCTGGCCGGCTGTTTCCGGTCAAAGGGATGCTTAATTTTCCGTATCTCCGAAACATAATCCGCCAGATCCACCAGATGTTTTCCGGGCTCCTGCCCCGTGAGAATCACCTCCAGCTTGTCCGGCTTGTGCTCCAGATAGTCCGCCACCAGCGCCTCATCCAGCAGCCCCGCCCGGATAGCATAGATGGCTTCATCCAAAAACAGCACATCAAAGTCCTGCTCCCCGGCCATCCGCGTCACCCGCTGAAATTGACTGTTGTAGAACGCCAGCCGCTCCCGGCGCTCCTGAGGCGTGAGCTGAAAGCTGAACTTCTCTTCCTTCAGCCCCTCCAGCATGGTAATCCCCTCCACCTTCTCCAGCGCTTTGCGCTCGCTGGTGGAATTGTCTTTCATAAACTGATAGATCAGAACCCGGTATCCATATCCGGCAGCCCTGACGCACAGCCCCATACCCGTGGTGGTCTTTCCCTTCCCGTCTCCACAGTAAATGTGGATCAGTCCCGTTCCCTTTCTCACCTTTTTTTCTTCCATGGCCTTGTCTCCCTTCCTGGCGCTTCGCGCACCAGACTGTCATTATTTCCAGTCTATCACAGGCATAAAATCTTTACAACCGGATGACTCCGGTGTTATGATTAATATTATTACTATTCACAGCCGCCCACATAAGCAGTCTTAGCTCCGGAAGGAGCGGGACTGATTCCTCGAAGAGGCGACGAGTGCGTATGCGGGCGGGGTGTCTGTGAATAGTAACTTGGTATTAGGAAACGCCACTGAAAGCGTTTCCTTCGAATTACGGCAAAGGAGTACATAAATGAAAAACCCCATACCCATATCCCGCCGGCTGGCAGCGGCCGCTTTCCTGGGCTGGAGCCTGATTCCCGCGCTGGCCGTGCCTGCCGGAGCCTCCCAGCTCTCTGACGGCCAGCCCGCTGCAGATCAGTCTGCCGAAGACCAGTTATCCGGAGATCAGATCTCCCATAGTACGTCTGCCGAAGACCAGATCTCCACAGATCAGCTGGCCCTCCGGATGGATCTGCTGCGGCTGCAAATCCGTTACGGGGAGGATTTTGTTTTCCCCATGGAGATTCCGTCCGGAGAATCCGGGGAGGCTCAGGATGACAGCCTCTCCTTTCTCATGAACCTGAGAGAGGCTCCCCTCGGCGCTGTCACCCTGCCGGGATGTCCGCTGCCCCAGGGTTCCCATTCCCGGTCCATCCAGGATCTGGAGCGCCAGCTTCAGGCTATGACAGAAAGCTACAGCGGCCAGTGGTCTGTCTATGTGAAAAACCTGACCACCGATGATTCCATTCTCATCAATGACGTCCCCATGAAATCCGCCAGTGTTATGAAGCTGTTTGTGCTGGGAACCGTCTATGAAGCCATCGGGGAACAGCAGCTGGAGCGGACCCAGGAGGTAGTGGATCTGATTACTGCCATGATCTGCGACAGCAGCAACGAGGCCACCAACCGTCTGCTGGCAATGCTGGGGGACGGCAGCTACGCCGCCGGTATCGATCAGGTCAATGAATATATTTCCAGTCATGGCTACAGCTCCATGACCCACGAATACAACGGTTTCAACGATTCCTCCACCTTTGTGGATCCCAGCCATAACAACCAAATCTCCGCCGCGGACTGCGGTCTGCTGCTGGAGCGGGTCTACCGCCGCACCTTCGGCTCCTGGCGCGTCTGCAACGAGGTGGAGGACCTGATGCTCAATCAGAATACCCGGTACAAAATCCCCGGCGGCCTCCCGGAGGGCGCTCTGGTGGGAAATAAGACCGGCGAGATGAGCACCGTGGAAAACGATGTGGCCATCATCTACGGAGACAGGAGCGATTACATCCTGTGTGTTCTCTCCCAGGACTGGGACAGCGGTGATTCCGCCATCAGCCACATCCAGGAGATCTCCGCCCTGGTCTACGAATTTTTCGATGATCCCGCCTACTATGAGGATCAGGAGCCTGACCTGTTTGATCAGCTGTCCTCCCTGGCAGCCCGCTTCCGGGATCTGGAAGAGTCCGAAGCGGAAGCCGAAGCTCAGACCGAAGAAACCCTGGAAACCGAGACAGAGGCGGAGTCCGGGCTTATTGACATGGAAGCCGCCTTCCCGCTGCTGAATTCCGATGCTTACGCCCAGTCTGAGGAAGAGCGCTCCACGGAAGAGCCGCTCACAGAAGAGCAGTCCGCGGAAACCGAAACCGAGATAACAGATTCCGACAGGAGGACACGCCATGAAGATTTGGGGTAAAATCTGGAAGGATAACCGCATGCTCCGGGATGCGGTTATCACTGATGAGAGTGATGACACCCGCACTCACAAAATTTTCCATGCCTTGGAAGAACTGTGCCTCATCTTCGACCTGGGAAAGCCCATCTGGCTGGACGCTACCATCCGGGAATTCAAGCGTCACAGCAAGGCCCGGTTCTATCAGGACAGCTTTATTGAGGAAATTGATTTCGATTATCTGGAGATACAGGTACTGGAGGAGTGAGCCGGATGGGCAACCGGCTCTGCCGCTGACGATGCAGCAGCGATAGGAGTCAACTGCTCCAGCCTGCGGTTACACCACCCGGTTGCGCTCCTCCCCTCTCATCCACGCCTCCAGATTCAGCGCCAGTTCCTCCACCAGGCGGCTTCTGGCCTCCACGCTGGCCCAGGCGATGTGGGGAGTAATCAGCAGCTTTCTGCTGTCCTGAATCTTCAGCAGGGGGCTGTCCCCCGGCAGAGGTTCCCGCTCCATCACATCCAGTCCTGCTCCGGCAATCAGGTTCTCCTCCAGCGCCCGGACCAGATCCCCCTCCTTCACAATGGGGCCCCTTCCCACGTTGATAAACAGGGCGGAGGATTTCATCCTGCGAAACGCCTCATAATCCATGATCCCCTCCGTCTGGGGCGTCAGGGGCGCGTGTACCGACACAATATCCGAGGTGCGAAGCAGCGTCTCCCAATCCACCCTCTCATACTCACCGCTGTTATTTTTCCCCGTAGTAGAGTAATAAATCACCCGGCAGCCGAAGGCGCCGGCAATCTGGGCCACCCGGCTTCCAATAGAGCCCAGGCCGATGATCCCCCAGGTCTTACCGGTCAGCTCCCAGAATTTCTCCCCGTAATGGCAGAACAGGCGGGAGTTGGAGTATTTGCCGGATTTCACGTAATCGTCAAAATATCTCAGCTTTTCCAACAGATAGAACACCATAGCAAAGGTATGCTGGGCCACGGAATCCGTGGAGTACCCTGCCACATTGGTCACTGTAATCCCCCGCTTTGCCGCATACGCAAGATCCACGTTGTTGGTGCCGGTGGCCGTGATGCCAATGTACTTCAGATCTCTGGCCAGCTCCAGCGTCTCCTCATTCATGGGAATCTTGTTGGAAAAGATCACCTGAGCCTCCCGCACCCGCTCCCTGGTCTCCTGTATGGTGGAGGAGAAATATCGCTCCAGTTCCCCGAAACGGGAAAATCCACCCAGATCCATGTCGTCGCCCAGACTGTCTGTCTCCAAAAATACTAATCTCATATCCTTCTCCTTTGCTTAAGTAACATTCCTTCGTCATAAAAAGGGCCGGCGCAGTTATCCGGAATCTCTGCACCAGCCCAAATTTACATGACGGCACAAAGGAAGCCCCCGGGCACTCCCTTGTGCGTTTCTTTATTCTGATATCTGGGGAAGCGCTGATTTCTGTCAGCACATTCTTCGCCCTTTCCCTACAGCCTCTTCAGCAATTCTTCCCGCTCCTTCTCATAGCCGGGCTTTCCAAGAAGAGCAAACATATTCTTCTTGTAGCTCTCTACACCGGGCTGATTGAAGGGATTCACACCCAGAATGTACCCGCTGACACCGCAGGCAAACTCAAAGAAATAGAACAGCTCTCCCAGGGAGAACTCGTCCTGTCGGGGAATGGTCACCATCAGGTTCGGCACGTTGCCGTCCGTGTGAGCCAGAACAGTTCCGTTCATGGCGCTCTTATTGACAAAGTCCACGGTCTTGCCGGCCAGATAGTTCAGACCGTCCAGATCAGATTCCTCCTCCTTGATGGTCAGCTGGCACTGAGGCTCCTCCACATTCAGAACAGTCTCAAACATAATACGGCTTCCGTCCTGGATAAACTGACCCATGGAGTGCAGATCTGTGGTCAGATCCACAGAAGCAGGGTAGATACCCTTCTGGTCTTTTCCTTCGCTTTCACCGTATAACTGTTTCCACCACTCGGACACATAGTGCAGGCTGGGCTCATAGTTGGCCAGGATCTCAATCATCTTTCCCTTTCTGTGAAGAATGTTGCGGATAGCTGCGTACTGCAGGGCATCGTTGTGCTCAAAGTCATTTTCCAGGGCCTGTTTTCTGCCGGATGCGGCACCCTCCATCAGTTTCTGGATGTCTGCACCACTGACTGCAATGGGCAGAAGGCCTACAGCCGTCAAAACGGAGAAACGTCCGCCCACATCATCCGGCACCACAAAGGTCTCGTAACCTTCTTCTGTGGCCAGTGTCTTCAATGCGCCCTTGGCTTTGTCTGTGGTAGCGTAAATTCTCTTGGCCGCCTCAGCCTTGCCGTACTTGCTCTCCAGCATCTCCTTGAAGATACGGAAGGCAATGGCCGGCTCCGTGGTGGTTCCTGATTTGGAAATCACATTGACGGAAAAGTCCCGGTCGCCGATCACATCCATCAGATGCTTCATGTAGGTACTGCTGATGCTGTTGCCCACAAAATAGATCTCCGGAGTTTTGCGGATCTCCTTTGACACGGAATTGTAGAAATTATGACGCAGGAATTCGATGGCTGCCCGCGCGCCCAGGTAAGAGCCGCCGATGCCGATCACCAGCAGCACTTCGCTGTCCTTCTGAATCTTCTCCGCAGCCTTCAAAATACGTGCGAACTCCTCCTTGTCATAATCCACCGGCAAATCGATCCAGCCCAGGAAATCATTTCCCGCACCCTTTCTGGAAACCAGCAGCTCCTTGGCCGCTTCCTCGAAAGCCTTCATGGATTCCATCTCATTTTCACGAACCACGTTGGCGGTTCTGGAATAATCAAATGTAACTTTTGACATCTTTGGCATCTCCTTATCTGAATAAATTAAAAATCTTTGTAGTAAAGTTTACCATCTGTCCCATGGTTTATCAAGTTAAAAATTCCATGAGCACCTCCTTGAGCAGCTGCTCCTTCTCCTTGGGATCCATTTGCTGCAGAATGCTCTTCTTCAGATCCCGGTCAGCCGGTCCCCCGGACGCTTTCTCCTGGGCGGCTGCCACCTCGGCCGATCCCCCGCTTCCCTTGGCCAGGCTGTCCTTCAGCTCCCGCTTTTCTTTTTGGGCTCTGGTCTCCTCGCTGCCGTTTTGACGGCGTTTTCGCCCGATGCTGATGGGTGACTTGCCTGTAGAAGCCGCGGCGGTCTCCACGGCCGCCTCCTGCATTCCTTCCGTCATCTGCTCCGGGAACTCCACCTCCCGGTAGTCCTTCATAATGCCGGAATTTTGCAGATAATCCATCAGGCGCACCTTCAGCGAGGTATGACGGTATCGGTTATCCGTCACGCCGTAGGCGATACCGATAAGCAGCAGGGAGACGATGCCCGCCACACTGTAGCTGGTCTGAAGTGAAATATCACCTCCGCTGCGGTACATCAGCCACAGACCTGCCCCGCAGCACAGCAGGCAGATGGCCAGGGCCTCCGCTCCCATGCGCCGCCATTGATGCAGATTCATCCTTAAAAATTGATAATCCATGATGCTTCGGTCCGCGAAGGAGGAGACATCATTGACCTTTTCGTTCAAATGAATACAGTTTTGAAACCTTTGCTGTATTTGCCGCAAAAATTTTCCTTTGGGTTCTCCCGTATATTGAGTTTCGCCGATTAATCTTTCGTAAAGGTGCCTTAACAGAAACTGACTGACCACGCCCAGGGCGCAGGCCACTCCGCAGATGTAAAGCAACAGATTTTGATCCATGATGAATTGCAGCATAGGAATCCCCCTTTATGAAAAATAGTTGACCAGAGGCGCTTCCCGCCGGATCGGCGGTGGCTCCCCCGGAGTCGTACCGCCATTATAGCCCCGCTTTTTTTATTTGCAAAGCAAAATCGTTCGACAAATTCGCCGCCTATTTCCCATCGTTTCCTGTCCTGAAATTCCTTATCATGTCACTTCATTTCCGTTCTCACCTCAGACCAATGCTTTCATCAGACCCTCAATCAGCTTCACGCTGTGCTCCACCGCCTTCTTCTCAAAGGTGGGATAATCCATGGAAGCGCTGTCATCCGCCTTATCGGAGATGGCTCTCACCACAATAAAGGGCAGATGGTTCAGGTAAGCCGTCTGGGCGATGGCCGCGCCCTCCATCTCCGTGCAGTCTCCCTGAAAGTTCTTCACAATGCGCTCCTTCGTCTCTTTATCGGCAATGAACTGGTCGCCGCTGACCACTCTGCCCCGGAACACCTTAATCTCCGGATTCACCTGCTCACACACGTTCTTAGCCAGCCCTGCCAGCTCCTCGTCCGCCTGGAAAGAAAATACATCCATCTGGGGAATCTGTCCCAGCGGATAACCGAAGTTCACCGCATCCACATCGTGATGCAGCACATCGGTGGAGATCACAATGTCCCCGATGTCAATGGCGGCATTCAGGGAGCCGGCAATCCCGGTGTTGATCACCGCATCCACCTCAAACAGATCTGCCAAAATCTGGGTGCAGACCGCCGCGTTTACCTTGCCGATCCCGCTGCGGACCACCACCACAGACTTGCCCTTAAGCTCGCCCTGGCAGAAATCCATGCCGGCTCTGTTCACTGTGCGCTCCACCTTCATATCCGCTTTCAGTTTCTCCACTTCCACATCCATAGCTCCGATGATACCGATTCGGTTCAGCTTCTTATTTTTATCCATATGCTTCCATTCCTCCATTATGATCTTATAGTCAACCTTAACCTTACGATTTACAGCCACTGGCAATTCTGAAACGGCTGTGAATAGTAACACCTTAACACAGTTTCCCCAAAAATGCCAGCCTTGCAAATGTGATGAGATCTGATATAATAATGGTGCGAATTTGTGCCGGCGCACCGCACAGGGCGCAGGGCAATTCACCCCGGCATCTCTGATTCGAAATCAGGGTGATGCCAGGACGCGAATGAGAAAGGAGCGATACCCATGGTTTATAAGACACACGGCGTCTGTTCCAGCGCCATCGAATTTGAGCTGGATCATGATAAAGTAACGAATGTACACTTTGTGGGCGGCTGCAGCGGCAACACCCAGGGCGTTTCCCGTTTAGTGGAGGGCATGGACGTTCACGAGGCCATCTCCCGTCTGGAGGGCATCAAATGCGGCTTCAAGCCCACTTCCTGCCCGGATCAGCTGGCCAAGGCCCTGAAGGAAGCCATCAACAAATAGCTGAGCTGGGATTAGCCCCAAAAGCTTTCACCGCGATAAGCGTTTTGGGACAGCCACAAAGGAATCGGTCAGGCCCCGTCTCCCCCGGATTGAGGGAGGCGGGGCCTGGTTTGTGCGGGAGCTCAAATTTTTTCACAAATAAGACTTTGTTTTTTCACAATTTCTTTATAAGGTCGTCACAAAACGAACACGAATTGGTTTTATGATAAGAACCATCAAAGGGATCACAGCATACACCGCCTGCCGGCGGAGCTCCCTTTTTTACATAAATTTTTTTCATACATTTCGGGAGCAACCCTCCCGAACCCTCCTTTTTTATTAATTTCTTAATATTATACAATACATAGTGAAAGAAGAGGCTCCCGCAAGGGGGCTTCTTCTTTTTCCTGTTTTTACCTTTTATTTTCTATACAGTTC
>ERZ1090878.1270-NODE-1275-length-12091-cov-23.247591_pt1 | contig 12091 bp, 8 predicted proteins | sample MGYA00478473_ERZ1090878 | MGnify/ENA primary metagenome ERZ1090878 (study PRJEB33644, sample SAMEA5815720) | chicken gut metagenome | biome: Chicken; feature: Gastrointestinal Tract; material: Caecum | place: Ireland | collected 2019-01-01 | study: A study of... | reverse complement strand
TCCGGCGTGGGCGGTATATGGTGCAGTATCTCGTTCTTGTGCGGACGATCCACACCCACATCCTCTGCCGTGCGGTAGTCGGTTATCTCGTTGTAGAAGGCGGCAAGCTCCGGCACTTTGATGAAGTAGCGGAAACGCTCCTTCTGCACCACGTTGTTCGTCACGTTGAACTCGAAATCGGTCGTCTTCTTGGCGAAGATAGCCGCCCATGCGTCAAAGCACCGGATATCCTGCCGTTCCAGTTCCTTCGGGCGCAGGTACTTGAAGAGCAGGTACAGTTCCGTCAGCGAGTTGCTGATGGTCGTGCCGGATAGGAACGTCGCCCCCAAGTCCTTACCCGTGCGCTCTTGTATGGTGCGGATGGCAAAAAGCATATTCAGGGCTTTCTGGCTTCCTTCCGAGTTGCCCAAACCAGCCACACGGTCATGCCGCGTGTTGAAAGTCAAGTTCTTAAATTGATGCGATTCGTCAATAAAAATATGGTCGATGCCCATCTGCTTGAAGTCCACCACGTCGTCCGTGCGCGACTTGATGGCGTGTTCCACCTTCTCCAGCTTCGCTTCAAGGTTGTGCTTGCGCTTTTCCAGACCTTTCAGCATCGCCCTCGATACGTTCTTGCCCTGCTGCCGCAAGACTTCGAGGTTTTCCTCCACCGTGTCAAGCTCCGCTTGCAGGATGCGCTGCTGCAACTCCGGCGACTGCGGAATCTTGCCGAACTGGTCGTGCGACATGATGACGCAATCATAGTCGTTGTTCTTGATGTTGTTGAAGAAACGCACGCGGTTGGCGGTCGAAAAGTCCTTCTCCGAGGCATAGAGAATCCGCGCGTTCGGGTATGCCGCCTGATAGGTGGCGGCAATCTCCGCGACATTGGCTTTCAGCCCGATAATCATCGGTTTGTGCGCCAAGTTCAGACGCTTCATCTCATGCGCTGCAATGCACATTATCAGCGTCTTGCCTGTACCGACTTCGTGGTCGCAGATGCCACCGCCGTTCTGTTTGAGCATCCAGACGCAATCCATCTGCGACGGATAGACGCTCTTGATACCCCTGCTTGCCAGCCCTTTGAGGTTGAGGTCCGGAAAGGTCTGGTGTGAGCCGTCATATTTCGGGCGCACGAAACAGTTGAACTTGCGGTTGTACATCGTCGTCAGCCGTTCCTTGAACTGCGGCGACTGCTCTTCCAGCCATTCCGAGAACCCGTTACGGATTTCGTCAATCTTGGCGTTGGCGAGCTGTATGCCCTCGCTGTCGCGTACCTTGATGTCGTTTCCGTGTTCATCCTTTCCTATGGACTTCATCATATCCGGGCAGGTGTTATGCAGGGCGTGTTTCAACAGGTGCATGCCGTCATAGTTCCGGTAATAGCCCTTCACTAAAAACTCGTCCGTGATTTTCATGGTGCGGTAGCCGCACGCCACCGAAAATTCGTCCATGCTTGCGGAGTAGGCGATTTTCACGTCCGTGTCAAAAAGACGGCTCATGTAGGCGGCATATACGCCCGTCGGAATCCAGCGTTCCCCGAAATTGAAGTCGAGGTCTTCAAAAGCGATGCGCGGCGGCTCGGCTTCTTTCAGAGCCTCCAACGCCTGCTTCACTTCCGGCATACGCCCGTTTTCGGGGTTGTCGCCCATCCATGCCTCGATGCGTTCCGCCTTCTCTATCACGTTCCCGGCGATGAACCTGTCCTTTATCTCGTAACCGGTTACGAGCGGGTTGTAGAAGATGCGTCCTTTGAGGGCGTCAAGCAATCCCTCCTCCGTACTGTCGGTTATCTCCCGCATATAGTCGAGATTGACCGTGCCGAACTTGTTGAGCGATGCGGAGAGTGCCTCTTCGGGAGAGCTTACGTTGGCATGGCTCTCTACCGAGAAGGAAACGGGACGCTCGAAAATGTCCGCCTTGACGAACCTGCCGTCCTCCGCACGTTCCAGCGAAAGGATGTCGCGTCCTCCTGCATCCATCACCACCAGTTTCACGTTCTGCTTGGCGTTGAGGTTGCCGTAGCGCATGACAAACTCGTCATAGCAGGTGTTCAGATGCTCACGCCACTGCGGGTTTTCCTCGCGCCTGTTCGATTCATAACGGTACAGACGCTCGTATGCGTCACGGAGCGACACATACAGCAACGCCTTCTCTTTCTGATAGCCTGTCAGTCCAAGCGGCTGGAATGTCGCGCCGTAAGGCGTGATGTCTTTCAGATAACCGATGTTACGACGCCCACTGTCAGCCACTAACGAGCCTTCACGCAAGTGCATTTCCGGCGTGCGGTGGTAGGGACGCGGCGACAGGTCGGGAGCTTCCTCTTTCGGTTTTTCCGCTTCCATTTCGGGAAAAAGGGAGGTTGCAGCCGCTTCCGTTGCGGGAGCGACAGGAATGGCGGCAACTTCCGGCTGTGTTTCGGGTTGCCGTGTTTCCTGCTCCGGCGCGGCTTTCACGTCCGGGACATGCTGCCGTTTCTCCTGATGCTGTGCCGCCAGCCTGCGAAGTTCCTTGCGTCGCTCCGGCGTGAGGTCCATCATCATTTCATAGAAGCCGTTGATGGGCGGATTGGTGTCCCAATCCAAAGTAGCGTAAATATCATCCGGATCGGCTTTGGCTGCGACACTCACCGGCTTTGTTTCATGGCTGTCCCTGCTTTCCGTCGGCGGTGCGGCAGACGGCTGTGGCGGTGCGGTCGTAACCTTCGGCGTAACCTGCGCCTGCGGTTTGGGAGGCATGCGCCTTGCCGGGCTTTCCTTTTTCGCCGTCTTTTTCTTCTTGGCGGGTGCTTCCTGCTTGCGTACTTCCTCCGTCATGCCCCAGAGGTCGAGCAGGGAGAGCTGCACGCCCTCCGAATAATCGGGGCGGCGCGGCTCTATCTCCGACTTTTCTTCCTCCGGCTGCGGTGTTGCCGCTTCGGGCTTCACTGCCATTTCATGACGTGGCTGTATCTCAGGAGTGACAACCGGTGTGGAAATGGTTTCTGTCACCGTGCTTTTCCCCTGTGCCGGATGCAGGCTGTGCATTTCATACAGCTTTTTGTCCAACTTATACAGCTCAATATCCATATGTTCCCGCAAATCCTCCGCCATTTGCTCGATGCCGTCCCGGTGCATGACTTTATAGGCTGGTTTCCCGTAAGGGTCTGTGCCGCTTATCAGATCCGAGTGGGGAATCATGCCGATGCTGCCGACATACCCGTTCTGGAAACTACCTATCGGTGTCTTTTCCGTCTGCACGAACAACTCTTCATAATCGTACAGCTCCCGTTTCTTGCCGCTGTTCTTTTGCAGGATAATCAGGTCGCTACCCACTTCCGTACCCGCGTTGTCCGTGAAGAGGTTGTTCGGCAGGCGTGCGACTCCCACCAGATTGGCATTACGCATCATATACTCGCGTATGGGCGCGTTGGACGGTGCGTCCAGTACCCCTTGAGAGGTGATGAACGCCACGATGCCGCCCTCACGCACCGCGTCAAGGCTTTTCAGGAAGAAGTAGTTGTGTATTGCCTTCGGTGCGGAACGCCTTGCCGGGTCTTGGCTGCCCGTGAACTCCGGGTCGAACACAGCCACGTCGCCGAACGGGATGTTCGAGATAGCAAGGTCGAAATAGTCCGTGAATGGCTTCTCTATCTTCTCGAATCCCTGCACCCTTACCTTTTGGTCTGGATGCAGGTATCCCAATATTTTGCCCGTCATCAGGTCTTTCTCGAAAGCCATGATATCCGCGTCCGGCTTGTTTTCCAGCACGGCATCCACGAATGCGCCCACGCCCGCCGACGGCTCCAATACGCGATCGGGACGTATGCCGTGTTCATGCAGTACATCCGCGATAGTGCCGGTTATCTCCGGCGGGGTGTAGAAAGCGGTCAGCACGGACTGCTTCATGGCATCCACGTACCGCTTGTACTCCGTATCGTCCTTGCTGTTTTCACGCACCAGCCTGTGCAGCTCCACCGTAGGGGCAAACAGTTCGAGGTCCGATTTCGCCCAATGCACGGCATCCGTCAGTTCCTTTGCCGGGTTCAGTATGCACTTCAATCCGCCGAAACCGCAATACTTCCGAAGTATGGCTTGTTCCTCGGCGGTTGCCGTCCTCCGTTCCCTGTCAAGGATGAATGCCGTCCGTATCGCCTCGATGTTGTCCCGCAGCCGTTGTTTGCGGTTAAACGCCATACTCGTCGATATAAAGGACGGCGGCTCCCGTCAGCTCCGTGTAGAGCAGGTCGTATTCGGGCGACAGGGCGAAGTTGTCGTCCGAAAGGTCATAGGCGGAGAATACATTACCGACAGGCGGCAGCAGCTTTCGGATGAAGGCTTCGCGTTTCTTTTCCGGCACTTCGTTGGCAAACTCGTTTTCCACGACTTCGCGGAGGATGGCGTACTTGGAATAGCGAAGCCCCCGCAGGAGCGTGTCCATCGCCAACTCCTGCGCCCCTTCGGGCGGATAGCCTTCGAGCCGCACACGCTCATACGTTTCGGCGGCACGGTCGGCACGCTCCCGGATGAAGGCATCATCGGAAGCCTGTTCAAACCTGTTCGTGCGGAGGTAGTCCAGCAGGTACAGACCGTAATAGGAAAAGTCGGTCTGACCCTCGTTTTTCTTCTTGTTGTTCATTACTTTGGATTTAGCGGATTGATAATTAACGGGATAATCGGTTGGAAAAAGGAAGAAAAAGGCACTCGGTATCCCTCCGAGTGCCACCACTAAATCCAAAGTATGAGTGTAATCCGGTATCGAAGAACAATTCATTACTCTGAACCAGTGGCAAAGGTAATACTATTTCTTCCGTCCTGAAAATTTCCTGCTCGTTTTCCTTTCGGGGAACACGAAAGTCGTGTTATAGTCCCCGTCAAAGGCGACTATGGCATCAAAGCTCTTGCCCTGTTTGCTTTTGAAGCCTTTGAGCAGCTTCGTATGCCCGTCGGTGAGCAGCTCTTTGATCTCGTCGTCGGAAAGGGTGCGGTTCGCCTTCAGGCGGAACACGGGCAGCCCGCACTCCGCGTTGTCGCAGCGTACCACCTTGCCGTAGAACTGCATGCTGCCCGTCCCGCACTTGGGACACTTGCAGCCGGAATCCCTGCGGGAGAACAGTTTGTCGCACGAGAGCAGTTCGGAGGTGATTTCACGTGTGTACGCCTCTATCTCCCTGCGGAAGGTGTCAGCGGGCAGTTCCCCGCGCTCGATGCGTGCCAGATTCTTCTCCCATTCGCCCGTCATGGCTACGTCGGCGATGCGCATCGTCTTCACGACCGAGTAGAGGGCAAGCCCTTTTTCTGTCGGCACAAGCGATTTCTTGCAGCGTTCCATGTAGCCGCGTTTGAAGAGCGTTTCGATAATCGCCGCACGGGTGGCGGGCGTGCCGATGCCGCAGTCCTTCAACGCCTGACGCAATGCGTCGTCCTCTATGTCCTTGCCCGCCGTTTCCATTGCCGACAACAGTGTCGCTTCGGTATGCAGCGGTTTGGGTTTGGTCTTGCCCTCCGTGATGGAGCAGCCTTTCAGCGTCAGCGTGTCGCCTTCCCGCCAATCGGGGATGGCGGTTTCTTCCTTGTCCTCCCCGCCATAGACGGCACGCCATCCGGCTTGCCTGATGATGCTGCCTTTCACCGTGAACTCCACTCCGGCACATTCCGCCGTGACGGTGGCGGTGTCCTTGACGCATTTCTCGGAGAAAGCCTCAATCATGCGCCCGGCAACCATCTGATAAATGGTGCTGTCCTCTTTGGAGAGGAACAGCGGCTTCTCGCCAGTGACGAGCAGGGCGTGGTGGTCCGTCACCTTGCCGCCGTCCACACTGCGGCGTGTCGGCTGCGCTTTCGGCTGCACCTTGCCTTTCCATTCGGGCAAAGCCCCGATGAAGGCGAGCAGCTTGGGGATTTCAGCGAACATGTCTTCGGGTATGTAGCGGCTTCCGGTTCGCGGATAGGTGATGAGCTTCTTCTCATAGAGCTTCTGCGCGATTTCAAGCGTCTGTTCCGCCGTGAAGCCGTGCTTGGCGTTGGCTTCCTTCTGGAGCGTCGTCAGGTCGTACAGGAGCGGTGTTTCCTCCGTCTTCTCCTTGCGTTCGGCTTTCGTGACGGTGGCTGTGCCTGCCGACTTCACCTTATCATACAGTTCCGTCGCAGGCTCTTTCTCTTTCCACTTTTCGGAAGAGGAAAACTTCACTGTTCCTTCGTCGCAGCCGTCCGTTGCGATATGGAGCTGCCAAAAGGCTTCGGGTGTGAAGCGGCGGTTCTCCCAATAGCGTGCGCACACCATTGCCAATGTAGGTGTCTGCACCCGTCCGATGGAATATGTGCCGTGTCCGGCGGCGATGGAGAGTGCCTGCGTGCCGTTGATGCCCACGAGCCAGTCTGATTCGCTCCGCGCTTTGGCGGCAAGATAGAGATTGTCGTATTTGCCGCCCGCTTCGAGGTTGCGCAGCCCCTCGCGGATAGCCTTGTCGGTAAGCGAGCTTATCCAAAGGCGCACAAACGGGGTGGTGCATCCGATATAATGGTAGAGGTATCGGAAGATAAGCTCACCCTCACGCCCTGCATCGGTCGCCACGATGATTTGTTCGCTCCTGTTGAACAGGGTGGCGATAACCTTTATCTGCGCCGCCACACCGCTGTCAGGCTTGTAACCCTTCTCCGTCTTGGTCTGGCGGGGGACGAGCGTGAAGGTGTCGGGGATGACGGGCAGGTTGTCACGGACGAAGCCGCGTATGCCGTAGCCGTCGGGCATGGCAAGCTGCACGAGGTGTCCGAACGCCCATGTCACGGCGTAGCCGCCTCCCTCGAAATATCCTTCCTCTCTCTTTGTCGCGCCCACGATACGGGCGATCTCACGTGCCACAGACGGCTTTTCTGCAATGATTGTCTTCATATTCTTCTGTCGTTTTGAATTTTACAAATGGTACTTCGGATTTAGTGGCGGACACCGGATTACATCTTCATGCCCTTATTGTTTCTTTTCTGCGGCTTCTCCTGCTGCTGTTGCTGTGCGGTGTCCTTCGGGGCGGTCTGTCCCTTCCGCAACGGTTCTTTCAGGTTCTTGGTAGCCTCGTTGGTCTTGCCCTCGCTGTTCACCGCCACCTGCGTGCGGCTCTCGTTGGACGGGGCGACCTTCTGAGCGTTGTCGGGGTTGGTGTCGTAGCGGTACGGGCGTCCCTTCTCCGGATTGAACTTGATGTACATCGTGGCGTGGAAGCCTTGCTTGTCGGTCACGTTCTCTAATTTCACGGCTTTGCCAGCCACGTAGTCGGCTTTCTGCTGCTCGGTGAAGTCCACGCCGCTCCATTTGCTGATGGGTCGGATGCTGCCGTCGGCGTTAGTCCACGTGTTGCGGCGTTGCTCCTTCTGCGTGTTGGCGGCATTCTCCGTACCCTGCGCCTGTCCCTGTGCGGGGTTGTTCTTCGTTTCCTGCGTCTGGACGGCACGGGGCGACCTGCCGGTTCCCGGCACGAACTCCACGCCGCGCTGCTCCACGTTCACTTGCAGGGTGGTGACGAACTTCCTGCCGTCGTTGCGCTCGATGAGCTTGTCGCGCACGGGCAGTCCGGCGCGGAGCATGTCCTGCTCCTGCTTGGTGATTTCCGTCTTGCCGATGCGCTCCGGGATGCGCACCCTGCTTGCCGGAATGTCCGTGATTTCATTCGTCTTGCGGTCGATGCTGATGTAGGAGGGGATGATCTCGCCCGTTTCCCTGTCCACAATGTCCACGACCCTGCCGAGGTTGCCCGTTTCGCGCAGGTTCTTCCGGTCATCGTCGGAGAACTTGTGTTCCTTATACTCGTCGAGCTTCTGCTCCTTGCGGATGAAGTGCGGCACAAGGCTGACATTGCCCTCGCCGTCCTTCTTGAAGGAGAGGCGGGCGTCCAGTTCGAAAGCCTCTCCGCCGAAATTGGGCGACACCCTCACCAAGTCGGACTTGCCGTAGTTGAGCATCCTGTTAAGATCGCCCGACTTTTCAAGGTCGTCGCGCTTCACGCCCCATTTCTCCTCCAACTCCTGCCAGTTGATCTTGCTCTCGTCGATGGGCTGGTAGCCCCGGTTGCCCTGCGTCTGTTGCGGGCTTTCCTGATTCTGTTCGTTTTTCTGTTCCATTTCTTCCTGTTTTTTAGGTTCGTCATCTTGTTTCTGTTCCGGTTGTTCCTGCTTTTCGGCGGACTGCTCCTCCTGTACTTTCTTTTCGTAGCCGGAGGTGTCCACCTTGTGGGGCGCAAGCATCTCCTTGTTGCCGTCGGGGTCTTTCAGCAAGTCCTTGATAACCTCCAGCAGTTTGTCGGCTTGGTCCGCCGCGACACGGTAGAAACCGAAGCGGCTGGGTTCCTTGCACTGGCGGAAGAAGTTCTTGAAGAAGTTGTCCAGCACGTCGCCGTGCCGGTCGAATTGCAGGAAGCTCTGCGAGTTCTCCGCTTTCGCGGGGATACGCTTGGGGGAGCCGTCGGCGTTCAGCCCGGCTACCACGCTGATTTCGCCCGTCTTCTCGTCACGGACAACCAGCACGTCCTTTTCGTCTTTTTTCTTTGCCATCTGAAAAATGTTTTAATGGTTATTTTTGAAAGAAATTATGGATACGAGCCTTGTAGAAGGCTATATCTTCCTTGCGGAAGTCCTTTACATGTTCGGAGAGGAACGTCAGCACGTCCGCCTCGCTGTAATAGGTCTTTTTGCCGAGCGTCTTGTAGGGCAATGCGCCGATGCTGCGGTAGCGTTGCAGGGTGCGCTTGCTGATCTGGAGCAGCATGCACAGGTCTTGGTTGTCGAAAAGCCTGATCCCGTCCATCGGGTTCGGGGCTTTGCCGGACGGCTGCATGGAGAGCAGCATCTCGTCCTGACGGTCGAGCCGTTCCATAACTTTCTGCATCCAGTTCTCGAAATTGTTGCGGGTAAGCAGTTCCATGTCCTACGTCCTCCTTCCTTTGGGTTTGCCGCCCGTGCGCAGCGTGTGGTTGCGTTTCATCTGTTCCGGGGTCGCGGCATCACCCGTAATGGTGCTGTCTTCGAGCAGGTGGTCGATTTCCGACTGCCGGTAGCGGCACTTGCCGCGCAGCACGACATAGGCGATGCGCTGTTCGCTGCGCATGCGCTGGAGGGTGCGGCAACTCACGTTCAGCAGGTGCGCCGCCTCGCGGGTGGTGAGCAGCCTGTCGGGGGATTCTTCCTTCCTCCCGCCGGAAACGGCACGCACGTGTGCCGCTATCTCGGCTATCTGTTCCGTCAATGCGGTAAAGGCGGAACTTTCCATCGTTATCACTTTCATATTCAGTCTTTTCTTTTGGTTTCTGCGGCAAAATTCGGCAATAAACCAAAGGGGCTTTAACAGCTCACTACGTGGCTCACGTAAGATTTTTATGGATAATGGCTCCGTAACCCGGACAGACGGCGCAACAAGCTGCCTTTTAGCGGGAAACGGTGCGTGTTCATGGCGGCTTCGTTACCTTTGCGGCAAACTCTGAAATGTTTTGCTTATGGAAATAGTATCTATCGAGAAAAAGACCTTCGAGATGATGGTGGTGTCCTTCAACGCCCTCGCGGAGAAGGTAGCCACCCTTAGGCGCAGGAGCGACGGCGGGCGGATGGAAAGGTGGCTCACGGGCGAGGAGGTCTGCGGGCAGTTGAGGATCAGCCCGCGCACGTTGCAGACCTTGCGCGACAGGCGGCTTATCGGCTACTCGCAGATTAACCGCAGGTTCTATTACAAGCCGGAGGAGGTCAAAAGGCTCATTCCGCTTGTCGGCACGCTCTATCCCGGCGGAAAATGATTTTTATTATTCACAACCCACTGAATCCGAAATGATGATGAACGAGAACAATGAAGTGTTTACGATGGAGGACGAGCCGCTTGCCACCCTTGTGCAGAACATGCGCAAAGGCTCGAAATGGCTCTCCGCCTTTCTGGAAAGTTACCGCCCGCCGTTGGACGGGGAGCGTTACCTGACGGACAGGGAGGTGGCGGAACTGCTCCGTGTCAGCCGCCGCACCTTGCAGGAGTACCGCAACAACAGGGTGTTGCCCTTTATCCTTTTGGGAGGGAAGGTGCTTTACCCTGAATCGGGGTTGCGTGAATTGTTGGAGGCGAACTATCGCAAGCCGATGGAATAAGGCGGCTGCATGAAAAAAGGAAACGGACAACTCCTTCACGGGGCTGTCCGTTTCCTTTTTCTTATTTATATGCGTTATCAGCAATACCCGGCTTTTCCGTTCTGTATGAACATCACGTATGCCTGCCGCTTTTCCTTCGAGAGTGCTTTCTCTACCAGCCACGTGCGGAACACATGCGCATGGTAGGTGTTCAGCCGGAAGGCGACGGGGATGATGATTTCAAGAGAGTAAACATCCGCGTGCAGCCCGTTTTCAAGCCGCATGTAGCGGCACACTTCGTAGTCGTTCAGCACGTCCGGCTTGCGGACGGCTCTGATGGCGGCGTTCACTGCCGGGACGCCCGTGTGGAACAGTCCGGCGATTTCTGTGGCGGTCATCCATATCTCGTTACCGTTTACGCTGATCGTGTTGTCCTCTATGATGATTATATCACGTTTCATGGCTTCTCTGTTTTAGATGGTGCAACCTGCAAATTCCTCGATGCCGTTCAACCTTGCCGCAAGGTTTTCCATGTCTTGGTTGAGCTTCTCTTTGGTGATTTTCGCGTATATCTGTGTCGTCTTTATGCTCTTGTGTCCCAGCATGGAACTCACCGTTTCGATGGGTACGCCGTTGGAGAGGAACACCGTCGTGGCTGCCGTGTGGCGGCTCTGATGCCACGTGATATGCTTGGTGATGCCGCAACGCTTGGCGACGGCACGGATACCGGCAAGGCACGTGTTATAATGCGGAACGGGAAATATCCTGCCGTCCCCGCACAGTCCCCGGTATTTGCCGATTATGCGGTTGGCGATGTCGAGCAGGCGGATGTTGGACACCACGCCCGTTTTCTGGCGGTTGATGTTTATCCACTCGTGTTCGTCGAAGTAGGTGCGGATATTCTCTTCCGTAAGGTTGCGCATATCCGCGAACGACAGCCCCGTGAAGGCGCAGAACAGGTAGAGGTCGCGGTACAATTCCTGTTTGGCGTTTTTCAGTTTCCCCTCCATCAGCAGGCGGATCTCATCTTTGGTCAGGAAACTGCGTGTTGTTTCCTCCTTCTTGATTTCATACTCGCGGAACGGGTCGCGCGTCAGCCACTCGTTGTTGATGGCGATGAATACCATCGTCCGTAACGGGCAGACGTACAGCCACACGGTATTGGTGCAGCAGTGCTTGTCCGTGCGCAGGAACATCTCGAAGTCGGAGATGAAAGCCGGGGTAAGCTCTTTTAGGGCGATGTCCTTCACATGGTAGCGGATGTCGAGGAACTCTTGCATGTGCTTGTAAACGGTGCGGTACTTCAGCAGCGTGCCTTTGGCTTTCATGCCTGCCTCCACCTGCTTCTCGTAGTCCTCGTTGTGCTGGCGGAACACCTGCATCAGCGTGTGGTAGCGGTGTTCCAGTCCGAGAAAGGCGTTCTTCACCTTCTCCGCCGTGACGAAGTTGTCACGCTCCATGATTTCCTGATAATGCCTGTTGATGCGTACCCGCATCTTGTCAAGCATACGGTTCGTTTCGAGTGCCGCCGTGCTTCTGCCCGTGACACGTCCCCCTTTGGTGTCCCACAGCTTCGGATCGACAGTCAGCTTGCAGCTGAACTGCGTCTGGCTACCGTCCACCGTGATGCGTCCCATGACGGGAACTGTCCCGTCCTTTTTCACTACCTGACGCTTGAGGTAGTAGATTACTGAAAATGTACTCTTCATCGTCCTTAATTTTTTTAGGTTCAAAATTAGTTGGTGAAGAGTCCGTTGTCGGTACGCAAAACGGGGAGGAACGGCGCAATCTTTTTCCGTAACCGGATTTGTTGCGTGGGTTGTCAGTAACTCACTAATCCTTAACGCCTTGTTTCGCTATCCGTGTCCGTTTGTCGCCCTTTCGGGCATGGTTACGGACAAGTAACGTAGCGGCGTCCTGATTTGGCTTCAGCGGTGATTGCGATGGCTTCACGAATAATCGGAAGCACGACTGAAACCCTTGTAACTCAATTCTATCACTATTTCTTTCCGCATTTCACTTTTTTGTAGTAACTTTGT
>ERZ1090878.1268-NODE-1273-length-12107-cov-3.937687_pt1 | contig 12107 bp, 12 predicted proteins | sample MGYA00478473_ERZ1090878 | MGnify/ENA primary metagenome ERZ1090878 (study PRJEB33644, sample SAMEA5815720) | chicken gut metagenome | biome: Chicken; feature: Gastrointestinal Tract; material: Caecum | place: Ireland | collected 2019-01-01 | study: A study of... | reverse complement strand
TCACAGCCGTTTCAGAATTGACAGCAGGTGCGTCGTGCTTGCACGTAAGCATCTGCTGTCAATTCTGAAACCAGACTGTGAAGCAGTCACCCCGCCCACATAAGCAGTCTTAGCTCCGTAGGAGCGGGACTGGAGCCTCGAAGAGGCGACGAGTGCGCATGTGGGCGGGGCGGCTGTGAATAGTAACAGCAAAAGAAAGCGAAGAAAGGATCGTATCTGCCATGCTGATATTCAAACGTATCTACTGCCGGATCTTTCAGACCGCCTTCCGGGCGGCCATTCCGGTACTTCCCTACCGCAAACCGGAAATTATCGAGGGCTTCCCCAATCTGATTTCCATGCTCCAGGAAAAAAAGATTTCCTCCGTCCTCCTGGTGACGGACGCAGGCATCCGGGGCGCCGGTCTGACCCGTCCCCTGGAGGAGCTGCTGGCGAACGCAGACATTCGCTGCGCAGTCTATGACAAGACCACCGCCAACCCCACGGTTTCCAACGTGGAGGAGGCAAAGGATCTGTATCTCCAGGAGGGGTGTCAGGCCATCATTGCCCTGGGAGGAGGTTCCTCCATTGACTGCGCCAAGGGCTGCGGCGCCAGAATCGCTAAGCCCCGCCAGAGTCTGGCAAAAATGAAGGGGCTTCTGAAGATCCACAAGAAACTGCCCACCCTCATCGCCATCCCCACCACCTGCGGCACCGGCAGTGAAACCACCCTGGCAGCTGTGATCACGGATCCCAAAAGCCATCACAAGTATCCCATCAATGACTTTTGTCTCATTCCCAGATACGCAGTGCTGGATCCCCAGATTACCTGCTCTCTGCCGCCTTCCCTCACGGCCTCCACGGGGATGGATGCCCTGACCCATGCGGTGGAAGCCTACATAGGAAGATCCACCACTAAGCAGACCAGGGAGGATGCGCTGACAGCCGTATCACTGATTTTTGAGAATCTGAGCACTGCTTACCATGACGGAAGCAATCTGGAAGCGCGAAGGAATATGCTCCACGCCGCCTATCTGGCTGGAAGCGCCTTCACGGTATCTTATGTGGGATATGTCCATGCGGTGGCCCACTCCCTGGGCGGACGGTATGGCACGCCCCACGGCCTGGCCAATGCCGTACTGCTCCCCTACGTGCTGGAGGCCTACGGCCCCTCCGCCCATAAAAAGCTCCACGATCTGGCAGTGGCGGCTGGGCTGTGTGACGAGACTGTCAGCCATGAGGAGGGCGCTGCCCTCTTTATCCAGGCGATCAAAGATATGAAACAGGAATTTGGACTGAAAGACTCCTCCATCCGGGTCAACGCCAAAGATATTCCCCGGCTGGCCTACTTTGCCGCCCAGGAGGCCAATCCCCTCTACCCGGTTCCCAAGCTGATGAGCCGCCGAGAGCTGGAGCAGTTTTATCGTCCCTTTGTAAAGGAGGCATCCGTATGAACGAACAGGAAATCCGCCAGATCATCCAGGAGCAGCAGAAGTTTTTCGCCACAGGGGCCACACTTCCGGCGGCCAGCCGGCTGCAGGCCCTTCGGAAGCTGAAGTCCGCCATCCTCAGCCATGAAGCACAGATTCACGATGCTCTGCGCCAGGATTTGGGCAAAAGCAATATGGAGAGCTATATGTGCGAAACGGGACTGGTACTCTCTGAGCTCTCCCACATGATCCGCCATCTTCCCCGATACGCCAGGGAACGCCGGGTGAGAACCCCGCTGGCCCAGTATGTTTCCAGAAGCTACCGCAAGCCCTCCCCCTACGGGACCGTGCTGATTATGAGCCCCTGGAACTATCCCTTCATGCTGACCCTGGATCCCCTGGTGGATGCCCTGGCCGCGGGAAATACCGCCCTGATCAAACCCAGCGCCTACTCTCCCGCCACCAGCCGCGTCATCGATCAGATCATCTCCGAATGTTTCGATCCCCGGTATGTGGCTGTGATTCAGGGAGGGCGCCAGGAAAACCAGTTCCTTCTCTCCCAGAAATTTGATTACATCTTTTTCACCGGAAGCCAGGCTGTGGGAAAAGAAGTGCTGCGCCAGGCCGCCCCTCACCTGACTCCCGTTACCCTGGAGCTTGGGGGAAAGAGCCCCTGTATCGTGGACAAAACCGCCAATCTGAAGCTGGCGGCCAGACGAATCGTCTTCGGGAAATATTTAAACTGCGGACAGACCTGCGTGGCACCGGATTATATCCTCTGCGATGAAGCGGTGAAGGAGGAGCTGATTCGCCAGCTTACCGCCCAGATCCGGATTCAGTTCGGCGAGAATCCTCTGTCCAATGAAAATTACGGTCACATCATCAATCAAAAACATTTCCAGCGGATTCTGGGCCTCATAGAGAAAGATAAGGTGGTATGGGGAGGCACCTCCAACCAGGAGACTCTACAGATCGCTCCCACCGTGCTCTCCCCCGTATCCTGGGAGGATCCGGTGATGCAGGAGGAGATCTTCGGGCCGCTGCTTCCCATCCTCACCTACCGGGACCTGGAGGATGCGATGCGCCAGATCGAAGACCGTCCCCATCCGCTGGCCCTGTACCTGTTTTCCTCCGACAAGCAGGCCATCCGCTATGTCACCTCCCGGTGCCGCTACGGCGGAGGCTGCATCAATGACACCATCATTCACCTGGCCACCAGCCATATGGGCTTCGGGGGCTTCGGAGAGAGCGGAATGGGCGCTTACCATGGGAAGATTGGCTTCGATACCTTCTCCCACTATAAAAGCATGGTGGACAAGAAAACCTTCCTGGACCTTCCCATGCGCTACCAGCCCTACACCAGGCTGAATGAAAAGCTGGTCCGGATGTTTTTGAAATAGCGGCCATCCCGTGATATAGATGCTCTGAGTGACCCTCTGATCATGGCTTTTGACATGATTGGCAGTTACTTAGAGCATTTTTACTTTAGGCCGGAGCCAAACAAAACTCCCTCAGTTTTTGTGCTGGAGGTACTGAATATATTCGTTTCCCCACACCTCCAGTACGGACAGCACACGCTTAAATTTTTCGCCGATCTCGCTGAGACTGTACTCCACCTTTGGAGGAATCTGCTGATATTCTTTTCGGACAATCAACCCTTCATCCTCCAATGCTTTTAGCTGCCTGGACAGCGTGGTATGCGTCATTTCTTCCGGCATTCGACGCTGTAGTTCGTTAAACCGCACTGGCCCGTCTGACAGCAGATACATGATGTACATCGACCACTTGCCGGTCAAAACTTTTTGAGCTGTCACATAGGGGCATTTCCCGAACAGATTCTTCTTTTCCATAGATACGTTCCTTTCTGATACCGGTATCATTAAATATCGTACTTGTTATTTTAATCCTATACGATATAATCATACCTGAAAGCAGAGAATAACACAACCTGAATTTTGAAAGGAGTTTTTCCATGAAAGAAGTACTGGAATATCTGAAGTCTTGCGGCACCTTTTATCTGGCCACCGATGAAAACGGTCAGCCCCATGTCCGCCCCTTTGGCGCTGTGTGCGAGTTTGAAGGCAAGCTGTACATCGTCACGAACAATCAGAAAAATGTGTACCGCCAGATGAAAGCCATTGGCAAAGTAGAAATCTGGGGTATGCATAAGGGTACCTGGATTCGCGTGGAGGGCGAGGTAAAGGAGGATACTCGCCGTGAAGCCCGCGTCGCCATGATGGATGACAATAAAGCTGCTCTGAGCAGTATGTACACGGTGGATGACAACCTGATGACAGTATTCTGCTTCGAGCATGGCACAGCCACTATCTATTCTTTCACTGCCGAGCCGAAAATTATCAAGCTGTAAAATACATCAGAAAGAAAAAATGGAAGAGAATCCATTCGGTTTTATGGATTTCTTCCATTTTTTGCGTACTTTAATAAAGCAGCTCGATTCATCCGGTTCAGGATCCCTTTTTCGCTCAGGATGTTTTCATAGGATTCCTGACGTTTCTCTAAAAAGCTTTTGGAGACATACAGCCGTTTATTTCCTTTTGCTTTCGTGCATTTCTCGGTATTTTGGGTTAATGGTCATATCTAATCCTTCAGGCAGCCAATCGGAACTACATATACTCCATCCTGTCTCCTATATGCATAGTCTCCCACTCCAATAAGAACCATTAAAAAAGAGGGGGCTTTCATTTTTGTTGTATCAATTTTATCAATTTTCTCCTGTCCAGTTAAAAGCATACCTATTTTTCGGCATTTTGGCAACTATTTTTTCGGCACTTTGGCAATTATTTTTTCGGCACTTTGGCACTCTTGACTTTTTTCCCTTTTGACGTTATAATCTTTGTAACGTTATTTATTTTGTAATATTTATTGCCCCGATTATTTGATGATTTCATACAGAAAAAAGGAGAATCCCTATGTGCCTGGAAATTACTATTACCACAAGAAAGCAGCTGGAAATTTATATGAATCCCCAGCGGCAGCGCCTGCTGAAGATTCTGGAACTCAACGGCGCCCCCATGACCCCAAAGCAGTTATCCACCCGTCTGGGTATCTCCCCATCCTCCGTCACCCATCATCTGAAAAAGCTGGAACAGCTGGGTCTGGTGAAGGTGGATCACACCGAGCGCATCCACGGCATAGAGGCCAGCTTCTACCGTTTTGTTCCAGCCGTGGTGAAGCTGCAGGGAAACGCCCCGGATGATCTCCAGACAGAAAAAATGCTCATCGCCGAGTACTCCATCAATGACACCTGGTCAGATTTTAAAAAATATCTGTCGGAAGAAGCCCGGCAAAACGGTCTGGAGAAGACTGGCCAAAAGCCTGGCACGCAGGCAGGTCCCCTGGGAGACTACATCAACGGCATTTATTATCTCACCGATGAGGAGGCAGAAAAAATCAGGGCGCAGATTATGGCTTTCCAAAAAGAACACCTTCATCCCAGGGAGGACGCGAAGCCCTGGGAAGTGGCTCTGGTGGCCTTCCCCAGAAAGGAGGAACTTCCATGAAATGTTCCCACAAGCTGCTGTTTTTTCTCAACTCCTTCTCCCTAGGCCTGTTGGCTCCGGTGCTGACCATGGTTCTCTGCGGTCACGGAGCCACCCTGACCACCGCCTCCCTGTTTACCGGGGTCTTTTCGCTGACGGTGGTGATCTCAGAAGTTCCAAGCGGCATCGCGGCAGACCTGGCAGGGCGCAGGAAGATATTTATTCTGTCCCACATCTTCACCTGGATCAGCTTTTTTCTTATCCTGCTCAGCCGCCACACGGCCTTGCTGGCCGTCGGCTGCGTCTTTCTCGGGCTTGGAAGATCCTTCTCCTCCGGCTCCCTGGAGGCCCTGGAGATTGAGCAGGCTCTGGAGGAACATGGCCCCGCATGCCTGGAGCGGGTCAACAGACTTCTAAGCGTCATAGAAAGCCTGGCTCTGGCCTCAGGAGCACTCCTGAGCGGCTATCTGGGACATCTGGACAGTTCTTACGCTCTCATCCTGCTGTGCCTTCTGGCCGTGGAGACTCTTTTGCTTCTTCTGGCCTTTCTGTTTGTCCGGGAACAGCCGGGTCATCCCACACCTGCAGAAACCGGAAGAAAAAAAGAGACCTCCCTCTCGGAAAACCTCTCCTCCCTGTTCGCCCTAATGCCGAGCACCGCCTTCCTGAAGCACATTCTCGCCAAGTCAGTGGTCCTCGGTCTGTTTCTGTCCGCAGTGGAAATCTACTGGCAGCCGGATCTGCTGAAGCTGCTTCCCGGACAGTTAACCTGGATCCCCGGAGCGGTCAGCTGTCTGGGATATCTGGGGGTAACCCTGGGAAGTACTGCCGGTGCCCGGCTTATGGCCCGCCTGAGATCTGCTGCTTCAGGGAAATGGTCCCTGTATGCTTTTCTCAGACTGATGCTTCCCATCCCCATGTTTCTGTTTGCGCTGTGCAATGCCTGGTACGTTTTCGCCCTCTGTTACATAATCCTGTACATCCTCCTGGGGGCTGCCAACCTGGCGGAAAACACCCTTCTTCACAGCATCGTTCCCAATCGGCACCGGGCTTCCATGCTCTCCCTTCTCTCCCTGTTCACCAGGGGCGGCGGGCTCATCACATCCGTCCTGGGAAGTATCCTTTTAAAAAACAGCACGGTATCCACCGTCTGGATCTGCATCTCCATCCTGGCGTTTTTGCTGACTCTGGGCGGCTTTCTTCTGTTTTTCGCTTTCCATCATCATACCGCTGAAAACTCCGGCCCGTCTTCCAGATCCCGGCGCCCGCTCTAGTCCGCTCCGCCCCGGTGCTTCTCCTTCTCGATGGTTCTTGCGATCGTGTATAGAGACCGGCTTCCCGCATTGGGAAGCTCCATTGCCTCATCCTGAGCCAGGTCCTCCGCTTTCAACGCATCCTGCACGGTAGCTGCCTGAGCCACATCCGGCACAATAATGGGCAGGGCCCTGGGAATATTCTCGATCAGGGCTCTCCGGTGGGTACCGCCGTATTCCCCGTCCCTGGTCCAGGACACCGGCGTCTCCGAGATAAACTCCACCCTGGAGGTCTTAAAGGAAATCACAAAGCGGTTCTTCTCTCCGGTCATCAGCGCGTTGATGATCCCCGGCCACTCAATGAAATTGTCAGGCATGAGGATCAGAGTCACCTCAAACATTCCGTCATTCAAGGTTACATCTTTCCCCGTGATTCCCTTAAAGCCGCCCACGGAATTGGAATTGGTGATCATCCCGTAGAGAAACTCCCCGCTGCCGCTCTGCTCCTGGCTCTCATAGCGCATCTTCCAGCTTTTCAGGTTAGACAGGCTCTTAACTCCCTCCAGAATATAGGCCAAATGCCCCAGCATATTTTTCCATTCCTGGCTTGTCTTGTAGGAGACGTCCGTAAACACTCCAAAGGCCGCCACATAGACAAAATAGTCCTCATTCATCTTTCCCAGATCACAGAGGAATTTTTTCCCCTCGGCCACCACTTTGGCCGCGCTGCGCATATTTTTCGGCAGTCCCAGGCTGTTGGCAAAATCATTGGTGCTCCCAGCCGGGATATATCCCAGGGGCCGCTGAAAGCCGCCCCTCTGCATTCCCGTCACCACCTCATCCAAGGTACCATCCCCGCCGCTGCACACAATCAGGTCATATCCGCCGCCCCGCTCCTGGACGATTCGCGCCGCATCCTGAGCCTCCCTGGTGGGATGAATTACAATATGATAGTCATGTTTGCCCAGCTCCTCCAAAATATTGGAAAGCTGGCTCCGGACTGCTCCTTTTCCAGCCTTTGGATTATAAATAAACAGCATCCGCTCCATACCACACGCTCCTGTATCTTCCCAAATATTAGGACTATTCTATCACTGCGTATCTCCCGATACAATATGGCCACTACACTTTTAAGAGATTTTTAAGATGCTTTCCGGACTTCTTGTACGAAATGGCACCCCACTTTGGAAAGCGGGATGCCATTTTATACAGCTGTATTTCGCGGGATGATAATTATCTACGGAAGTGCCGGTGAATTCAGCGCTTCCGCAGATGCTCCGTTCTGAAGCTTCGCCTCCAGCATCTCAAGCTCCTCCAGAGCAATGCAATGCTCCAGAGTTCCGTCTTTGACCCTTCTAACGCACTCTTCAAAATCCATCCAGAGTACCTCCTCCACCTCCTCTTTCTGGAGATGAAAGGCAGCGGGATCTTTCCACATCAGATAAACCCTGCTGACCTGGTGATCCAGGAAGGGTGCCCCATGAAACACGCCCTTCCAGAAAAATCTGCGGGTTCCGCAGTAAATCAGTTCCTCCTGGCTGGCCGTCACTCCCAGCTCCTCCTTAAGCTCCCGGATCGCTGAGGGGAGGTAATCTACCCCCGCCGGGATATGGCCGCCGCTGGACATATCATAACATCCGGGATGGGAATCCTTGTTTCTGCTGCGCTTCTGAAGCAGCACCTGGGGATGCCCCTGCCGCATCCGGGCCAGCCATACGTGGGCGGTCCGATGCCGGATTCCCTCCCGGTGGGCCACAGTGCGCTCCACTGTCTCGCCGGTAGGATTCCCGTTCTCATCCACGATGTCAAGCCACTCCATTATCTCTCTTCCTTCGGCTTCCAGTTCTTATAGTTCTCATAGCTGTGCTCTTTGTGCTCGGTTTTGCTCCACAGCTCATCCGCACAGGGCTTCCAGCTCTTGGCGTATTCCACGCACTTGCCGCACAGATGCTCCACCGTCTCCGGGGACTGCAGGTCTGTGGATTTCGCTCCGGTCTCATGTACCATCTGCTGAAGGATACCCGGATTCTCCAGCATGGGACAGGGACGCAGATGATTCTCGTTGAAAGGCTGGCGGTCTCTGTAGGCCATGAACAGGGGCTGCTTTAAGCACTCCAGCAGCGTATTCTCATGAATGTTGGCTCCGGAGTAGTGGATGAACACACAGGGCTCCGCGTCGCCGTTGGCATTGATATGGAAGTAGTTTCTTCCTCCGGCAATACATCCGCCCACGAACTCTCCATCATTCTGGAAATCCATGGCAAAGATCTGCTTTCCTCCGGTAAAGCCTCTGATCTCTCTGACTCTGTGGTACATATACTCACGCTGTTCCATGGTGGGCATCAGATCCGGCGCCGCGTCATTGCCCACCGGCATCAGATGGAAGTACCAGGTGAAGCGGCATCCCTTCTCGATAATCATATCCAGGAACTCATCGGAGGTAACCACCTCCACATTGTTCCTCGTATAGCAAATGGACGTTCCGAAAATCAGGCCATACTCCTTCAGCAGATCCATGGCGTGCATAACCTTGGAGAATACGCCGTCGCCCCGGCGAAGATCATTCACCTCTGAGAATCCTTCCAGGCTCAGGGACAAAGACAGATTGCCCACCCGCTGCATATCCTCACACAGCTTTTCATCCACCAGCGTCCCGTTGGTGAAGGCGTGGAAAGCGCAGTCATTGTGCTTCTCGCACAGCTTAATGATATCCGCTTTGCGCACCATGGGCTCGCCGCCTGTAAACATATAGAAATAGATGCCAAGCTCTTTTCCCTGAGTCACAATGCTGTCCAGGTCCTCATAGGACAGGTTCAGCTTATGACCGTACTCTGCAGCCCAGCAGCCGGTACAGTGCAGGTTGCAGGCGCTGGTGGGATCCAGCAAAATCAGCCAGGGAATGTTGCAGTCATACTTTTTTCGCATCTCCCGGATGGTCTTAGTCCCCCGGAACGCAGCCTCATATCCCAGGTTCAGAGCAGTCATCTTCGCCACGTTGGGATGAATCTCATCCAGCAGGCGGTTTACATACTGCATCCATTTCTGATCCGGATCCTTAATCATCTCCCTGATCTTATCATAGGTTTCTTTCTGGAAGGTGTCACCCATATATTTCTGAGCCAGATCAGTAATTTGCAGCAGGCCCTTTTCCCGGTCCTTATTTACATGCTTCAGCGCAGCGCTGATGGCTGCTCCAAAGGCCGCTCTTACCGCTTTGTGTGTCATTTCTCCCATTTCTTTCTTCCTCCTCACTGAATGAATGTTATACTCAACTGCGGGACGCTACAGGTATTTCACCAGTATGTCGATTCCCACAAATAAAAAAATAATACCTCCGGCCCCATAAATACCAGGCCGGAATTTGCATCCCTGATAAAATCCCATGTAGATTCCGGAAATCACCGCCGCAATGGTGGCGCAGGCCACAGTAATACAGGCGGCGCGGATGGGCAATCCCAGAAATCCGCTGCCGATGCCGGCCAAAAAGGTAAGGCCGCCTACTACTGCCGCTTCCAGAAAAATCTCCTTATACCGGATCTCTGCCAGCCGCTCCTGTACCGTCTCGCTCTTCCACGCTTTTCTCAGCATCAAAAAAGCCAGCACAAGGAAAATCAGGGAAGCCAGTACATAGCACAAGGTTTTCAGGTCATCTGAAGATGAATGCCTGAAAAAGGGAATTCCGGTAATCCAATACCCCAACAGCATGGATACCATTTGACAGGCGAAAAAAATTCCGCACACACAGAAAAATTTTTTCCCATCAATCCGTCTGAGCATTGCGCCCTCGTACTCGGAGACCAGAAATACATTCAGAGATAATCCGATGATAATTAACAGGCATTCTGCCAAACCCACTTTTCTTTCACCTCCAGACCATTCCAGTTTACTCGTTTCGACAAATTTTTGCAAAATACAACTTGAAAAAAATGTATAAAAAAAACTACATTTTGGATCAAATGTAGTTTTTTTCTCTACGTTTCCTGTTTTTCTGTATTACTCAAACCGCACAATCTCCCGGCGCAGCCTGCCGATGATTTTCTTCTCCAGCCTGGAGATATAGGATTGGGAGATTCCCAGCAGGTCGGCCACCTCTTTCTGGGTTTTCTCTTTCCCGTCCATGGTATTTAATCCAAACCGCAGCTTCACTATGGTCTGTTCCCGCTTGGAAAGCTTGGAGATAGCCCGGTTCAGCACCTTGTGCTCCGCCTCCGTTTCCATATCCCGGTAGATCACATCCTCGTCTGTCCCCAAAATATCGGAGAGCAGCAGCTCATTCCCGTCCCAATCCACATTCAGGGGTTCGTCGATGGACACCTCCAGCCTGGTCTTACTATTTCTTCGCAGATACATGAGAATCTCATTTTCGATGCACCGGGAGGCATAGGTGGCCAGCTTAATGTTCTTATCCGGCTTAAAGGTATTGATCGCCTTAATCAATCCAATGGTTCCGATGGAAATCAGATCCTCCACTCCCACTCCTGTATTATCAAATTTTTTTGCTATGTACACCACCAGTCTCAAATTGTGCTCAATCAGGGACGACCTTGCCCGGCTGTCCTCCGTTCCGCCCAGCTGTTCGATCATCTCCGCTTCCTGCTCGGCGTCCAGGGGCGCCGGCAGTACCTCCGCCCCGCCGATATAATGGGTTTCACTCTGCCTCTGAAACAGAAAACCTCCCAGGCTGTTTACAATCTGAAATTGAAAGCGGCCCGGCATCACGACTTTTGCTACCATAGATTTTTCCTCCCTGCTGTCTGTTCTTTTAGCCTGCGCATATCTGCAACGGATTTAAAATCATCTGGTACCGGCCAGCCCGGCTTAAGCGTTCGCCGCTGACGGCCAGCACCGGATGAACAATCCTGATTTCTTTCCCTTTGTATTTGACATACATGGCATCGATGACAATCCCCATCATCCAGCCGTTCTCCGTTCCCACGGTGCGATAGGGAATATACAGATACCCGTTCCTCTCCTGCTGTATCCGGCGAAATCGCCGCAGTTTTTCTGCCTCCTGCCGATCCAGAATACTTACCGGTCTTCCCGTCAACGGCTCTGTCAGATGATTGCCCGTATCAATCAATCCTGTCAGCACCCATCTGTCCCCCTGATCCTCCAGAGTGATCTCGGTCCGGTATTCCTCCAGTACCATACGCTCCCTCTGCCTGTCAATCATTCTGTCCATGGCTGTATAGCCAAGGGCTGCCGCCAACAAGACCGGCGGCTCCCATATGGAAAAAATAATCTGGAACAGTCCGCCAAAAAAAGCGGCCGCAGCAAGCAGATATAAGGTCCCTCTGCATACTTCTTTCCAGTTTCTGCACTTTAGTCCCACCGCCGCCAAAGGGATGGCGGACAGGATCCGTATCCCCCCGGCAAACGGCCAGCCGCCGAAAGGCCGAAAAAAAATAACTGCACACATCGCGGCAGTTCCCACCAGGGAGGTAAGCCAGATCCGTCGCCAGGAAATGGCTCTGTTCATGAGTTTTGCACAAATCTTCTGCAGAAATACCGTGATCACCAGGTTCTCCAGAAACAGCTGATCTATGTAAACTTCATAATACAAAAAATCCCCCCGCAGTCTGCCCGTGTTCAGTTCTTTTTTCTGAACACATTATAGACCACAGAGGGGATCTTATTTTGTCAAATCAGCGCGGTATTTTCTTTTTTTTATTCGACATCTTCCGACAATATCCGCAGAAACCCGGCCAGCTGACTTGCTGGGATCTGCCCCGGGGCGGAGGACCGGCCTGCCGTGCCAAAGGTGATGGCAGACCCGTCAAAGCCGGCTCCCACCCGGGTGATGGTACCCAGGCCTCCCATAGCCATGGTGACAAAAGGCCGGTCCGCATATCGCTCCTTCATACTGACGGAAACCTCCAACAACCGCAGCACATCCTCCCGGCAGTTTGGCATCACCGCCAGCTTGGAAATGTCTGCCCCCAGGC
>ERZ1090878.1267-NODE-1272-length-12108-cov-8.907658_pt1 | contig 12108 bp, 18 predicted proteins | sample MGYA00478473_ERZ1090878 | MGnify/ENA primary metagenome ERZ1090878 (study PRJEB33644, sample SAMEA5815720) | chicken gut metagenome | biome: Chicken; feature: Gastrointestinal Tract; material: Caecum | place: Ireland | collected 2019-01-01 | study: A study of... | reverse complement strand
TAATTAAATTTATTATCAACCGATAACCGCATCTCTAATTATAGAAATATCAGACATTGTTTTATATGTTTTGGTCTTCCCATTATAATAAAAAGACAACGCATCATAATTATCTTTTTTTGAAGCATATACAACACCGCTTATATACTCATTCCCTATCTTTATATTTATGGGGTACCCTGTGTCAGAACTTGTTGCGACCTGATATATACTATAATAAAATGAACTAAGATCTGTTAGGCTTGTTTTACCAGCAATATCATATCTTATAATATATTCATTGCTGTCACCAGAAAAAACGACATGAAGTATATGCGTATATAATTTTTTTATTTCGCTTTTTGTCGCATAAGTTGACGCAATATTATTTCCGTTGCCGTCCTGCGTCGCCTTCGTGGCCGCGTCTGCGCTCGCCGCGTGCGTGGCCTTCCCTACCACTTGCGCCCCGCTTATAATATTATTTATTTCTGCAGATACGTTTTTTCCCTTAACCGTTTCAGCGTCAAGCGGCAAGTCCTGCATTGTTCCGTCGCTTTTTTTAATCTGAGGTCTATAACTCATAATTCACCTCGTTATATATTTTTAGATTTCTTTGAAGAAAATACCGCCAACCGCTAACGACGCAGACGGGTTCTGCTGACCAGTCGTGCCGACTTCCAAAATCTGTCCGCCCTGCGTTGCGCGTCCCTTTGCGTCTACCGTTAAAGCAGAATACGTTCCAGGCGTCACAACATTCGCCAGCGTTACTGCAATAGTCGCAGGCGCAGACCCGTCAAAATTTGCAGAACCTGTTGCATCTCCGCTAAGCCCGATAGCCCGCGCCGTTGCAAGTTTTGCAGCACTCGCCGCAGAGCTTGCGTTCGTTGCGTTGTCTGCCGACGCGGCATGCGTAGCCTCTTTGACCGTTGTGCCGTTGCTTTCAAAAATATTAGAAATGGCTTTCCCGTTAATGCTTCCCGTCACATTGCCTGCATTTGTAGCGGTTCCAGCGTTTGTAGCATTCGTGGCAGAATCCGCCGACGTTGCATGATTTGCATTCGTGGCGTTCGTAGCATTTGTAGCGTTCGTGGCGTTGTCAGCTTGTGCGGCATTTGGAACTTTTGTCGTCCCGTTCAAAATCTTTGCAATATTGTCCGCATTTTGCTTGCCTTTGTTGCCAGCATATGCCGTGGAAGACGTTTCGCCAAGTGCAAGCGAAGCGCTAATTTCCACATAGCTGCTCCCGCCCCAACGATACGTCAAATTTGTATCTTTGGCAACGTAAATTTTTCCGCTTTCGCCCGTTTGCGGAAATGCAGAAATTGAATCGTATTCTAAAACGTCGTCAACATACGAAGGCAACTGCGCAGCGGGTACTTTGCCTGTGCTGTCAAGTTCAGCCACGCCGCTCGCCACTCCCTTTTGCGCGACAGGGATATAATTCCCGCTAAGATTAGGAATTTGCGCGGCAGGTACTTTTGCGTTGCTGTCAAGACTTGCCACGCCGCTTGCAGCGCCTTTTTGCGAAACAGGAATATAATTTGCAAGCTCCGAAGCGTTTGCCTTTTTGTTCAACGCTTCCTGTGTCGCCGCCGATATAGGCTTATTTAGGTCAGACGTATTGTCCACATTGCCGAGGCCGATATTATCCTTTGTGATATTTACCTGCCCTTTTCTGTATTCGCTTTCCGCACCACCTTTGACACCCGTAACCACGCCACCGCCTGTAAGGCCGTCGATGGTATCCATGATTTCCTCGATAGCGTCCTGAACGTTCGTGGACGATACGCCAGCCGCGACGTTATCCAGCAGAACGACTTCCGCCTCCGTTTCGGGGTGCATGGTAGTCATGCCTTCTGCCTGCCGTTGCTGAATTACATACTTTTTTGTGCTGTCAGCCATTATCTTTCACCTCTAAAAAAATATAATCGTTTATTTCCAAATTATCGGGCACTGCCGAAACTGTCTGAATTTTGCTGTTCAATAATTCGCCTATTGTGCATTGCGTTTTGCCGCCTTCAACCGACGGGTCGTATAAATATATCTTTGCGTCTCTGTTCGCTAAATTATTCCGCGGTAAAACGCTAATATTGCTCGGAAGCAATAGCTCAACCTGTTTCTCGCTCGCAAATCCTGTGTGCCCGCTATTCTCAAAATCAAGGTTTTCCAATTCGTTGTGCTTTTGGGGCATAACGATTGTCGTCGTTTGGCTTAGCTTGCCCTGCAAGGTCGGCGATTGAACGCTCCCGCTTAATTTACCTTGTATTAAACGAACATTGAGCTTATCCATTATAGCACATCACTTTGTTCTTTTTGTCTAAAATTTTTATTGTGCCTTTGTAAATAACCGTGGCGACGCTATCGTCGGCGAAGAAAAGCGTAATGTCGAAATCTGATATACTCGGCTTCATTTTGGCCGTTTCTTCTGCCGTGAACGATAAGATATATTTCGCTTCATCTGCCGAAGATAGATTTAACTCTTTACAAATCTCCAAATAGCTACTCGAAAACACGCATTTGTCGACGATAGAAACATTCGTCAACCCTGATATTTCCAGCGTCGCCTCATAGCTATCACCCTGAATGATTGAAATCTCGTTCATAGCTGTAAAAAGAAAATACCTCCCGCCAAAAGATTTGCGCTTGCGACATGGGAACCATCGTCAATTTCAGCGAACCTGTCCGTATATTTCACGCGCGCCTCAATATCGCTTTGGATACTATCGAACAGCTCCTTGTCAATGGGCGTGCCCGCCTGCTGTACCGTGCCCGTTACTTCCTCGAAATCGTAAGTGCCAAGCTCCGTACCCGTGCCCGCTTCTGTGAGCTTGTATCTGTTGGAAAACTGAACGACGCGATCCTGAACTTCTTTCATAATTACGCACCTCTGAATTTGATTTGATTGCCCGCGCGGAACGTGCCGCTGTAAATCTTATCTATCGATACCGACTGATAGAACTCGTCCAGCGAATACAAAATCTTTTCGAGATTGTTCGCTTTTGTGTAATCCCAATTTACCGCAATCGGCGTTGCTGGTGTTTCATGTGAAACATACCAAGCCGAGCGTATCGTGTTTACGTTATCAAGTATATCATCAAAATCTTCCCTTGTCAAGATTTGCCCGAGAGAAAAGTTTTTGACCGTCAAATTTAGCCCTAAAACGTCCGAAAGGTATTGTATGTATGAATTTACCCGTTGCACGTCCGAAACGTTATAGAAGCCCTTTTCCGTGCGCGTAGCGACGTCCTGTGCCGTTCTGTCCGTGATAAGCGGGTCTAAGTTCGTATTATTCATCGACGGTCTCCAATGTCATAGTATTGTTTTTGCTGTCAAGCTCAAAAGAAACACTACTTATATACTGAGCTTTTTCGCTCGCGGCCGTGTCGCCCGTGTTTACGATAATCTCATCGCCGAGCTCGTAAACGGTATCTTTCACAATCTCCATGCTGTGTGTGTACTTGTTCGCGACGCGGTTATACTGATGGTTTGCGACGCTTTTCGCAAGATTGCCTGTGATGAGGTAATTATCTTTGATAGCTTTTATGTTTTTTACCGTACTACCTGCCGTAACATAAGATTCCGCGATATTATAAACAATCCCAGTGACGTTCAGCGATATAACCGCGCCAACCGCCCCCGTAAGCGTAATAATGCACCTGTCCGCATAAACCTTTGTATCTGTGATTTGTGCCGTTCCTGACGTAATAGAGACTTGTACGCTGTCCGTCACAATAGGAGTATTACTATACGCTATTTCAATCGTTTCGGTAGCTTCCGAAAGTGTAATCCCTTCGATGTTTCCGAGCTCTTCGTTTTCCGTGCTTGACGCATTAAATGAATATCGCGTCACGCTCACGCCAAGGATTTTATCTTCGTTTTCCGTTGTGTACGTCCTTTCCACAATATCATCGGCCGTGAGCGTACCATTGTTTACAGGTGTATGCACTTTTAACGCAATAGTTCCATTAGGCTTTGAGATGAGAATACCGTTTCCCGCCTCGGCAATAAGGCGCAGCGCCTCACGGTGCGGCACTTCGGTTATATAGCCAGTAGAAATAATGTTTTGAAAAGCACTATCAATTTCCAGCGTAATGCCCGCGTCATCCGCTATCTCTTGCGCCCACGCGGCAAGGCTGCGGCCATTTGTATAGACAATGCCCTTTTTGTACGTGGATGTGTCTAACTGATAAAGCGGGTCGTAACCCGAAACAGTAATCACTTGCCCATTTTCCGCGACCTCGGTCGTTTCGCTGAAATACGTCCCAAATAGCGTGTACGCCGTGTCGCCCCTTTTGCGGACGTAAATCGTGACGCTTAGACCTTCCTGCAAGCCGATAGGCAGTTCTTCGGTGAAATGAATATTAAACCGACCGTTATTGAAAAACTGGAACGAAAATTCGCCGCTATCGTCATAGTCGCCCGAAAAATCCGTCGTGCGACTTGCTGAAACGCTTGCAAGCATATCTTCGTTGTATATCTCATTCACGCCAAAGCTAACCATCCAAAGCCTTGCGCGTTGCTGCGGATTTATCTTTGTAAAGGTAATCCGTACTTTATTCCAGTTTAGGCGCACGTCGGAATTGCTGTACGCCGTGGCGGTGTTGCCCGTAATAGTGCGCGTTCCGACAAGTTCATCATCGTTATAATACGCGATTGTAAATGTGTCTGCGGGGCAATCGTCGGGGAATTGAAGCTGTATTCCGTAGCTTCCGTGAAGGTTTTGAAACGTGAACTCGATATACTCATCGACCGCGCCGCTCGTATCGGAAAGGCTCGCGCTTTCCCAGCCGACATTATACGTATTTCCTGTTTCAGGGAATACGTGCGAACCGTCTAACAGAAAATAATCCTTTTCGAGGTACGTTATTTTATCATATGCCGCGGCCGCGTCCAACGTGTTTTGCGCGTCGGAATAATCGCTGTCCCCGCTGGTCATATCGGTGATTGTATCTTCTTCAATCGTTTGGTCGAGCACCCCGTAATTGATACGAACGCCGTCAATTATCATCGTAGTCCACCCCTTTGAGCGTGAGCGTCCAGTTTATCCAGACATAGTCCTGCGCCGTTTCGTCGTACTTAAACCGCGTTTGCTGGTTTTTTAACTCGATAATAGCTTGCCCGTTATAACTGCCAAATGGTGAAGAAATCTGCACCGTAAGATACCCGTTTTCTCGCTGTGCGGCGAGCAACGAATTGACCGTTGCCCGCTGGGCCGCTGTGAGGAACGCATACGAAAAGTTTGCGTAAAACCTACGCCCTTTATAAATACGGCGTATCTTGCCGCTTATCATGTTTTTTTCAACGTATTCATCGGTATAGCCCATTGTAGGTTGCTTCCCAATTTGCGGCAATTCCATGTCGATTCCGTTTATCGTTAGCACTTTTTACCTCCCGTTAATACGCCGTGACGGTACGCAAGCTCTTGCGGCCTTGTGCGCGCAATGTACTGTTTACCGTGTTTACGATATACCCGCTGAAATCCTTGTCGCCGATACGCACAATTATAGGCGTGTTTTCGCTTCCTTGCTCGGTTGAACTTAACCCGTCAACGATACCGTTCACAATCGCTGCTGCGGCTTGCTGGATAGCTCCGCGTAAGTCGTAGTCCTGCATTGCCATATACTGCGCGTCGGCGATTTGTTCGACGTTTGCAACGCCTGTACCGCGCGCACCGCGCGCCACAATCTCCGCCCCACTTTCGCCAGCGAGCGCGTAAAGCGTTCCCATGTCTTCTGGAAACATACCGCCTTCTGCAAAGTCAACGCGACCAAAATGCACGTATGGAATATCAGGAATCTCCGGTAAGCCCGTCCACGTCCATACATTAGACAACCCATCCAGCATCCAGTTTATTAAGTCAATCATGGAATTTAGGCCGCGTTCAACCGCACCTATCAAACCATTGATAAGCGCTTCTGCGAGACTGATACCAAAATCCGCAAGCGCTTTTTGCCCGTCCTGCGTGAAGAACAGGTCGAAAACCGCGTCAAGCAAGGAAAAAGCCATATCCGTTAACATTTGCGGAAGCTGGATAAGTACTATATCGATAAACGCCGTTAACAGTTCGACAATCAACGTCCCCCAGTCCAAGTGAAGCAATGCGTCAAATAGCGCCACCGCTATATCCATGAGCGATTGCGTAAGCGTCGGCAAAAGCTGCACAACGGAGATGAGCAAGGATTCGATTAGATCAACAATATTTTGTATAACTTCTGGCTTTGCGATGGCTTGTATCAGCCCCGTAATGACGTTCATTAAGAGGTCTGTCGCCGTGGAGATAATGTCAGGCAAGGCCGTTGTGACCTTGTCAATCAACCCCACAAGCCCGTCGGAAAGGGATTGCATGGCGTCATCGCTGCCGCTTGCAAGGCCGTTTAACCCCTCCATGATGAGCTCCATTTCGGGGAACAAATCCGATAGCATGGAATTGCCGACCATCGTTATCCGCTTTTTCAGCAAGTCGAGCTGGTCGCCGAGCGCTGCACCCGCTTTTATCGCGTCGTCGGACATTATCATACCCATTTCCGTCATGCTTGCGGATAAGTCGTCGATATATCCTTTTTCTTGCGTTAAAAGAGGCAATAACTGTTGATACGCACGACTACCAAAGACATCTTGTGCTGTCTGCACCATGAGAGTCTGGTCTTCCATGCCCTGCAACGCGTTTACAACGGTGTTAAGCTGTTCTTCCATAGGCAAGTCTATGAAATCTTCATAGCTTAACCCGAGGTCATCAAGCGCTTCGGCCGCGTCTTCGTTCCCTGCCGTAAGATTGCTTGTAAACATTGTAAGGCTTCGCACAGCGGTTTGCAAGGTGCTTACGTCGGTACCTGCGAGCTGCATTGCAAACGCCCACGTCTGATACGCCTCTGTCGACATACTCACGCGCGTTGCGTTATCGTCAAGGTCGCCAGCATAGTCAATCGTCTGTGTAGCAAGTCCCGCAACGGCAGTAGCTGCGCCTGCAATAGCGGTAGTAAATCCAGCTACAGCGGAAACGCCTGTCTTTAACGCGCCCCCGAGATTCGACGAAAACGACGACGAATTTTTCCCAACGTTATCTGTATTTTTTTTATACTTGTCCGCCATATCGTCGACGGAATCGGAAAAATCTTCGACCGCGTCTTCGCTTTTCTCGAACTCTTTGTCTATTTCCTTTCGGAAATCTTCCGTGTCGTTTTCTGTTCTGTCGAGGTTTTTCCCGACGTCGCTTTGCATATCATCGACTTTGTCGGAAAAATCATCAACAGCTTTTTCACCGCGCGAAAACGACGATTTTAATTCCGACGATAAATCACTTGCGCCGTTTTCAATGCCCGATATTTTCTTTTCAAAATCCCCTGTGTCGAGCGTGAGGGTCGCAAAAAGGTTAAATAAATTCATTTATCGTCCCTCTTTTTGATAATTTTTACGCCACGTTTCGCGAACGTATCTTCTATGATTTGTCGGCCGCTGCGCGTGTCTCCCTTTGCGATAACGCCCCATAACTTGTTGCGTTGTTCGCTATAACTCATGCGCTGTTTATACTTTTGCCCCGCGGCCATAGTGGCAAGGCTTTCAGCGACAAAAACCTCAAATAACGTTTGCTCCTCATTAGCTTTAAGGCGGTAGTCCAAATATGAAACTACCGCCCTTAACGTCATTTTATGCCGAATTTCGTTCAAGAAAAATATTATTCGTCCACAACGCTGCCGCTCGCGCTGGACGAGGAAAAAAAACTGCGGAAATCCTTATCGGCGAAAATTGTTTTTACCTCGGCGATTGTTTCACCGATACCTTGCGCCTTAACTTCGTCAATCGTTTTTTCATTCCACACGGCAAGGATATTTAGCGCTTCCTCGCGATAGTTATTGATGAAATACGGCAAAAACTTAAATACGAACTCCCTGTTGTTCATGTTTTTACGCGTATTCATCATTGCCTTGAACTCTTTATCGGCTGCGAGTTTATCGCTCAATTCCGAGAGCAAAGGCGCGATATTGCAGAGCTTGTCGATTGCGACGTCTGTCCTCATGCCGCTTCTCCTTCAAAAGTAATCTCGAACGGCGCTGTCTCGAGGTCTGAAACGGTATAATGCCCGATAAGCGCAAGCGCATACGTACCTTCGCCACGGTCGGAGAATGTAAGGTTCAGTCCGCCCGTATTCAAAGCGTTCTTGATTTTAATAACCACATTCTGCCCGTTCGACAAATCGCCGACCCAGAACAAATCCTTAAAATCGGTGGTATTTACCGTATTCTTGACGGTGAATACTTTATCCGTCGTACCAGTCTTTGAAACGCCTACGCCAAGTGCGCGCGTGATCGCTTCATCGTTCAGCTCGACCATCGTCGCGTTAAGCGTGACGACCCAATCATCGCAACGCTCCAGCCCGACAACATACGTAGGCGCGCCATCGACAGCCGCCTGGTGCATAGTAGGGACAGCCGTAAAACTGCCGCCGCCTCTCGTTGCGCCGAGAATGTCTTCCTCCGCAATGTCCTCACCCTTGGTGTACGCCGTGAGAAGTACGCCCGCGTTGAGCTGTAAACTTTCAATCGTTCTGCTGGTCAACCCAGTTTTCATTATTTGTTCCCTCCGTAAACTGTTGCTTCTAAATTGATATATCCAGCCCGCACCGTTTCATCTTCATCTTGTTTATCCTGATAAAACGGCGAGCCCTTCATGATTTTGATTTTGACCGTGCCGGCGTCATCGCCGATAAGCGTACCGCCTTCTGTGACGGCTTCGGATATCGCGTCCGCTATTTCCAAAACGCCCGCATAGCTTGTCGTGTTCAGCGTGTATATCTGCACGGGCAAAATGAACTGCTGCGCGAAATAATCTACATACCCGCTATATTGCAAATATTTGTTTGCAGGCTTTACCCCAGCGGGCAATACTCCGCGATACGTAGTGGCGAATTGCGAGAGCCATTCGTAAATCAACTGCCCGACTTTCAGAACGTTTCCCATTACTCAAAAATCGGCGTATAGCTTTCAGCCGAATAGCTTTTCCAATCCGTCTGCTCGCTCTGCTCGGTATTGATTATTTCATCACTCGTCAAACGGATATATTTCGCAGCGCCGCCCTCCATGAACTTCACTTTGTCGTCCTTTTTTAGGGGTACATTCGCATAGGTGTGGAACGTGTACTGCACTTCTTCTTGTCCGCGTAACGCGCCGATAAGCTGTTCTGCACTACTTTTACGCACGGCAAGCCCCTTAAACTCTATGCCCTCGTATTCGACGGTCTTATACCCGCCCAGCCCGTCGGACACAGTCACGCTTTCCAACTTGTTACAAACGTAAAAATAATCGTCCATTGCCATAGGCCGTTATAACTTCCCCTCAAATATTTTGCGCACTTGCTCTTCCATTTTATCCTTCGTTTGGTCTATCCCTTCACGAAGGAACGGCCTTGCGGCCATGCGGCTTGTTCCGTTGTGGACGTATTCGGCATACTCCACATTCGACCCTACGATAACGGTATTCTTCTCTGCCTTTCCGCTTAGCTTATCTTTTGGCGCAGACGACGGAACGCTCATCCCACTATCTCCGCTTTCCGTTTCCGTGATAAATGAAATGCTCGCCCGAAGCCGTCCTGTATCGACCGCCGACGGTATGTTGTATTTACCCGTTATAGCGTCTACGCTTCCTTCCACGGCCTTTATGCCTATTGCATACAACGCGCGCTCCTTAGCTTCTTCGAGCGCGTCGAACACAATCTTTGAATTGCTTTCGACCCTGATATTATATCGCAGCCCGTTCAAATCATCACCTTACGCGCGCCGAGCACATACCGCCCGATAAACAGCGCGATAGCGCTATTGATTTGCAATCGTATCTGCCCGTAAGTCGGCGTAGCGTAAGATACCGAATAATACCCGCTCACGCTCTCGCTGGATATTTTTGAAACGCCGTTTTTTGACTGCTTCCAATCGCCGTACAGAATATCCGCAATGCGGCAAGCGCAACGTTTTAACGCGGTCTGCCCGTCGTCCGTCGCAGGCACACGATTAGCGAAAGGGGCGAGCTCGTCGCCCGCCCGTTCTGCAAAAGAGGCGTAGTCGTTGGCGGAGGTGATGAGAATGCCGTGGTAGGCATTCTGATAATAATCGAAATCCGCGTACGTCATAGCCTTATTCTCCTATTTACGATTTCGCCGAAAGCGTTACAGGCACTGCTTCCGTACCGTCGACCGTTACGCTGCCCGTGTACGGCTGATAGCCGTTAGCCGTGATTTTGTACTGATACACGCCGTTCTGCGTCTTGAACGTTGCTACGCCCGAAGCGTTGGTCTTTGCGACCATACCGCCGAAGCTAACCCTTGCGCCTTCAACGTAGCTCGTCGCGCCGTCATCGGTAACGGTGAAAGTAGTGGTATTCGTGGTGAGCGCGCTCGTTGCCTGAACTGCTGCGAACGGGAACCGCACCGCCTCATCGGGCTGGAGTGCCGTGATAGGGTTCGGAATCTCCCAGCCGAGGCGCATAACCACACGAAGCGCAACCATGTCTTCCTGCGCGAGGTTGTACATAATCTCGCCGTCGGAAGGGTTCTGAATGATTGCCTGGTCGAGCACCTTATACGTGATGTCCTGACGAATGGAATAAACCGCCTGCGTGAAGTCGCCGACAATCATCTGCGCCTTGGTCTTATCCCATGCGCCGTTGTCGATGTACGCCTTCGGCAGCTCGTCAATCTCCGTACCCTTGATAGGCTGGCCAGACGTGTCCAACATCATGCGGAACTTGCCCTTGACGTCCACGCCGCCGACAATGCCCGTAGGATTGTAGCCGCTTTCCTCGACCTTCACCATTGCGTCGTTGATAGCCGAGTACAGCGTGCCGCTCCCCTGCGATACATACGCGCCAGCCTGTGCAATCGACGAAAGCAGGTCTGCACGCCATGCGGACGGCTTGTCAACGCCGACAAAAATCGCCTGGTCGATTTTCTTGCCGATTGCCTCGACAAGGCGCGGGCGAATTTCGCCCCAAATATCGATGCTTGCGTCGTCGAGCACGTCCTCTTTGATAGGCACGATAACCGCAATTTCTGCAGGGACAATGTACTTATTCGCCCATGCTGCATTCGTAACCTGCTTCCTGCCGTTATCGGTGCTATCGTTTACCCAGTACGCCATGGGCAGCGCGTCAAGCACACGCATACGCATGATGTTGCTCGACATGTTAGGCAGCCGTCTGAACATTCTCAGCGCCGCCGACTGCTTCGTCACGCCCTGAATAATCTCCGCAACGAGGTCTTCGCTGAACAGGGCTTCCGCGTTCTGTCTTGTAATCATGATTTTCTTGCTCCTCTCAAAATCTCGTTCATTTTCTTGTTCGTCGACGGCGCACCACCGGCACCACCGTCATCGAAATTCGGCTGCGAGCTTTTTTGAAAAACCCCCTGCCGCTGTGTGTTTACGACGAACTGCGGGTTTTCTTTCAGGTACTCTGTAAGGCACGCCTTGAAATCCTTCTTCTCTGTGACAAGGGCTTTGACCTCGGACATCACGAAGCGCTGAAATTTCGTATCAACGTTAGCTTCCGCAACTTCTTTTGCGAGCTCTGCGTCTGCCTTTTCGGCTTTGAGCGTTTCCAGCTCCGTCTTGATGGTCTCGTAGTCGGCGTATTTGCTCACGTCGTTTTCGGTCTTATATTTGGCAAACTCGCCCGCGAGTTTGTCATATTTGCCCTTATCCACATACCCGCCCGCCTTAATGTTTGCGAGCTTAATGCCGTGCTCACTTAATTTCGCGGAAAAATCCGCGTAATTAAGTGCTCCCTCCCCGAAAATTTCTTGCAATTCGTCCATTGTTTGCCGCTCCGTTTCTTCCACGCTGATTTTCGCTTAAACGTGAGTTCACTCTCACAACCGCATGGGCGCGCTGTTAAACCTCCACGCGCACGAGGAATTTTTTTTCGCGTCGATTATACACCATTTTTTTTCACTTGTCAATACCTTGCAAAAAAATTTTATTTTTCCAAAAATATAAAAAAATATACAAATGTACTTTCAATGTACCAAATGACTACATTTCCTATAAACCCCCATATATAATTTTCTTCTATAGGGACTTTATAGTAAATGTATGTTCTATCATACCTGTCTCTTATACACATCTCCGAGCCCACGAGACACTGAGCG
>ERZ1090878.1259-NODE-1264-length-12137-cov-10.177537_pt1 | contig 12137 bp, 9 predicted proteins | sample MGYA00478473_ERZ1090878 | MGnify/ENA primary metagenome ERZ1090878 (study PRJEB33644, sample SAMEA5815720) | chicken gut metagenome | biome: Chicken; feature: Gastrointestinal Tract; material: Caecum | place: Ireland | collected 2019-01-01 | study: A study of... | reverse complement strand
AACCCCGGCCTCCAAACACAATAACCAGTGGCCTCAAAAGCTACGAATATTCATAAAGCTTCGCAATGCTGATGCCGTCCAACGGAACCCTCCACAACGGCATTCCTCAATGAAGTTGCGAAGCGTAAAGCTTCGCAATGATGGGCCAACACCGCACGGGGTTTATTAGTATCGTCCTCAATGAAGTTGCGAAGCGTAAAGCTTCGCAATCGGTGCTGTCACTTCCGGTAAGATTAGGGGTGGCATCCTCAATGAAGTTGCGAAGCGTAAAGCTTCGCAATTTTTGTTCGACGCCGGATAGCCGTTATTCGTCACGATCCTCAATGAAGTTGCGAAGCGTAAAGCTTCGCAATCGGGGTGAACTCGGTGGGGATGGCGGTCAGGGAGGTTCCTCAATGAAGTTGCGAAGCGTAAAGCTTCGCAATACGGGCCGACCGTCTGCGCCATGCTCTTCATCGCCTGTCCTCAATGAAGTTGCGAAGCGTAAAGCTTCGCAATTCGATCGAATCCAACGGTAACATCGGCATATATGCACTTCCTCAATGAAGTTGCGAAGCGTAAAGCTTCGCAATGGGAACGACGACCCCGCCCGGCGCGGGGCCTTTTCTCCTCAATGAAGTTGCGAAGCGTAAAGCTTCGCAATCCAGACCGTTCGCGGCCCCGGTGCAGGGCTTCTCCATCCTCAATGAAGTTGCGAAGCGTAAAGCTTCGCAATCGCGGCGCGTGTCTCGCATGGTCACGTCGCACTGTCCTCAATGAAGTTGCGAAGCGTAAAGCTTCGCAATGCGGCGCTCGCCGACCAACTCATCAGGAAGGAGGACGCTCCTCAATGAAGTTGCGAAGCGTAAAGCTTCGCAATGCCGTTCCGAGCGTATCGACGATTATCAGACCACTCCTCAATGAAGTTGCGAAGCGTAAAGCTTCGCAATCAGCTCATACCGGGACTAGGAGATGATGACGACATGTCCTCAATGAAGTTGCGAAGCGTAAAGCTTCGCAATTGTCGTGCAAGGTCAAGGGTTTCAGTTTAAACCTTCCTCAATGAAGTTGCGAAGCGTAAAGCTTCGCAATTTCGGACTGCTCCAGCACCGGGTGGAAGATATCGGATCCTCAATGAAGTTGCGAAGCGTAAAGCTTCGCAATGGCAGCTGCGTATGCCGGTGCATGTGCGACGGCAAGTCCTCAATGAAGTTGCGAAGCGTAAAGCTTCGCAATCGCGCCGGTGTCCTCCCATTGGCCGTTGTTCTCGTTTCCTCAATGAAGTTGCGAAGCGTAAAGCTTCGCAATAGCCATAGTTTAAGCAGTTGAAACCACATGGGCAAAACGGCGAGTTGCGAGAGACCTCGTTGTAGCAGGCATCATTGATGCACATTGTACGGCGGACATGGCTTCCGCCCACCTACGTCTGCTGCGAGAGCTTCGGCACCCGCTCCCGGATGATTCAGCTCTCGCAACAGCATAAGCACGCGAAACACTTTTCGGCGAGATGGTGGCCACGGTTGGCACGCGCGCGAGCGAATGCCAGAGTGAGACGAACATTGAAACAACGCAGGAACCGGGTAATCTCCGCATCCCATGTGCAGGCTCTGCTGTCCGCCCCATCTACTACCGATTATCCACTATTCACTTGTCAAGCATCATGATGGTATGACATCTCGCCATCCCACTTCCCATCCGAACAGCTACTCAGATAATCGTCGGAATGGCCACATCCTGATACGACTGTCTACCGAGGAACGTCATGTCCCCACGTGCAGTCGCTCCCGTTCCCAGCAAGCAAATCAGCACGGAGTCAGCGGACCGGTCCATCTCATCCTCTATCCGTCGTCGCACCTCCAGAATCTTGGACGGCCTGACTTCCAATAAAAAAACGCTGTATTGCAGCCGCTCGCCACACGTTGACAAAATCTTCGACACATGGCTGCGACGTCGATCATCGATGATGTCGTAAGCCACTAGGTAGCTTCTCTTTACCTCGGCCATGTGCCCCTCCTACCTGACCCGTATCCCCCGATATGAGGTCTGCGAACCGTCAAGATATCCCAGAATCATTCTGGCTTGAATCTCCACAATCCTGCGCCACGAGGCCTTGTACTTGAAAATCGGATGGGTAATCTCCGTCGCCATGCGTCGCTCATAGGCACCTATCAACGTCCTACGCGTCGTGTCGGTCATCCGAACCGACCCGAACACGTCGACGAATCCCTTGGAACTAACCTCACCGTTGTTGACCACGGTCTGCACGACGGAATCTGCAATCGGCGCGCGGAATTCCTCCATGAGATCCAACGCCAGCGCCGGCTTGTTTCGACTGCTACTGTGCAGGAATCCCGCATGGGTGTCCAAACCGCACGAAATCAACGCACGTACGCAATCGGACAACAGCAAGGTATATGCGTAGTCAAGCAACGCGTTCAAGGCATCCGGCGCCGGTCGGCGCATTCGTGCTTTCCATGGCCAATCGCCCCGTTTCTCCGGTTTGATGAGACTGCCGAATTGGGAGAAGTACAAGGAGGCCGCCTCACCTTCCAGTCCCAGCACATCCTGCCATCGGTTTGCATTGCCCAGACTCTTTTCGATATTTCGGAGCGGTGTCAACGCCGCATTATCTTTATCGGATCGGCGCAGCAACACCCGCTGATTGTGGACTTTCGCAATGATGAACTCCCTTGCAAGTCCCAGTCGACCTTCGTGTGAGGCCACGTGCTGTTCTACCCGATGCGCCCCATTGGGCCCGAAGGATGGCACACTCCATCCATACAGACGCCCGGATCCGCTGCACCATAGAATCGGGATGTCGCGCCACATGAGTTCGCGCATCAGACCGCTCGACAAATCAGTGTTTCCGTGAACTTGGAGGCCCTGAATGGTATCCAGAGGAATGGATGCGAGCTCCTCGCCTCCCTTGTAGACGACCATACGTCCGCCCCGGCTGAACGCCTTCGCACCGGGGGTGGCCAGGTGTGTGACTTGGCAGTCCGCCGACACCATGATGTTCCGTCGGGTGGCGGGCTTGAGCCGTCGTTCCTCCGGTAGACATATCCCGACATGGGAACAGTGCATGCAACGGGCATCATCTTCCAGCGGCTCCGGCGTCGTATCCGAATTGATCAGTTCCCGCACCGCTCGAACGGCCTGCTCTGCCTTATGGTAATCATCCGGATTCAAATCGACCGGGACACGGCGATGGTGTGTGGTGAAGAAGATCTCCGTGCCGCTGATGTGATATCCCATATCCTGCAGGCAGGCGGATTGCAAGGCCAGCTGGATTCGCATGGCCTCTGTAACGATCATCGCCTTTTTCACGGGAGTCGCCTTGTACTCCCTGATGAGGATTCCCTCCTCTGTTATCTGGACAGCGTCCAGTTTCCCGCACACTCCCCATTTCCGGTGACGTACCTCTACTGACCGAAACAGGCTGGCGTCGGTATTCGCATCATCGACGTTGCGATGGTCGTACATGCCTTGGGCCATCTGGCCAGACTCCACCCGCTCTCCCACAGACTCGAGCCATGCACGCCGCGGACAGAATATGTAGTTAGCGACCAAGCTGATGGGGATAGGATCGTCATCGATATCGCGGCCATTACCCATCATGATCCCGATTCCGCATCCAACGCGTACAGTTTGCCTCGTTCCAGCCACCGTTCCGGTGCGCTCTGGTTGTCCGACATGTACTGGTTGAACAGCACACAGGAGATCACGCCTTTCTCCTTCAACCAATCCACGCCTTGCGAAGGTGCAATGCCCTGTCTCGAGGCATTCCCCCGCAACGCCCCGGCGGACACCAGTGCCACACCGAACCGCAATAACGCCTCGCTGCGTACCACGGACCGATATTTCGCTAACGTCCAGGGCCGGTCGAACACCGGCAGAATCGCAAACCGACGTTGCTTGCTCATCTGAGTCAGCCCGGCGGTGGTATCACGATACTGTGCCGACGTGTTCACGGTATGGGGGAAAGCCGCTACACCTAGTAACGCGCACCATGCTCGGGCATTGTCCGTGGCCATCGGTCTGTGCAGCCCGGTGCCAGTCCGGCTTTGAGACGGATTGTTGGAGACTTCATCCGTCAGTGTCCGTCCGGTCAATCCATCCATAATCCGCTGGTCGGACCATTGGGCCACACGTTGCGCCAACGGCAGCAAACGGCCGCCGACGAACTCCTGTCCTTTGTTCCGGGTCACCATCTCCCAACGGCTGGCCCCGTAATCCGATTGCAACGATTTGTCGCCTTTCCGCCCCGACCAATATGACGGTTCGCCCAGCGCGCCGACATACCGCTGGTCACCAACCGTCTGCAGAACGTCGATCGCGGCCTGCCGATCGTGTTGCAGCCGACGCCATCCGTCCGGCTCCTGGATACCGCTCAGTCGCGGTGACAGCGTCGCATGAAAATTCGACTGTCGTTCACCGTCCTTGGCGGTGTAGTCACCTTCCGATTCCAGCCATGTCGATTGTGCCCAACGCCTTACGTGTTGACCGACCACGGAGGCCACGGATGCGATGTCCAGATCGTCGCTGGTGGAAAGCGCCGCGACACGCGTATCGCACCAGCGCAACCGACAGACCCGCTCCGATTCGGCATCATCCTCTAAGATCGAGGCAAGTCCCACCAGCATCAAATGGTCGAATGCATCCGTAATATCCGCAGGCAATGTAATCTCGTTCATCTCACCGTCCTTCCTTGGAGGATGTGATATCCGCAGCGCGCAGTATGGCTTCCAGATACGAGACTCCCCAATACCCGTACCGGCGGTTCGTGCGGTCAATCAGGCTCTCCCAACCCCCTTCGTCGAACAGGCGCCTCGCCCATGCCGTCACCCGAGCATCGACCTGCCCGGCCGCAGCGGGAATCAGGAATTCGGAGCCGTGAGCGAACGTGGCGCGGCCATGTCCATGTGACGTACCGATAAGCCGTTCAATCAGCTGATCGTCCACCGTCCGTCCGTCCGCGGAGAAGCCGGATACCTCTACCGCAGCCGCATATTCCGCGACGGAACGCTGCTCATGTCGCCAGCCGCGCAGATGATTGCGTTCCCTGAAACTCCTCTCGGCACGCCATGAAGAGAACACGCTTTTCGCCCAATACTCACCGTTTCCGCGGGGCCGTCCCCGCCGGAGCAGCCGTTGGAAGCGTTCATCCCGTTTACCGTCATCATGATGCAGGCCGGCGATATCCAACGATTGCGCCAACACCGGATCGAGACCTACGAGTTTGGCCAGGGCACACGCCCGATCCGAGACATGCCGCTGATGACCATTCGCACCATCCAGCAGGATGGTCTTGCCTCCGGAGATTTCCTGGGATGCCTCATCGCCGACAAGGCTGTCTTCGAATCGCACCACCACCCATAGGTCGTGATACTCCTGACGCTCCAATGGTACGTTCTTCTTCGTCTGCGTATCGTATTCCCCCGCATCGTCGAAGGTGTCAACCAGCACATGACGGGTTCCGTCCACCGGGAGCGAACCATGTGGACGATGCAGATCCAGCAGGCTCTGCGCGATACGGTCGATTTCCCGCTTCAACGTTCCGACTCGTTCCGACGATTCCCCGGCCGTCTCTTCGAACTGCTCCCTGAGCGCCGTCAGTTCCGCCAGCCTGTCGCGGGACAGTGTCGTCAGCTTATCGTTAGCAAGCATATCGATATGGACAACACCAATTTCAGACAAACACTCGTTGTATACGTCTGGTGCGCAATCGCTTTTATCAGGCGCATACAGATGCATTGGGGCATCGCTAAACAGGTTGGCATAAGAATCGACGATCACAATATCTCCGGACCGCAGCGATTCGACGCTCGTCCCGGAAGAAGCCGTAAGTTCCGTGACCCGTTGGCCTTCAGGTTCCGAAGCCCGGTATAGGAATGCACGACTCGGGCGGCATTCATATACCGCATCATCCGACCGTTCGCCGGAATCCGAACATATGAGCGCAGCCCCATCCTCCTGCAGATACGAGAGCAGGCTCTTCGTCCTACCGACAAGCTGTGACCTCGAGCGTACCGGGAACACCTCGGCATCCACAGGAGGGGTCAATTCCAGCAAATTGGCCGAGACTGCGGTGTCACGTGGCAAATCACGTACCACCACGCCAATACCGGGCATATCGTCACCGTCCAGTGCGTCACGCAGCCAGAGGTCCAAATCGGACGGGGTCTGCTGCAGTTCCTCAATGCGCACGTCGCCGCAAAGGTTTTCGTCGGTGTATGAAAGATTCTCCACATCCCACGGTTCCAACCGCTGATACAGCAGACGCCTCGCCTGTTCCCCGGGAACTGTGTTCCCGGCGAGCGTCCCCTGCAGAACGGACCATGCACAGATGTCCCGACCGGATTCCGTCCCTCCCGGCAGCGTGTCCAACCATGCGGCGGTCTCGGTGCACGTTTCCCGGTCATAAGGACCGCGTGCCTTGTTCCATTCGGTATTGCTCGCATCATCCGACAAGCCGTATACATATACGTGTGCCTCAGGAAGCAGCCCGCGACGGTTCACACGTCCGGCTCGCTGCACCAGCGATGCCCCTGGGGCCAACTCCGTCACCAAGTCCGCGAAGTCCACATCCACACCGACCTCCAGGGTCTGTGTGCCGATGACGCAGCACGGAGTCTCATCCGATTCACCGCCCGCAGACGCGCTATACAGCTTTGTCAGAACCGACTGTTTATCGTGCGGGCGCATCGGCCCGACAAATGCCTCGACCGGTCGTGCGGTGACCTTCTTCAGCGCTTTCGAGAGGGCGCCATGCACCGTTTCCGCCGCGGCCACCGTGTTCAGTATGCACCCCACAACCCGGGTACCCTGTTCACCGTCATGGGTCATGTTCTCTTGAACCAACGCCTTACAACGATCAACGATTGCCCGCAACAGCTGCCGCTGGGTCGTCGCCGTCCGGTCCACGAAGGCCGATTTAGGCGTGCAGAGACGTCGTTCCAAAGACTCATCAACAGCGAAGTCCGATTCCTCGACGCTGACGGATTCAAGACACGTCCCCGAATCTTCCGCAGCGGTGGGTGTCGCCGTCGTCTCGACAACCTGCAACGGGGTTACCGCAGCACGGATAGAGTCGCACTCCGCCATCGATTCGAGACGTTGCACCTGCCGCGCCGTCAATACCAGTTGCCGACTCAGATGCGCCTCGTCGGCCACCAGCACGGTGTCGTAGGCCAGTAATCCCGCTTCCAACGACCGCATCGTCGCACTCGTACCGTACCCGCGGAACAGCAGTCGACTGCCGAACATGTCAGGCGTAGCACAGATAACCACACAGGTCTGAGGATAATATCGCCATTCCCGGCTCTCCGACGTTGATGCCAAACCACCGCGCAACTCGACGACACGCAGCGGCACTCCGTCCCCCACAACCTGTGCCGATACATCAATTCCAGCACGATAGCATAGTCCGCGGCGGAACTCCCCCAATACGGACGACGAATCAGTGTCGTCCTTGTTCCTGGTCGTGATGACCCGTTCGAGAGCGGTAGCTTCCTCGTACTGGTCGTCTACAAGGGACCTCCGGTTCACGGTCAGTGCCAGACGGCGAGGAATCCGCTGCAATGGCACCTGCGCAAGTGCGTCCGCGTAGGCGATACCGTCGACGTCGCACAGGTCCGGGTTTTTCTCGGCCTGATGTTGCAGACCCGCCATCGCATTCAGGAACACGTGAACGTCGATCACGCTCGTCTTGCCAGCCGCCGTAGGCGCGACGATGCGATCGGGCCACCGTCCATGCCGTGCCACGTTCAACATCAGCCGACATTGCCAATGATAGGGCACCCGCGGCGCGACGGCACCATCATCACAGTGCGCACAGGCGACGAATTCCCTGAATCGCGCCGTCAGATAGTCGTCCACACTCATGTCAGCCATACTGGTACCTCTTGTCCATCACGACCATCCAGATTCAGACATGTCTTCGGCAGATCAACCGGTAGCAGGAATCCACCGCCGAGATGACGGCTCTGTCCGATGGCGAGCGCAGCACAGTCAAGACCGTCCCCATCTGCGTTGATAGAAATCAGCGCGCTCAGTCCACGAATCGTATTGGATTCGTGGGCGTGGTGGACATAATCGACCATGTCGAGCCGATAGACCGTCCGCGCGTCAAACACCCGGCAACGTAGCGAGACGTCGTCACGAACCCGATCGACGAACGACCATATCCGGTCCTCATAACGGTCTTCAGGTCGGTTGTCTCCCTGCAATGCGAAATGGTCTCGCCAGACATGTCCCAACGACAGATACACGGATTCACGGCTACTCCAGCGCCTGAGCCCATCCGAAGCGGGAATCGCACGGGTCTCAGCGATGGCCATCGGCGAGGGGAACCAGAACCGGACGGTGTCCTCCGCCGGCGGATTCCAAAACCGGGTGGCATCGATACGCACTGGTTCACCGAGCCGGATGCGCTGCCGATTCCGAGCGAAATACAGCGGGCTGCCGGCGCTACGTCTGCAGGTCTCGTACAGTCCGATGGCCTCATCGTCGGTCATATGTTCCGGGAGCAACAGCAGGAACGCCGGTAGTCGTCTGGCAATCGCCTCCGGCAGCAGACCGGCGTACTTCTTCGCCATCCGTGCGGTAAACGGTTGGATGGCGATGTTGTTAGCCGGCTGATCGCCTGTCCCTTTCTGGTATTTGCCGAGCAACACAGCCGGAGGGTCGATGCCCCATGCCTTGACCAGGAAGCGGTGCAGAGCCACGGACCAGCCCACATAATCGGATTCCGGCGGGTTCCATGCACCGGACACTCCTTCCGCCTCGTCTGGCGTGACCGGGATGAGCAAGCCTCGAGGCCATGGCCCTGTGATTCGAGAACCTCCCTCCGTCCGAAGATAGGTGGCGATCTCTTCGGTGGCAGTCATTGGAACGGCCTGCAGAAGGTTCTGTTCGTCTTCCTTCTCACTGACTTTTCCGCCCTTAGCCACATTGCATCGCGCATACCCGTCATCCAGCTCCTCCAGCCGGCCCTTGCCTGGGTATGCAAAGGCCGGGCCACGCGCTCTCAGCGCGTTGAATCCATCGGATTCGGCACGCAGCAAAGCCCCCGGCAGCGGGAATTCCATCTCCGTCGACACAGCGAGACGAGCCTTGGAACATGCCTCCCCCAGATACGGGACCTCCGCGCACAAGGCGGAAAGCGCGGTCAGAACGGTCGGTTCCGGATCGTTCCGCCATTGCCATGTCAGCAGGCCATCATCACCGTCAGCATAGAAGGCGGCCACCGACGCCCCGGCGGATTCGATCTTCGGACGTTGTTTGCCCTTTGTTCTATCGATATACCCTTTGTCGCGGTACACCACCACGTCGGCCGACTCGCCCTCGGCAGCGGCAAGGACGGCAGGCAGGCGGACCGAGTCAGGAGGGTTGCCTTCCAACCAGCGCAACGCTGCTTCGATGGCCGCATCATCCGGCCCATCGTCGTTTTCATCCTCCACACGCCGACGGAACCGGAACGTCGTGTACGCAGTGGAAACCAGTGCCTTGTACAAGCGGTCCGGGGAGGGGTAGCGTTCAGGCACGCCGCCGGAGTCCCTTCCCTGGTACAGGTTCGCCAAGAACCTGGCGGATATAGACAGTGGCATGGTCACTCCTCGTCGGCAGAGCTGTTACGCAGCACCTCGGGATTACCCTGCACTTCGAAGACCTGTCCTTGCCAGTCGATGCCCGCCTTGTCATGCGCCTGATCGTAGGCCGCCCGCAGCAACGCTTCCGCGGTCTCGATGGTCAGCGGTTCAAGTTCCACGTCATCCTTGCCGAACCTGCCGTTCAACGTGAATGTCGGGGCTTCCTTCTCATTGAGGAAGCAGTTGGCGCGCAGCACCGGATCAGCATTGAAACCGACCATCGCACGCAGGATCACCGCGGCAATCAGCGCGCGGATTGCCGCATCACCTTCCTTGCCCTTACCGAACCTGAACGAGCGCAACGTCGCGAAGCTCAGCACATGGATGCACAGTGTCCGACTGACTGCGACACCGTCGAGCACGTCGTTGCCGGCGTTGGGAGGAATCGCGCCCAAGCCAATCGCCGACCCCTTGCCGTTGGTCTCGAACTTCTTTTTCGTTCCTTCACTCAGATCGGCACCCTCGGTGATCTTCTCGCGATCTTTCCGATTCGCCACGACAATGCTCGCCTCCACCGGGTCGACTCTGGCACCCGCGCGATGCACCACCGGATCGCCATCATCCTGCACGGCCAGCACGCCGACAATCTCTCCGCCGAATACCGACGGAATACGAAGCTGATTACGGCTGCGCGTGGAGTCCCACCCGCCAAACGCCACAGTGTCCGGGGACAGATCGAACAGCGGCATCAGATTATCCAGAGTGCAGTTGCGAGCCGCCGTATACAATTCGGACCGGGACGTCGGCTGTCCGTCATGTGTGCCTACACGGATGTGTCCATCGAATGCACGATGGGGTAATTCCGTGTCGAGGAACTGTCGCTCCCCCGAGTCGGTCCGGTAGGTGACGCGGATACGCGGCATCCGTGCCAGCAGACCGTCGTCGTCCTTCATCGCATCGGTGATGGTCTTCTCCAGTCGGTTCGCATGGGAAGTCTTGGAATCAATCAGCACCGTCTTACAGGCTTTGTCGTCGATGTACCGGTTCTCGATGACGTACGTGGCCGCATTGCCGTTGGTGTATTTGGCAGGCGCGACGATACTCTCGTCCCCACCGGCAGGCACCATCTCGATGCGTTCGGTCAGACTGTTGGCCCCGCCGATACGCACAGCCTCGTTGAGATCGTCCAATGTCAAAGCCCGCATGATGCAATCCTTTCAATCCCTATACCCGGCCTCAATGCCAGATCCACCCCCTTCATCCTACTGTATCGACATGGCGGAACGACCGCACCGACCCACCGTGTCGCAAGTGACGGCACCACCCATGGTATCCGTCGACGGTGCCGCACCGCAGCATGACCGCCGCGTCGCAGGCCGGGGACGTCATGCCGCACAACGCGCCGGAGAGCCGGCCCTACTTCTTGACGCCGCCGAACCGGCGATCGCGGTGGATGTAGTGGTCGATCGAACGCCACAGCACCTCGCGGCCGCAGTCGGGGAACAGTTCGGGCACGAAGTCGAGTTCGGCGTAGGCGGCCTCCCACGGCAGGAAGATCTCCGCGCGCCCGCCGTAGTTGATGCAGAACACCACGTCGATGACCTTGTTGCGCTTGGTGCGTTCCATCGCCGATTCAAGCTCGTCGATCACCGACTTCCACAGCTTCGGACGACGCCCCGACCAGCGCACACGCACGCCCCACTCGTCCATCTGGGCCACGCGACGGCGGATGATGTCGCGCGAGAAGCCCATCAGGAACCGCACCTCCTGCGGGGAGCGCTTCCAGTTTTCGGTGGAGAACGTGTACAGGCTCAGATACCGCACACCCGCCTCGATGGCCCCGGCAATAGTGTCGAACACCACCGGTTCGGCGGCCTGATGGCCTTCAGTGCGGATCAGGCCGCGCTGCTGCGCCCAACGGCCGTTGCCGTCCATGATCACGCCGATATGCCGGGGAACCTTGCCCTTCGGGAAATCCGGGATGCGCGAAGGATCGGAAAACGGCGCGGCGGGCACACTCAACGACGTGTAGTCAACGTTCTCAAAAGCCATACTACGCATCTTACCGGCTGAGGCCGCCTCCCGGGCACGTCCGGGAGAAAACCTCCCAAAACGACTGGGTTTCGCAGCCGAGTCCGCTACAGGCGCATCGAACGCAGCGGACGTTCCAGATAGTATTCGGCCCAGTCCCCCACCAGACGAGTCACCCGTGAATCAGGCGGGCGTTCGCCGAGCGCAGCCCAATCCCCTGTCAGCAACGCCCGCAGTTGGAGCCGTTCCCCCTCGTTCAGACCGCGCGCCTCGGGTGTGCGATCGGCCGCACACATCACGCCACCGGCCGGAATCGACAGGTACGTCAGTGGTTCACGCTCGCCGCAGACCACGCACGAATCGAGCCTGGGCGTCCAGCCGGCCAGAGCCAGCGCCCGCAGCACATAGGAGTCGCCGATCGATCGCGCCGGATGAGCCTGCTTGGACAGGGCGTGCAGGGCGCCGATCAGCAGGCGGTACTGTTCCGGCGCGGCCTCGCGCTCGGTGTCGATCAGCTTGTCCAGCGTCTCCGCCATG
>ERZ1090878.1249-NODE-1254-length-12239-cov-3.903644_pt1 | contig 12239 bp, 8 predicted proteins | sample MGYA00478473_ERZ1090878 | MGnify/ENA primary metagenome ERZ1090878 (study PRJEB33644, sample SAMEA5815720) | chicken gut metagenome | biome: Chicken; feature: Gastrointestinal Tract; material: Caecum | place: Ireland | collected 2019-01-01 | study: A study of the... | reverse complement strand
GGCTGGGCGGGCGGGTGACCGTCCGGGGAGCAGACGCTGGGCTTCATTTTCTGATGCAGGTGAATACCGGACTGGGAGATGAGGAGCTGATTAGCCGGGCAGGGCAGCAGGGCGTTCGGATTTCCTGCCTCTCCCAGTACTGCCACGGCACTGTCTCCGGCGAGGAGGCCAGGGGAAATGTGATCGTTAATTACTCCGGGTTGGCTGCCGGGCAGGCCGGACAGATGACGGAACGGCTGTACCATGCCTGGTTTGCAGAGTAAGGACTGTGAATAGCAACAGATAGGAAATGCGGGAAAATCTCTGTAATTACTGGTAATTTGGCGGGAAAAGTGCTATAGTAAGTCAGTTATCTATGGATTCCAACAAAAATGTCGGCTGAATTCTTTTTTGTTTTTTGGGAGGACATCGTGAAAATTATTATTGTGGGCTGTGGAAAGGTCGGAGAAACTCTGGCGGCTGTATTAAGCCAGGAGGGCAACGACATAACGGTCATCGACCGGAAAGAGGACGTGGTGGAACGGCTGTGCAATGAGTATGACATCATGGGTTACGCCGGAAACGGGGCGGGCTACTCCACCCAGTTGGAGGCAGGAATTGAGGATGCGGATCTTCTCATCGCGGTGACGGGAACGGACGAGCTGAATCTGCTGTGCTGCCTGATTGCCAAGAAGGCGGGAAACTGTCACACCATTGCCAGGGTGAGAAGCCCGGAGTATAACAGTGAATTAAGATACTTAAAGGAGGAGCTGGGACTTGCTATGGTGATGAACCAGGAACTGGCCACCGCCATGGAGATAGCCAGGGTGCTGAAGTTCCCCTCCGCCATCGATATTGACACCTTCGCCAGAGGGAGAGTGGATCTTCTGCGGTTTAAAATTCCAGGAGATTCCGTGCTGAATCATCTGACTCTGAATGAGATGCACAGCAAGGTAAAGAGCAATGTGCAGGTATGTACGCTGGAGCATGGGGGCGGGATTGCAATACCCTCCGGAGACGATGTGATGGAAGCGGGGGATGTGATCTCCATCGTGACTACAGCCAGAGATGAGCAGCTGTTCTTCAAGCGGATCGGCCTTCACACCAACCAGGTGCGGAACGTGATGATCGTGGGCGGCGGGGAGATTGCCTATTACCTGGCCAGGATCCTGTGCCCTGCGGGGATTCAGGTGAAAATTGTGGAGCGGCGGATGGAGCGCTGTGAGGAGCTGTGCGATCTGCTGCCGAAGGCCACCATCATTCACGGGGACGGATCCAACCGCCAGCTTCTGGAGGAGGAAGGAATTGAGCAGACAGAGGGCTTTGTGGCGCTGACGGATTTTGATGAGGAAAACGTGATCCTGTCTTTGTATGCCAAAAAGTGCGGCTGCCGGAAGGTGGTAACCAAGGTGAACCGCCTGGTATTTGACGAAGTGATTGACAGCCTGGATTTGGATACTACGGTCTGCCCCAGGGATATTACCGCTGAGTGCATACTTCAGTATGTGCGGGCCATGAGAAATTCCATCGGAAGCAACGTGGAGACGCTGCACCGAATCATCGACAACCGGGCAGAGGCCCTGGAGTTTGTGATCCGCGATAATTTCCGCCTGACCGATGTGCCTCTGCAGGATCTGCCTCTGAAGCCGGGGATCCTGGTGGCGACCATCAACCGGGAGGGCCACATCATATTGCCCAGAGGAAAAGATGTGATAAAGGAGCGGGACACGGTGGTGGTGATTACCACCAGCAAGGGCTTGAATGACATCAATGATATTCTGCAGACAAAGTAGGTGGGCGTTATGAATTACAGAATGATAATCTATGTGCTGGGATGGATCTTGAATTTTGAGGCTATTTTCATGATCCCGTCCTTTTTGGTGGGGCTTCTGTATCAGGAGCAGGAGAGCATCTATCTGCTGATCGTGTCGCTGATCTGCCTGGCCCTGGGCTGCCTGGCCGTATTTAAGAAACCGCCAAAAAAGAAGTTTTATGCCAGGGAGGGCTTCATCATTGTGGCCCTCTCCTGGTTTGTCCTCAGCATTTTCGGGGCTCTGCCCTTCCGGATCTCCGGCTATATCCCGTCTATGATTGACGCGGTGTTTGAGACGGCGTCCGGCTTTACCACCACAGGCGCCAGCATTCTCTCTGATGTGGAGGCATTGCCCAAATGCCTGATTTTCTGGAGAAGCTTCACCCACTGGGTGGGCGGCATGGGCGTGCTGGTGTTTGTGATCGCCATTCTGCCTTTGGCGGGAGGCAGCAATATTTATCTGATGAGGGCGGAGAGCCCGGGGCCCTCGGTGAAAAAACTGGTGCCTAAGATTAAGCATACAGCCCTTACCCTGTATATGATGTATTTGGCCATCACAGTGGTGGAAATCCTTTTTCTTGTAGCGGGACAGATGCCCATGTTTGACGCTCTCACCATTTCTTTCGGAACGGCCGGAACGGGAGGTTTCGGAATTAAGAATGACAGTATGGCCAGCTATTCCACCTACCTGCAGGTGGTGGTGACCGTGTTCATGATTCTGTTTGGCGTCAATTTTAATGTGTATTATCTGATCTATAAGAGAAAATTCTGGGAGTGCCTGAAAAATTCGGAGGTGATCACGTATCTGGCAATCATTGCCGTGTCGATCCTGCTCATCAGCATCAACATCAGCGGTATGTATACCAATGTGGGGACGGCGGTGAAGGATGCGGCCTTCCAGGTGGGATCGATCATCACCACCACCGGTTATTCCAGCACAAACTTTGACCTGTGGCCGGCTTTTTCCAAGTCTATTCTGGTGCTGCTGATGTTCATCGGAGCCTGCGCCGGGAGCACAGGCGGTGGAATCAAGGTATCCAGAGTCATTGTTGCCTTCAAGACGGTGATCAAGGAGCTGGACTACATCATCCATCCCAATAATGTGAAAAAGATTACGGTGGATGGAAAGCAGATCGAGCATGTGGTGCTGCGCTCCGTGAATGTTTTTTTTATGGCTTATCTGTTTATCTTTGTGGGATCGGTGCTGTTGATTTCACTGGATAACTTTGACCTGACCACCAATTTTACAGCGGTGGCCGCCACACTGAACAATATCGGCCCCGGTCTGGGCGGTGTGGGCCCCATGGCGAATTTCGGATCCTACTCCGGGCTGTCCAAAATCGTCATGACTTTCGACATGATTGCGGGGCGGCTGGAGCTGTTTCCCGTTTTAATCCTGTTTTCCTGGCGTACCTGGAAGAAATAGCGTGATTTCTGAAACGGCTGTGAATAGTAACTTTTCGTCAAAATCAGGGATTTTTCGAACGGTAGCTTTTGACTTTGAAATATAGGTATGGTACACTGAATAAAAAGTTTAGAATATGCCGGAACATGGAATATGAGGTGGACAAGTTGGATAAGAAGGAATACAATCTGAAACTTGAAGAAATAGACAAGTACGTGAATCAGGGCAATTACAGCGAAGCGGCCAAGGTGGCGGACGAGATTGACTGGAGACGGGTGAGAAATGTCCGCACCCTGTGCATGATCAGTGAAATTTATGAGGCGGACAACCGTTATGAGGACAGCAAGGAGCTGCTGATGCGGGCATACCGCCGTTCTCCTGTGGGAAGATCAATTCTCTACCGCCTGGTGGAGGTGACCATTCATCTGAAGCAGTTTGATGAGGCCATCGAGTATTATTCGGAGTATGTACAGGCGGCCCCCCATGACAACAGCAGATATATTCTCAAATATAAAATTTACCGCGGAAGAGGTTCCTCCCTGGAGGAGCAGATCGATATCCTGAAGGAATATCTGGATCAGGAGTACAACGAAAAGTGGGCCTATGAGCTGGCGAAGCTGTACCAGCAGGCGGGAAAGATCCAGGAGTGTCTGGCTACCTGTGATGACCTGGTGCTCTGGTTCCACAGTGGGAAATACGTGATTAAAGCGTTGGAGCTGAAGCGCAAATACGCGGCGTTGACACCCAAGCAGCAGGAGATTTATGACCGCCGCTTTGATGAGATAGAGGACGATGACGTCTATGCGGACGAGGCGGAGATCGGAAAAGAAAAGCAGATTGTGGAGACCAATGAGGACGAGCTGGCGGAGACCATTATGGCCGATACGGAGAAGGAAATTGCCAAGGCTGTGGCGGAGACGGCCAAGGAAGCTGACGAGACCGTAGAAGAGCAGACAGAGCCGGATGAGGCTGCGGAAGCAGAAGTGGTGGAGCCGGAGGACGCAGATATTCAGGAACCGGAGGATATGAAGGTTCAGAAACCGGTGGAGGAGAATCCGGACGAGCCGGTGGAGGAGGAATTCCAGGATACCGTGGAGGAAGATGATGCGGAGGATACGACTCAGGCGTCCGGCCAGGATCAGTCCGAGTCTGTTCCAGAGCGGGATCTGCAGTCCGACCTGGTGAAGAGTATGAGGGAGATTGTCTCCGGCGTCAACCGCAGACCGGAACCGGATCCGGACGAGGAATTGGCGAATCAGGTGATTGAACAGTCCAAGGAGGAGCAGGAGACAGCCAGAGAAAAAGAGATTTCCCTTCAGATTCCCAAGATGCAGATTTCCGAACAGGAAGGAAAAAACAAAGCGGCACAGCTCTCCATTGACGATATTCTCCTGTCCATGGGAGAAAAGGGGGACGCGATCCGCCAGGCGGCGGCGAAGGCATCCCGGGAGATGCAGAGCGGGAACCGCCCGGCAGGTGTGGTATCTGCCATGGATGAGGCGCTGATGAATATGGGCGTGGACCTGAACGCGGTCCAGAAAGAGGAACCCCACCCGGCACCGCCCGCTGAGGAAGAGATGGTCAGCCCACGGCAGGAGGAGGCGCGGAAGTCTCCGGCGCAGGAAGAGCTGAAAGCGGAAAAGCCAGCAGAGGAAGAAACAGCTCCCCGGACCGAGGAGGAGATCATCTCGGCGAAAACCAGAAGAATTCCCACTGATGAGATCGCGGAGATCCATGCCTTCAGCGGCCTGGACGCGGAGGCGGACGCAGCGGAGTTCCTGAAAGAAGAGACCAGGGCAAATGCACCGGAAACCCCGGAGAATACAGAAGCAAAGAATTTGGCTCCCGATACGCAGGCCCCCGGGAACGATGTTCAGGAAGCTCCGGCCCCAAGACGGAGGGTGAGAAAAGAGGCGGGGAAGGTTCCGGAACAGACAAGGGTGCAGGAGAGACCCAGGCACCGGGTATACAGCGGTCCGATGCTGAAGGAGTACCAGAAGAGCCTGTTCCCAGGTTTCCTGGATATTCAGAACCTGGAAGCTCAGATTGCTTCCGCCATCGCTTTGGCAGAGCAGAAGGGGGATGACCGGACTTCCAGAACCGGCAATATTCTGATCTTCGGTGACCATGGCTGCGGCAAGACCACCATTGCCGTAGGAATCGCCAAGGCCATCGCCCAGGATAAGGGCAACCAGTTTGTGAAGATGGCAAAGATTTACGCTGCCGATCTGAATAGAAAGGATATAGCGGCCACCATAGCCAAGATTGCCGGTGGTGTGCTGATCGTGGAGGAGGCCGGTGATCTGGAGGACGCTGTTGTGGACCAGATGACCACTGCCATGGAGTTCCGCACGGACGGGCTGATTATCATCCTGGAGGATGAGCAGCGCTACATACATGATCTGTTGATGCGTCATCCCAGATTTACCATGAAGTTCACTTCCCAGATCTTTATTCCCACCTTTACCATCGATGAGCTGGTGCGGTTCGGTGAGATCTACGCGGGAAATCACGACTATGTGTTCAGCGAGGGAGCGGCAGCGGCGCTGTATGACCGGATCAGCAGTGTGTCCGCCCAGGGAGATGTGGTGTCCATCACCAACGTGCTGGAGCTGGTGGACCGGGCTATCCGCAAGGCCAACAAGTTCTTCCGCAAGATGGGTTCCGGAAAGAAACGCTATGATGAGAACGACTGCGTGATTTTGCAGGAGAAAGATTTTAAATAACAGAATATGGGATAAAAAGCAGTCCTTTGCACAGAATGATGAGGGGGCTGCTTTTTTTCTTCTTTTTTTTGTTGACTTTGCATATACCGAACGGTATAATAGTGGTCAGAACGGGGGCTTTCTATGGACAACAGAGAGAAGATCATGCAATGTGCGGAAGAATTGTTTTATTCCAGAGGGTACGATGCCGCGGGAGTGCAGGAGATTGTGGAGATGGCCGGGGTGACGAAACCTACCCTCTATTACTACTTTGGCAGTAAGCGGGGGCTTCTGGAGGCAATTTTGGAGACGAAAGCCGTAGGGCTGTGGAGAAATATCCGGGAGGAGACAAAAAAACCCGGGGACATACGCAGCAAGCTGCATGCCCTTGCGGAAGCGTTGTATCAGTTTTTTATGACACAGCGAAAATTTTATATGCTGCTGATGGCACTGTTTTACTCAGCCAGAGAAAATGAGGCCTATCAGACGGTCAGACCTTATCTGACGGAATTTTACCGGAGCGTGGTGCAGCTGTTCGAGCATGCATCCGGAGAGCTGGGAAATATGCGGGGCCGGCAGGAGCAGTTTGCCATCAGCTTCATTGGCGCCATACATCAGTATCTGGTGATGGCTTGGGATCAGGGAACCCTGGAGAGAGACGGAGGTGTCCAGATGGAGGAACTGGTGAATCAATTTTTATATGGAATTTTCTCATGACAGCGGAAGGCCGCATAAATTTTAGAGCATCAAGGAGGAAGGAAACATCATGAGCAAATGGTATGAGACAGCGATATTTTACCATATTTATCCGCTGGGACTTTGCGGAGCGCCCGGTGAAAATACCGGAGAGGGAGTGGAGCACAGGCTGCCCGGGTTGGAGAAGTGGCTGCCCCATATAGCAGAGCTGGGCTGCCAGGGACTCTATATCGGTCCCCTCTTCGAATCATCCAGCCATGGGTACGATACGAAGGACTATAAGCTGGTGGACCGGCGTCTGGGCGACAACGAGGATATGAAGCATTTTGTGGAGGCCGCCCACGAGCTGGGCATCAAGGTGGTGGTGGACGGAGTATTCAACCATACCGGGAGAGAGTTTTTCGCCTTTGAGGATATCCGGCGCAACCGGGAGGGATCCCGCTACTGCGGCTGGTATAAGGGCATTAATTTCGGCTGGAACAGCGCCTACAACGATGGATTCGGATACGAATCCTGGAGAAACTGCGGAAACCTGGTGAATCTGAACCTTCAGAATCCGGAGGTGAAGAATTATCTGTTTGATGTGATTCGCTTCTGGATCAGAGAGTTTGACATTGACGGAATCCGGCTGGACTGCGCGGACTGCCTGGATTTTGATTTCATGAAGTAAATGCGGTGGATTACGAGTCAGGAGAAGGAAGATTTCTGGCTGATGGGCGAGGTGATTCACGGGGATTACGGCCGCTGGGCCAACCAGGAGATGCTGCACTCGGTGACCAACTATGAACTGCATAAGGGACTGTATTCCGGGCATAATGATCACAATTACTTTGAGATTGCCCATACCATCCGGCGCCAGTTTGATGAGAACGGCGGCATCTACCGGGGACGGATCCTTTACAGCTTCGTGGATAACCACGATGTGTCCCGTATTGTAAATAAGCTGCAGGATCAGGGACATCTGAAGCCGGTGTATACGCTGATGTACACCCTGCCGGGAGTTCCCTCCATCTACTATGGATCAGAGTGGGGGATTCAGGGGCGCAAGGAGGACGGAGACCCGGCGCTGCGTCCGGCCATTGATTTGGATGAGATTCAGAAGAACCCGCCGGTGCCGGGGCTGAAAGAGTTCCTGACGGCACTGGGAAAGTGCAGGAAGGAATATCCGGTGATCGGTCAGGGGCGGTACCGGGAGCTGGTGCTGACAAACCGACAGTACGCCTTTGCGCGGATCGGCGAGGGAGAAGCGGCGGTGATCGCGGTGAACAATGATAATCAGGAGGCTCAGATGCGGATCCGCCTTCCTCTGAATGCGAAGCGCGTTTCAGATCTTTTCTCAGGGGAGCCGGTGGAGATGGCTTCCGGAGAATTGTGTGTGACGGTTCCGGGGGACGGCTGCTGCCTGTTTTACTGTAAAGAGAACCCGGATTGAAATACTCCATAGACGTCTGGCTGCCTGGCATGCGGCCCGCAGGTATGGGAAAGACGGAATATCATGTTAGAAAAAGAGCAGGGAGAGTGGAAGAATGAAGAAAAAGGTGGAAGAAAAAAAGGCGGTGCCCCAAAAGGCCGGGGGGAGAAAGACCGAAGGAAAGAAGACAGAAGAAAAACAGGACGAATTTATCACGGAGCTGGACCAGTATTTGTTTGGACAGGGAGTGCACTACGATATTTATAAAAAGCTGGGTGCGCACCCCTGTAAGAGAAACGGCAGAAACGGCGTAAATTTTGCTGTCTGGGCGCCAAACGCCCAGGAGGTGTACCTGATTGGCAGTTTCAATGGCTGGGACGAGACCGCCTGCCCCATGGAGCGGCTGGAGCCTCTGGGGATTTATGAGGTGTTTGTGCCGGGCGTGAAGCTGGGGGAACTGTACAAATTCCTGATTCATGCCAAGGACGGCAGAAAGCTGTACAAGGCGGATCCCTATGCCAATACCGCGGAGATGCGTCCCGGAACCGCGTCTAAGGTGACGGACATCACACAGATACGCTGGAGCGATTCCGCATGGATGGAGAAGAGGAACACTTATATTCCGGATACCAACCCCATTTCCATCTATGAGGTACACCCGGGAAGCTGGAAGAAACATCCCCACGGGGAGAACGAGGACGGTTTTTACAACTACCGGGAATTCGCCCGTGCCCTGACGGAATACGTGAAGGACATGGGATATACCCATGTGGAATTGATGGGAATTGCGGAGCACCCCTTTGACGGATCCTGGGGCTACCAGGTGACCGGATACTTTGCGCCCACCTCCCGCTATGGTACACCGGAGGATTTTGCCTATATGGTGAATTACTTCCACAGAAATAAGATTGGTGTGATTCTGGACTGGGTGCCCGCCCATTTCCCCAGAGACGCCCATGGCCTGGCGGAATTCGACGGCACCTGTGTGTATGAGTACGCGGATCCCAGGAAGGGAGAGCATCCCGACTGGGGGACCAAGGTGTTTGATTACGGAAAGAATGAGGTGAAAAACTTTCTCATCTCCAACGCCCTGTTCTGGCTGGACGAGTACCATGTGGACGGCCTGCGGGTGGACGCGGTGGCGTCCATGCTCTATCTGGATTACGGACGCAGGGATGGACAGTGGGTACCCAACAAGTACGGGGATAACAAGAACCTGGAAGCCATTGAATTTTTCAAGCACCTCAACAGCGTGGTGCACGGAAAGCATCCGGGCGCCATGGTGATTGCGGAGGAATCCACTGCCTGGCCCAAGGTGACGGCTCCGCCGGAGTACGATGGGCTGGGATTCACCCTGAAATGGAATATGGGATGGATGCACGCCTTCCTGGAAGATATGAAGTTGGCTCCCTAGTTGAGAAAATATAATCACAATTAGCTGACCTTTGCCATGACCTACGCCTACTCGGAGCGCTACGTTCTGGTACTCTCCCACGATGAGGTGGTGCACCTGAAATGCTCCATGATCAACAAGATGCCGGGGCTGTACGATGACAAGTTTGCCAACCTGAAGGCGGGATACTCCTTTATGATTGGCCATCCTGGGAAAAAGCTGCTCTTCATGGGACAGGATTTTGCCCAGTTCCGGGAGTGGAGCGAGGCGAGAGAGCTGGACTGGTATCTGCTGGCGGAGGAGAAACACCAGCAGATGCAGAACTATGTGAGAGCCCTGCTGCACTTATACCGCAGTACTCCGGCGCTTTACCAGACCGACTGCCACCCCAACGGCTTTGAGTGGATCAACGCGGACGATGGGGACCGGAGCATTTACAGTTTTATGAGACACTCCGACAACGGGAGAAGCAACCTGTTGTTTGTTATCAATTTTACCCCAGTAGCCAGACCGGATTACCGGGTGGGGGTGAAACGCAGAAAACAGTACAAGCTGATCTTAAACAGTGATGAAGCTCAGTACGGCGGAAGCGGAAAGGCGCAGCCGGAGATTTACAAGGCTGTTAAGCAGGAGTGTGACGGAAAACCGTATTCCTTTGCCTACGATCTGCCGGCCTACGGCGTGGCCATATTTAAGTTTTAGATGACGCTTTCCAGTGTCCCGCGCTCCCAAACAGGGCGCGGGACTTATCTTTGGGCGCTGTGAAAGCGTTTCGGGGATCCGCGGAGCCCACTTTTCTTCTTTTCTAATCGTGCAAATTGTGATATGATATCATAATAATGGGAACCAATAGTTACTATTCACAGCCGTTTCAGAATTGACAGCAGGTGCATCGTGCTTGCACGTAAGCATCTGTTGTCAATTCTGAAACCAGACTGTGAAGCAGTCACCCCGCCCACATAAGCAGTCTTAGCTCCGTAGGAGCGGGACTGGAGCCTCAAAGAGGCGACGAGTGCGCATGTGGGCGGGGCTGTGAATAGTAACAACCAATACGCTCCTGTGAATGTGAGGGAGACAAGGGATATGAAAAATAAGTTTAAGGTGAAGTACGGCGGAACGCTGAAGCTGCACTGGCAGTGGAACGTGATCTTGGCGCTGACGCTTGTGATCCTGGATGTGGTCATTTTGCTGACGGATCGCAGGGCCGGTTTGATGACGCTGGCTTTCAGCGCGGTTTATTTTCTGGGTGTCCTGGGCATGTATTTTCACAATAAGCCGAAAATCCTTCGGGGACTGGTAAACTTTGCCACCCGTTTCGGACAGGTGCAGAGACAAATTCTGCAGGAGTTTGAGATACCGGCGGCGCTGCTGGAACCCGATGGCAAGATTATGTGGATGAACGACCGCCTGTGTGAGATGACAGGAAAGGGAAGTAACTACAAGAAGAATATTTCGGTTCTTTTTCCGGAGATAAACCGGGGAGTGCTGCCCAATACCGCCTGGGATAAGGACATCTGCCTGGGGTACCGGGAAAAGGAGTACCGGGCTCATGTTCAGCGGATTTCCATCAATACGCTGCTGGATGAGGTGGAACTGGTGGATCGCGATGAGAGCGGAGACACCTACCTCTACATGGTGTACTTCTTTGACGAGACGGACCTTCGGCGTTATATCGAGGAAAACAGAAATCAGAAGCCGGTGGTGGGTCTGGTTTATATTGATAACTACGATGAGACCATGGACCGGGTGGATGAGGTGCGCCGTTCTCTGCTGAATGTGCTGGTGGAACGGAAGATCAACAAATATTTCGTTGCGGTGGAGGGTCTGACCAAGAAGCTGGAGAAGGATAAGTATCTGGTGATTTTTAATCAGAAGAGCCTGGACACGCTCCAGGAGGACCGCTTCTCTATCCTGGAGGGAGTTAAGACCATCAATATCGGAAACGAGCAGGGCATGACCATCAGCATCGGCGTGGGCATGGGCGGCAGCGGATATCTGCAGAACTATGAGTTTGCCAGAAGCGCCATGGAGATGGCGCTGGGTCGGGGCGGAGACCAGGCTGTGGTGAAGGACAACAGCAAGATGAGTTTCTACGGCGGTAAGTCCCAGCACAATGAGAAGAATACCAGAGTGCGGGCCAGAGTGAAGGCCCAGGCGATTCGGGAGATCATCAGTTCCAAGGAAGTGGTGGTGGCGATGGGCCACGGCATGACGGATATGGATTCCCTGGGGGCCTGCATCGGCGTATACCGGGCGGCCAGAACGGTGGGCAAGCCGGCCCACATTGTGCTGGGAGAGATTAACAGCAGTATCCGGGCCTGGGTAAACCAGCTGAAGGAGAGCAAAGATTACGATGAGGACCTGTTTATCACCCATGAACAGGCCATTGACCTGGTGGATCAGAATACAGCGCTGGTGGTGGTGGATACCAACCGTCCCAGCATGACGGAGTGTAAGGAAATTCTGAATCAGACCCGAACCATTGTGGTGGTGGATCATCACCGCCAGACTACGGAAAAGATTGAGAACGCCTCTTTGTCCTACATTGAGCCTTCCGCCTCCTCGGCCTGCGAGATGATTGCGGAGACGCTGCAGTATTTTGAGGAGAACGTGCGTCTGAAAAATCTGGAGGCGGACTGTATGTACGCCGGCATTATCATTGATACCAATAATTTCGTGGCAAAGACAGGGGTGCGCACTTTTGAGGCAGCGGCGTTTCTGCGGCGCTGCGGCGCGGATGTGACCAGGGTGCGCAAAGCGCTGAGAGACGACATGGACAGCTATAAGGCGAGAGCGGAGGCGGTGCGCCACGCAGAGTCCTATATGGGGAATTATGC
>ERZ1090878.1247-NODE-1252-length-12248-cov-9.340605_pt1 | contig 12248 bp, 15 predicted proteins | sample MGYA00478473_ERZ1090878 | MGnify/ENA primary metagenome ERZ1090878 (study PRJEB33644, sample SAMEA5815720) | chicken gut metagenome | biome: Chicken; feature: Gastrointestinal Tract; material: Caecum | place: Ireland | collected 2019-01-01 | study: A study of... | reverse complement strand
AATAAAACCAGCTGAGCCAGTTAAAAAATTTCAAAAATCCTCTTGACCTGGAGTAGACTTTAAGTTCTATGATATGAATAAAGAATGATCCAGAGCACAAGGCTCGGCATTAGGGTAGCATGTTCTGAACGATCAAATACAGGAAAGAGAGGAATGGAATATGAAGGCAAAGGTTTACTTTACAAAAGAGATCACTCCGGAAAAGGTAGTTGAGATGTATCAGGCCCTTGGTGTGGAATTGCCTGGAAAGGTAGCTGTAAAGGTCCATTCCGGAGAAAAAGGAAATCAGAACTTCCTTCGTCCGGAATTCTGGCGTCCCATGGTGGAAAAAGTACATGGAACGATTGTAGAATGTAACACTGCTTACGGGGATGCCAGCGGCGGTGTCAGAGATCATACAGAATCCCATAGGAAGCTTCTGGAAGAACATGGGTGGACAAAATATTTTGACGTAGATCTTATGGACGCAGAAGGACCGGATGTGATCTGGCCAATTCCCAACGGAAAGATCCTTAAGGAAAATCATCTGGGAAAAGATATTATGAATTATGATTCTATGCTGGTCCTGGCCCATTTCAAAGGACATCCCATGGGCGGATACGGAGGAGCTCTGAAGCAGCTTGCCATCGGCTGCGCATCCAGAGCTGGCAAGGCTCTGATCCATTCCGGAGGAAAAACGGATGATCGTTATGAGACCTGGAATCAGCATGCCAGCAAAACGGCATTTCCGGAAGCTATGGCTGACGCGGCTTCCAGTGTTGTAGAGCATTTTAAAGGAAAGATCGCTTTTATCAATGTTATGAAAAATCTTTCCGTAGACTGCGACTGCTGTGCTGTGGCAGAAGACCCATGTATGAAAGATATCGGTATCCTGGCTTCCACAGATCCTGTAGCCATCGACCAGGCCTGTATGGATCTGGTGATCCAGTCTGATGATCCGGGAAAAGAACATTTTATGGAAAGAGTAAACAGCCGCAACGGAATCCATACCATTGAGGCTGCTGAAGAGCTGGGGATCGGTACAAGAGAATATGAACTGATCCAGCTGTAAAAAAGACAGGGAAAAAATGGGGATGTCGTATTAATCAAAATCGACATCCCCATTTTATAAATATTCAAAAATGTTCTATATGGCAAATCGGTTTTGCCAGAACTCAGATAACCAGTAAACCAATCTGATATACTATGAAAGTAACTACCCAGGCTACTGCCAGCTGGAAAACGGCTGTGAAGCCCATCCAGGCCCAACTGTTGGATTCTTTTCGGATGGTAGCCAGGGAAGCGGCGCAAGGTATGTAAAGCAGACAAAATACCATCAGGCAGAAAGCGTTGAGGGGACCAAATCCGATTCCCTCTAAAGCTGCTGCAAATGATGTCATGCCTTCCGGCGAGCTGGCGTTGCCGATACCGAATAATACCGCACAGCTGGATACGACCACTTCTTTGGCAGAGATACCGGCGATCAGCGCCACAGCGATCTGCCAGAAGCCCAGGCCGATGGGTACGAAGAAAGGTGTAAGCCATTTTCCTATCACAGCGCCGAAGCTTTCTATCATATCTGAACTATATCCTTGCGGACCGAAATTCAGCAGGATCCAGATCACCAGGGTTGCCAGGAAAATCGTGGTGCCCGCTTTTCCAAGATAATCTTTCACCTTTTCCCACACATAGATCCCCACTGTCCGGGAATCCGGCAGCTTATACTCCGGCAGTTCGATCAGCAGATAGTTGACACTTTTCTTTCGGTCAAAAAGATGCATAACAGCCGTGACAGCGATAGCTACTACAATACCGATCAGGTACATAGAATAAGCGACTATCATAGCGTTTTTCGGGAAAAACATTTCTGAAAACAGTATGTAAATAGTCAGTCTGGCATTACAGCTCATAAAAGGTGTGACCAGCATAACCTTAAATCGATCCCGTTTATTTTCCAGGGCCCGTGAGGCCATGATAGCAGGAACAGTGCAGCCAAATCCCAGCAGCATGGGAATGAATGCTTTACCGGAAAGTCCCAATTTGCTCATGATGCCTTCCATTACATATGCGACACGAGCCATGTATCCGCTGTCTTCAAGGAGTGCAAGACAAAGAAACAAAATCAGGATATTTGGCAGGAATGTAACGATTGTACCAACGCCTCCGATGATACCGTTTACAACAAGGGAGGTTATCACATCGCTGACCTGAGCCGCCGCCAGGCCGGAGGTGATAATATTGGAAATCCAGCCAATGGCTTGTTCAAGATATCCTTTAAGCCAGTCCCCGACAGTAAAAGTAAGGAAAAAAGTGACCGCCATGATCACTAGAAAAACAGGAATCCCCCAGACTTTGCTTGTCAGGATCTTGTCTGCTTTTTCTGTGAGAACATCCTGCCGCTCTTTGTGGACAAGAACTTCACTGATGACTTCACCGATAAAGTTATATTTCTGATTAATGATATCAGACTCATAGCTTCGGTCCAATACCTGGGGAAGATCTACCTGGTACTTTTCTGTGATTTCCTTATCTGCTTCCAGCAGTTTCAGAGCATACCAGCGATAATTTTTCAGATCCGGATACCGCTTCTTCAGTGCAGGGATAATCTGGTCAATCTTATCCTCGATAGCATCTGAGTAGACCATGGCATACTCTGCATGGTGGTTATGAGGATGTCTGGTAGAGGATTTGTGTTCATGTATCAGCCGGTCAGGACCGGTGCTGTCTTTATGATGGGCTGCCGCATGGAGTAAAACATCCAGCCCCCGCCGCTGCCGGGCCGAAACAGGGATAACCGGGATACCCAGCATTTCCGGAAGACGATGCAGATCGATCTCCATGCCCCGTTTTTCTACAATATCCATCATGTTCAAAGCCATTACCACCGGCTTGCCTAATTCCAAGAGCTGAAGAGTTAAATAGAGACCACGCTCTAAAGCAGAAGCATCTACTACATTGATGATCACATCTACTTCATCACTTAAAATGAATTGCCGGGAAACGATTTCCTCCATGGTATATGAAGTCAGACTGTATGTGCCCGGCAGGTCTACCAGGTGGATATTGAGATCGTGGTCTTTAACAGCGCCTTCCACCTTTTCTACCGTAACACCGGGCCAGTTGGCTACCTTTAGATTGGCTCCGGTATATGCATTAAATAATGTTGTCTTGCCACAGTTAGGATTACCGATAAAACCTATGGTCATATCATGTTCACTCATTTAAGTCACCTGCTTTCACTTCAATATTTTTTGTAATATTGTAGCCCAGAGCAAAACGGGTACCCCGGAGTTTGATGATCAGGATTCCCTTCCCTTTACGATTTAATACAGAAACCGGGGTTTCTTTTGTCATCCCCAGTGATTCAAGCCGGCGCTCCAGCTGAAAGGGAAGATGGATGCTTTTTACTATATAGGTTTCTCCTATTTGAGCGTCTTTTAATAGCATGATTTTCACCTCCAAAATCTGTAAGAAAGCCATACCCTTATGAACGGCGCGGCGTCCGGTACAGTTAACCGGCTTATCATGTAATATATAGATTTACATCTAACGCTCATTATAATCTGCCACCTGTGTAATGTCAAGATTTACAGGCGGATCCTGCTGGTATAGAGCTGATGAAAGTGAAGTTCCGGATAGCAGCAAACACTTTTTATATATGGAGAAAGTATGATTTTATCATACATAACAGGAATAATTCATGATAAAAGACAGGTATTAGACAGGATGGGGGAATCAGAGGATAATGAATGAAAAGATAATTCAGACATTCGGTGAATGAAAAATAAGTGGTAAAGGATGAATGATCGTATGGAAAGAAATATTTTAATTATCTACTATTCCTATTCCGGAAAAACTCGAAGGATTGCAGAAATGCTTCATAGACAGATCGGTGGAAGACTCAGCCAGATATATCCAAGGCAGCCTTATCCGGCGGATTTTGAGCGGCTTCTGAGTCAGGTGAGGGAGGAAAACAGTACAGGGAAATTACCTTCCCTGCTTCCAGTTACCGAAAGCACTGATCAATATGATGTTGTCTTTGCAGGCTCGCCAAACTGGTGCGGAACGATCGCGCCACCTCTGGCGGCATGGTTGAAGAGAAATGACCTGGATGGAAAAATCCTTATTCCGTTTTTCAGCCATTGCGGTGGAGAGGATAAAGGAATGAAACAAGCAGTCAGGAATGTCTGCCCGACAGCAGAAATCAGGAGTAGTCTATATGTGCTGGAAAATGGAAGTGGAAATCTGCAGGATACGATACAGGCATGGCTGAAACAGATTTTTTCGGAAGAGTGAAAGGAATGTTTACAACTATGAGCGAAAGAAAGAAAAAAATGAAATCAAAATCAAAAATCAAACTGGCAGTTGATCTTCTGATGACGCTGACGCTTTTATTCCTGATGGGATATCAGCTTTGGGGAGAAACAGCTCATGAATGGGCAGGTACAGGGATGTTCGTGCTTTTCCTTGCCCATCACCTGCTGAACTTTGGCTGGTACAGAAATCTGTTCCATGGGAAATATGCGGTAATAAGAGTACTGATCAATGCAGTGGATCTGGCGCTTCTTGCAGTTATGATCTGCCTGATGGCAAGCGGGATCACAATGTCCCGCCATGTGTTCGCATTTCTTCCGATCACCGGAGGGATGGGAACGGCAAGGCTGGTGCATATGGCAGCCTGCTACTGGGGGTTTGTGCTGATGGCGCTGCACCTGGGACTCCACTGGGGGATGATGATGGCAAGACTGAGGAAGTTTTCAGGAATGACAAAATCATCCGGGATCCGCTGTGTGCTCTTTCGGATCTTAGGTATCGTGATCGCAGGATACGGTCTCTATGTATTTGTGACAAGAGATCTGGCGGCTTATATGTTTTTGAGGACTCAATTTGTTTTCCTGGATTACAGTGAGTCCCCCCGCTCTTTTTATATAGATTATCTGGCCATGATGGGACTGTTTATCTGGATCGCTCATTATCTCTCCGCGATCCTGCAGAAATCCGGAAAGAAAAAGAGACTTCCTCAGACGAACGGAAAAACAGCTTCTGAAAAGGCCGAAAACAAAAAAATGAGAAACATAGAAAACTGACATTTTAGAAGGAGGATTTATGAGAAAAAAAGTTGTAAGTACACTGGTCGCAGCTATCACCATTATGAGTATGTTTGCCGGATGCAGCGGGAGGACGGAGGAACCGGCGGAAAATCCATCAGGTGAGATTTCCTCACAGGCAGAAGAGGATACACAGGAGAATATCCGGGAAGAAGCAGGCGGTTCATCTGCTGATATTTCAGGAACAGAGAACACATCGGGAGCTCCGGCCGTTTATATGACCACAGACATCAGTTCCCAGGGATTGATCGCAGTCTATGAGGCCCTTCAGGCTTCACCAGAAGGAAACATCGCAGTGAAGCTCTCCACCGGAGAGCCGGGAAGCAATTATCTTCGGACAGACCTGATCGGGGATCTGGTGCAGTCTTTTGAGGATCCCACGATCGTAGAATGTAATACGGCATATGGCGGGTCCAGGTCCAATACAGCCATGCATTATCAGGTGGCAGAAGACCACGGCTATACGGAGATCGCAGATGTGGATATCATGGACGAGGACGGCTCCATGACTCTGCCGGTTACCGGAGGCACCAACCTGGAAGAAAATTATGTGGGAAGCCATTTTGCAAATTATGATTATTATGTAGTGCTCTCTCATTTTAAAGGGCATTCCATGGCGGGATACGGCGGCGCTATAAAAAATATCTCTATCGGTATCGCTTCTGCGGAAGGCAAGTCCCATATCCATAGCGGCGGCACCGGCGGAAGTATGTGGGGCGGAGATCAGGATGCCTTCCTGGAGTCCATGGCGGAGGCAGGAAAGTCTGTGGTGGATTATCTGGAGGGAAATATCCTGTATATCAATGTGATGAACCGTCTTTCCGTGGACTGTGACTGTGACACTAATCCTGCGGAACCGGATATGCACGATATCGGGATCCTGGCATCCTATGATCCGGTGGCTCTGGACCAGGCATGTATTGACCTGGTATACAGCGCGGATGACGGAGATGCCCTGGTGGAGCGGATCGAATCCAGAAACGGCCTGCACACATTGGAGCATACGGAGGATATCGGCCTTGGAAGCAGGACTTATGAACTGGTAAATATTGACGGCTAGGAAGACAAAGTACATGGATATTTTGAGAAGAGAAATTATTTACATATGGTATTATTTCAGCATCCAGCTGGAGCAGGTGTTTTTCTACTGGGTAATGGGAATGGTGATCGGCTCCGCTATTTCTGTGTTTGACAAGGGAAAGATCCATGCTGCTTTTCAGGCGCTGGGAAAGAAAAAATCAGGGGTCCTGGGGCTCATACCTGCCAGTCTGCTGGGGATCGCTTCCCCGCTGTGTATGTACGGTACGATCCCTATCGCGGCGTCTTTCTCACAGAAAGGAATGCGAGATGATATGCTGGCAGCCTTTATGATGAGTTCTATCCTGCTCAATCCCCAGCTGCTGATCACAAGCGGTATCCTTGGACCGGAGGCAGTGGCAGTGAGATTTCTGTCCTGTTTTCTGGGAGGCCTGGGAGCGGGATTATGTGTACGCGTTTTTTACAAAGACAAAAGTTACTTTAATTTCAGCGGCTTTTCTGAATCGTCGGGCAGGGATACGGATCCCAATCCTGTCATGCGTTTTCTGAAGAATCTGGGCAGGAATGTCCGGGCCACCGCGCCATGGTTCCTTATCGGTGTGCTGCTCTCCGCTCTGTTTCAGAGATACGTACCTGCAGATGCTTTTGCTGAACTTTTCGGGAAGCAGGAGGGGTTCGGTGTTTTGCTGGCCGCAACTATCGGAGTGCCTCTCTACGCCTGCGGCGGAGGCACGGTTCCCTTATTACAGCAATGGCTTGCCTCCGGAATGAGCATGGGCTCTGCGGCGGCGTTTATGATCACCGGTCCGGCAACCAAGATCACCAACCTGGGAGCGCTGAAGATCGTGCTGGGGGCGAAAAGATTCGTTCTTTATCTGGCTTATGTGATCCTGATCTCTCTGGTGATCGGACTTGCCGTGGACAGAATTCTATAAAAAGGAGAAAAATCCAGTTCAATTATCTGGACCAGGAATAGAGCTTGGACTTCTATTACAACAGTATACATACAGTAGATCACGGAAAGGCCTCTGCTTGTATCAAATGCGGAAAATGTGAGAAGATCTGTCCTCAGCATCTGCCGATCCGAAATCTGCTGGAGGATGTGGCAGCGGAGTTTGAAAAGTAGAAGAATCATTCATAAAACGTATGAATAATAATAATGGACAGGTATTAGACTTGAGAAGAAAGGCTTTTTATAATTGATACAGAAACAAAGGAATGGAGGAAAAAACAAAATGGCAGAAATAAAAGAGATGCCTAAGATCGCTCTTGGAGCATGGGCATGGGGAAATGACGGTACATTTGGAGGAAATCTTACGCCGGAAACTCTCAGACCGGTATTTGACGCGGCAATGAAAGCAGGGCTGAATCTCTGGGATACTGCGTATGCATATGGTATGGGTACTTCTGAAAAGGTTCTGGGAGACTTCCTTGCAACAGTTCCGAGAGACAGTTACCTGATTTCTGATAAATTTACCCCGCAGTGTGCGGATACAACGGCAGAGAATGCTGTGACTGCATTGTATGAGAAAAGCGCAGAACTGCTGGGAACAGATTACATGGACTTTTACTGGATCCATAATCCTATGGATGCGCCAAAATGGGTGAAGGAACTGATCCCTCTTGCGAAGAGCGGAAAGATTGGCAAGATCGGCCTTTGAAACCATAGTCTTGCAGAGATAAAAGAGGCGGCTGATATCCTTGCAAAAGAAGGACTTAAGATTTCTGCGATCCAGAACCACTACAGCCTTCTGAACCGGTCTTCGGAAACATCCGGGATCCTGGATTACTGCAAAGAGAATGATATCATCTTTTTCTCTTATATGGTGCTGGAGCAGGGAGCCTTGACCGGTAAGTACGATACGAAGCATCCGTTCCCGGCGGACTCTGACAGGGGAAGAACCTACAATCCGATGCTTCCTCAGCTGGAGAAACTTAATGCAGGACTGGAGAAAATCGCAGACCGTCACCATGTGGCAACTGCTCAGATCCCGGTGGCATGGGCTATCGCAAAGGGAACTCTTCCGATCATCGGAGTGACGAAAGTTTACCAGGTAGAGGATGCTGTAAAAGCTGCTGCAGTTGAACTGTCAGAAGAAGAGATAGAGACAATGGAGAAACTGGGGGACGAGGCACAGCTGAATGTGATCCGTTACTGGGAAAAAGAAATGAAATAGGCAGAGTAAGAGAAAAAGCAGGCAGTTTGGTTTAAGTGACAAAGCTGCCTGCTTTTTTTGTTCTGCCATAAAAGGTTTTAAGATCAGTCATACTCGATGGAAAATTTTTTCAAAAATTTCCAGGAGTTAAATAAAGGCTATTCAGATAAGTTTTACTTATGAAATTCATTTAAAATCCGAATTGCTCTTACTGAAAAAAGTTCTAAAATTATAAGTAAACAAGAACTTATAAATTATGGAGAGTGGTAGAAATGAGTATAACAGAAGCATCAAAAAAATATCATGAGAGGATGTTCCCGGGTTACAAATCCAAATTTCTGGAGACAGACCCGGAGTTCATCGAGAGGTTTGACAATTTTGCATTTGATGAGGTGGTAAACAGTGACGATCTGGATGACCGGACCAGAATGATGGCAATCCTTGCCACTCTTATCGGAAGCCAGAGTGTGGACGAGTTCAGAGCGATGGTACCGGCGGCACTTAACTTCGGCGTGACGCCTGTAGAGGTAAAAGAGATCGTTTATCAGGCAGTCGCATATCTGGGGATCGGAAGAGTATTTCCCTGTCTGCATATCGTGAATGATATCCTTACAGAGCGCGGGATCAAACTGCCTCTGAAGCCTCAGGCAACGACGGCCACAGAGAACAGGATGGAAGCCGGAGAGAAAGCGATGATCGATATCATGGGAGAGTCTATGAGAGGATTTGCCCAGTCCGGTCCGGAAGAGAGCAGACATATCAATAAGTGGCTTACAGACAACTGCTTTGGAGACTATTACACAAGAAAAGGTCTGGACTATAAGCAGAGAGAGATGATCACATTCTGTTTTCTGGCGGCTCAGGGAGGATGCGAGCCTCAGCTTATATCCCATGCCATGAATAACATGATGGTGGGAAATGATAAAGCTTTCCTGATCAAGATCGTCTCCCAGTGCCTTTCGTTTATCGGTTATCCGAGAAGCCTGAATGCTCTGAACTGTGTCAATGCAGCAGCAGAGAAAATGGAAGAAAAGTAAAATATAAGATAGTAAAACAAACAGAAACAGCAGAAAGGATGAGGAAAATGGAAAAATATCAGTTTGGTTATGGATGTATGCGTCTTCCCGTTACAAATGCGGATGATCCGGCGTCTTTCGACTACCCGTTGATCGAAAAACTTTTCGACACATACATGGATCAGGGATTTACTTATTTTGACGCGGCATATACATATCATGGATATCACTGTGAGGAAGCAGTGAAAAAAGCTCTTGTGGAGCGTCATCCTAGAGACAGCTTTGAACTGGCAACAAAGCTTCCGCTGCGTGATTTTAAAGACGCAGAAGATATGGAGCGCATCTTCAATGAACAGCTGGAGCACTGCGGGGTGGACTATTTTGACTATTATCTGCTTCACAACATGGGCACTAATGTCTATGATAAATGTCAGAAATATGATGCCTTTGGCTTTGCCGCTAAGAAGAAAGCGGAAGGAAAAATAAAATATCTGGGTATGTCTTTCCACGATATGCCGGAGCTCCTGGATGAGATCCTTGGAAAATACGGGGATGAGTTTGACTTTATTCAGCTCCAGACCAACTATGTGGACTGGGAGCAGCCCAATGTACAGTCACGCCGCTGTCTCGAAGTGGCGAATAAATATAAAAAGCCGGTATTTGTCATGGAACCGTGCAAGGGCGGTACACTGGTAAATCTTCCGGATGAGGCACTGAAACTGATGAAGGACTATGATCCTGACGCTTCTGCAGCTTCCTGGGCATTCCGGTTTGCGGCGAGCCAGGAAGGCGTCGTGCGCGTCCTGTCCGGTATGAATTCCATGGAGCAGGTTATGGACAACACGGCTACATTTAAAGATTTTAAACCGATTACGAAGGAAGAGCTGGCGATCATTGATCAGGTGAGAAAGATTATTGAGAAAAACACTCCGATCCCGTGTACCGCATGTTCCTACTGTACACACGGATGTCCGAAACAGATTGCAATCCCCCAGTATTTCGCTCTGTACAACAGCATTTCATGGATCACGGGCAGTTTCTCCAGTCAGGCTGTCTACTATAACAATATCAGCCTGAAACACGGAAAAGCCAGCGACTGCATTGGCTGCGAACAGTGCGAAAAAGCATGTCCACAGCATCTTCCGATCAGAGATTATCTGAAAGATGTGGCGGCGAAATTCGAGGCAGGCAGCAGTTTCCCGACGAAGAAATAATCAGGAGACGCTCACAGGCCTAAATGTGCAATTAAGGAAGGTGGATATAAGCGATGGAAAAAGCAAGGTTTATTTTACAAAAGAGATCACGCCGGAAAGCCTGATAAAGATATACAACGCACTTGGAACAGACCTGAAGGGAAAGGTAGGCGTGAAAATTTCCACAGGTGAACCCGGCGGACACAACTATCTTCATCCGGAACTGATCGGAGATCTGGTACACAAGCTGAACGGAACGATCATCGAATGCTGTACGGCTTACGGCGGACAGCGCCAGGATCCGAAACTTCACTGGAAAGCCATTGAGGATCACGGTTTTAAGGCGATGGCGCCATGCGATATCATGGACGAGTTCGGCGAGATGGATATTCCGGTAGAGGACGGATTCCATCTGGACAAAGACATCGTAGGAGATTCAAAGGACACGCAATGGGAGGATTCGGCGGCGCACTGAAGAATATCAGTATCGGTATTGCCTCCACTCATGGAAAGACCAATATCCATACCGCGGGAGTGACCACAAAGTCTGCGGAACTGTTCAACAACCTGCCGCCTCAGGATCATTTTCTGGAGTCTATGGCGGATGCATGCAAGGCAGTGATCTCATATAAGGGAGCAGAAAATATGCTGTATATCAATGTGGCGAACCGGCTGAGTGTGGACTGCGACTGTGACTCCCATCCGGCAGAACCGGAGATGGCAGATCTTGGAATCTTTGCATCAGTTGATCCTGTTGCAGTGGATCAGGCATGCTATGACGCAGTGGTGAATTCACCTGATCCGGGAAAGAAAGCGCTGATCGAGCGTATGGATTCCCGCCACGGTATTCATACAGTGGAGGCAGCGGCACAGCATGGACTGGGAAACCGGGAGTATGAGATTATCTCTCTGGATGAATAATAATGATACATTCAAACGGTAATTTGAAGGGCGGGTCTTTATGGACTGCCCTTTTGCTGTCTATGACAATAGGTAATCAACAAAATAGGCGTCTGTTTTTCAGATAAGTTTTACTTATAAACTTGATAGGAAGACAGAATTGCTGATTTTGTGAAAGCATTTAAAATATTAATCAGAAAGAAAAAAGGAGGAAGTTACAATGAGCAAGACATTGATCGTTTATTATTCAAGAAAAGGTGAGAACTACTGGAATGGCAGCATGAAAAATAAGAGCAAGATGTTTTTGAAAGAGTCCACAGTCTGGCTTTGAAACTTTTCAGAGACCGAGAGAAACAGAAAAGAGAAATTAAAAAATGGAATGATGAACGGTTCAAGTATTTGACATTGGAATTTGACGAGTAAAACAGAAGAAACTATACATTAACCAGCATTAGGAAATTATCCTGATTGACTATCAGCCGGAAAGATATTTTGATGCACGGCTTATCTTAAAAGAGGAACCCCACCCGGAAGACAGTAGTTTTACGCTGCTGTCTATGAACCTTTATATGGCACCGAGAAAGTACATGGATACATATATAAAGAACATGATGTATAAAGGACAGAAGACGCAGGAAAAGGGTGTTGCGATAGATACGGCGAGATACCACATCGAAGTAGAGCCAATATTTAGACGTCAGAACCGATGAAGATGGATAGTGGGGGAATTATACGGAAATTTATCGTGAAATTGAAACGGGATCAGATATGGTCAGAAATGTTCGAAGTTGTATTCGACCGAAGGATTGTCCAATACCTGACAGAGAATCATCTGGGATATCGGGACCTGCTTAAAAA
>ERZ1090878.1246-NODE-1251-length-12249-cov-7.243972_pt1 | contig 12249 bp, 13 predicted proteins | sample MGYA00478473_ERZ1090878 | MGnify/ENA primary metagenome ERZ1090878 (study PRJEB33644, sample SAMEA5815720) | chicken gut metagenome | biome: Chicken; feature: Gastrointestinal Tract; material: Caecum | place: Ireland | collected 2019-01-01 | study: A study of... | reverse complement strand
GTACCCGGCTTATTTCGTTTCCACTCGCCTTTAGCCCAGGATTCGATTCCCTGATAATCATAATATAAATGGAGGATTTTTATATTTTGTTTTTCACAGAAATTCATTGCAGCCATGGCGCCTTCTAATTCTCCTGCCACATTTCGCATAGAGATATCTTCTCCTCCCTGAAATGCCTTGCTCATTTCTATCTTTCTTCCCTGATATAGAAGTATGCATCCGTAAGAATAAGCCTTTTTTGCCTGATCAAAGCTTCCATCCACATAAGCTGTACAACTTTCTTCTTCCGAAGTATCTGGCTGCAAAGCCGTTTCCCCCTTCAGATAGATTTCAGCTTCCTCCACTGTGGAAAAGCTTTTATACTGAGCGCCGGAATATCCGTTTACACTGGCTTTGCATGCCTCCCAGGTAGTAAATATTCCTGTGTTTCTGCCTTTCTTTACTGCATAAAATTTTTTTGTCATTGATCTTCCTCTCTCTGATACAGACTGCTCTCTTTTATGGAGGCAGCACTGAACACTGTTCTGTTGAATCTATAAAGCTGTAAAAATGTATGGTTTCCATGTCATAAGGTTTTTTGGATCCGTGGCTTCCCATAAACATTAATTTTTTGTGGCATCCATGATCCGGTGCAAAAGCCAAGACAGTAGGATGCTTCTTCCAATACTCTCCTATTTTTTCATAAATCTTTGAAAACATCTCAATATTTTTATCAAGAGCTTCCAAAGCCCTCATTCCTTCAGGCCCAAAGCGATGCATCATATAATCATAATTGCCGTTATACAGCACCATAAAATCATACTTATCTCTTTCTATCAAATCCAGAGCCTTGTCATTACACTCTTCTACTGTGGGATAGATATAATAATCTATGGCTCTTCCCAGAAATATCCTGGAAATGCTGTCTCCTTCTGTGGAAATGATGGCTGCTTTTTTCCCCTCTTTTACAAGATAGTCAAATACCGTATCAACCATCAAAACCGGTTTTCTATATTTCACGATCCCGTGTTCCTGAGGTGCAAGACCGGTATACATGGTTCCGAAACATACTGGCGTCAATGGAGGATACACAGCATCTACTTTCATACGAAGCTGTATCTTTTTTTCCAGTTCGGAAAACTTACTCTGATATTTCCGGTAAATCCACATTCCTATTGCATCAGGATTATAAAAAAATACCCGTCGGCTTCCTTTTCCTTTCAGCTCCCGTTTAACCATATCCAATACATTTTTATGAGGATCATCCATTTTCCTGCCAGGTGTTATCTCCAGGATTTTCAGAATCGTCGCAGCAGTCTGTCCTATTCTATGCTCATGACTCATTTGTATATATCCTCCTCCGCAGCATGGCATAATAGCCTGCGTTTAATGTTCAAAATCTGCATCCGGTCTAAATCCTTCAAAAATAAATCCATCAAAATACTTTCCTGCTTTTTTCAGCTGTCCCTTGCTCTTTACAGTCCATCCATATGCCGGACAATGATAGAAATATCTGCAAAGCTGAAGAGAAAGAGAATAACCGCTTCTGCAGTCATAAGCGATAAAATCCGGCCTGGTAAGAAAATTCAGAAGAAGCCCCCGCATAATTAAATACTGAGGTCTAAACCATCCCTGGATTTTCTGATAATTCATGGAAAGCTGTCCTCTTTTAATGCCTGGTCTGTGTTTTTTGTACCAGATCAAAACCTGAGGATGAAAAGATTCAATGGCATATGTTCCTTGATATTGATCCAGGATCTCACAGGTCTTTTCACAAATACGGCTTCCATCTTTATATTTCAGTTCCACCAGCAGGGGAACTTTTCCATCTATCTTCTTTAATACATCTTCCAAAAGCGGAATATGCTCTTTTGAATGAAAGACTGATAACTGCTGCAGCTCCTCGCAGGTAAACTGATCCACGTCTCCTTCAATCCCACAATTTCTTTTTAAATGAAAATCGTGGGTAACCACCACTTCTTCATCTTTTGTAAGCTGAACGTCCAATTCGATACCATACCCTGCTTTAACCGCCCGTTCGAATGCAGGCATAGTATTTTCGGGAGCACTTCCACTATTATTATAAAGACCTCTGTGCGCATAGTATTTCACAGGAAGGCACGTTCTCTCTTTTTTTATCCGAGGCAGCAATGCTCCCAGATAACCGGCAGCAATGGCCAAAGATAAAATTTCTTTCTTTCCCATATAAAAACCTCCTGGAATCCTGCCAATATCTGGCACCGCATGTTAAAAAATCCACATTCTCATATGTATTCTATCACATACTGATTCATTTATCATTCTTTTTTTCGTAAAAGTTCTCGGAGAAAAGGCCGTCCCCGGATGATCCCGGGGACGTTTCCCTTTAGTCCAGAGTTCCGATTTTATAAATCGTCAAAGAAATATCAGAATAGAAATATTTTCCTCCGTCACCAATGACTGTCACTACCGATGGTACTGTAGTTACCAGAAGTGCCGTGGAAAAAGCGACATTACCGACTTCTGCTGCATTGTGGAAAGTACATCTGGCACCTGCTCCATTAATTGCAGCTCCATTTTCCTGCAGATATACAGTAATCGACAGCGGCAGTTTTGTTCCAGTTCCCGGGGCCAGACTGCCATTAAATGCCACATAGTAAAGTCCCGGTTCCTGTATTTTAAAGTCAGTACTTCCAGGGCTATGGATAATTCCGGTGCCATATTGCACTGCATTTCTGTCAAAAATAAACTTTGTTCCGGTATTTCCCGCCTGAGGAGGAATGGAATATCCAGTACAGACTTCCGCAGGACACTGACAGGTTCCGGTATCTCCTTTAGGTATCACAAAGTCAAAGACTGCATCCTGCTGCGTACCGCTGTTTGTCACGGAGGCTTGACTTCCGGCAGGCCCTGTAGTAACACTTCCCACTTGAACTGTTGCTCCATTTCCTGCTGCCCCCGTATCGCCGGTGGTGCCGGCAGGACCGGTTGGGCCAGTCGGACCGGTGGGACCTGTGGCCCCTGTCGGACCTGTGGGACCTGTAGCTCCTGTCGGGCCGGCTGGACCTGTGGCCCCTGTCGGACCTGTGGGACCTGTAGCTCCTGTCGGGCCGGCTGGACCTGTAGCCCCTGTCGGGCCAATAGCTCCGGTGGCTCCTTATAAAATAAGAAAACTCTTGCAGTTAATAGGAACTTTTTGCACCCTTTTTACAGAACAGTTCTTTTCCTTCAGAGAATCGAAAATTAATGCAGATATTACCTTTCTCATATACCTCAATAAAATCTACAAATTCCGTCAAAAGTTCCCTGGAAATCCGTTTTATGTTTCCATATTTTTTCAGATCATGCAAGTACGGATCCGCCGGATTTTCCAGATTCTCTTTTTTCTTCATCTCTTCTTTACAAGTCCTTATTTTTTCTTCCAGACTTTTAATCTTCCCATCATAAATTTCTCTCATCTGCAGGAAATCCTCTCTGGTGATCGTACAGTCTTTCCAGTCCTGATAAATTTCCCTTCTGTATCCCATAATTCTGTCTATTTCTACTTTATTTTGGCCGATTATTTCTTTTAGTATTTCTCTTTTTACAGACCTTTCCGGAGATTTCAAAAGGCGGCGGTGGATTTCCGCCGGATCCGTCCGTAAATGAATCTGCATGTTTATCCCGGTCAACACAGCTTCTTCCAGATTATTATGGCGGATAGTATGCTTAGTACATGCTATTTTAGAACGGTTTTTATAAGTGCTGCAGTAATAATACACATTCCCTTTTACTTCACTGCGCACCATAGCTCTCCCACAATCCGCACAGCGAAGGAATCCGCTGAACAAATACAGAGAGTTTTTTCGGGGTGAAGTCCTGGTATCTCTTTTCAAAAGTTCCTGGACCCTATTGAAGATTTCTCTCTGAATAATAGCTTCATGAGTATTTTTCACAACAGCCCATTTTTCTTTCGGAACCGGCTCCTGAATATGCACTTTGTAGCTTTTTACTTTAGATCGTCCCTGTACCATATCTCCGCAATACACAGGATTTTTCAGGATATTATGTACTGTAGAATAACTCCAGAGAGGATCCTCCGCAGGATTAAAATAGGGATTCTGGTATTTCATTCCCTGTTTTTCTCTTTTATAAAGTGCCGGACATAAAATCCCATGTTCATTCAGATAACGTACAATACCGCTTTGGCTGACGCCTTCCAGAAAAAGTTCATAGATCCTCCGGACCACTTCTGCCGCTTCTTTGTCTATCACAAGGGCATTTTTATTCTCCGGTTTTTTCAGATATCCATAAGGGGCAAAGGCTCCGATAAATTCTCCTTTACTCTGTTTGATCCGGAAAGTCCTTCGGACATCTTCAGAGGTTTTAGCCGCATAGCGGTCATTCATCAGACCATTAATGGGAATTTCCATATTTTGCATATATTCCGGATCCTCCATAGTATCTATGTGCGGATTACCGACTGTAATAAACCGGCAGTTCCAAGCCGGCAAAAACTGTTCCAGAAACTTTCCCTGATCTGCATAATTTCTGAATGCTCTGGATAATGTTTTACATACCACACAATTGATCTTCCTCATCTCAATATCCTGGCAAAGCCTTTGAAAAGCCGGTCTTTCATCCTCAGTGGTTCCTGAATGTCCATCATCTACATATGTTCCTACGATTTCATATAATTCCTGTCTGAATTTTTCTTCTACAAATTCAAGATTGATCTTTCTCTGATTTATCACACTCTCTGATTCATTTCCCGATCCGGCATCCTCTTTGGATAAACGGATATAAATTCCAATCTTCCATCCTCTGTTTCCTTCAGCATTCTTTTTATCCTCTGTCTGAATACGGCTTTTTCTCCCCATAAGACCATCCTATCTCCAATCCTCTTTTTTTGCGGCAGAGAAAAGAATCCAACGCGTCCTGAAAAGAAGGACCCTCTTCAGAATATTTCATTTCAACTGTCATATCTCCTATTTTGAAAAAACGCTTATCCCTTTCTACCATTCTAAAATCACCTCCTGTCTATCTTATGAAGACAGAAGATCGTCCTATGAAAAGAGCTGCATTTTCATCTGGAACACCGCAATGTTTCCATAAAAAAAGACACTCCGCATCTTTCTTATTTGATATGGAATGTCTTTTTCACCTATTCTATTCTCAGGCATTTACTTGATTCATAGTTTTACCATTCAGGAAAGAACGGATATTTTCTACTGTAATGTCCATGATCCTCTGTCTGGAAGCCTGTGCAGCCCAGGAAATATGAGGCGTGATGATACAGTTTTTCGCTTTCAGAAGAGGATTGTCCCCTTTGATCGGCTCTGTGGAAACCACATCCAGTCCTGCCGCATATACTTTGCCGCTGTTTAAAGCATCCGCCAAATCCTGCTCTACTACAAGCTGACCGCGGCTGTTATTAATAAGGATCACACCGTCTTTCATTTTTGCAATGTTATCCTTGTTGATGATTCCTTCTGTTGCAGGGAAAAGAGGGCAATGAAGGAAAATAACATCAGAACGTGCTAAAAGTTCGTCCAGCGTCACATAGTCTGCCAGCTTTTTTCCGGCTTCACTCTGAAAAGTGTCATATGCCAGTACCTTCATATCCAGTGCGTTCAGCAGTTTCGCAGTTGCCTGTCCGATCCTGCCAAGACCGATAATACCAGCTGTTTTTCCGTACAGCTCAATCATTGGATAATCCCAATAACACCAATCTTCATTATTTTCCCATTTTCCGGCTTTGACAGTTTCATCATGATGTCCGTAGTGGGAACAGATTTCCAAAAGCAGACCTAAAGCATACTGCCCTACAATCTGAGTTCCATAGGTAGGAACATTTACTACCGGGATTCCTTTTTCCTTTGCATATGTATAGTCCACTACATTATAACCTGTGGCAAGAACAGCGATCAATTTCAGGTTTCTACATTTATCGATAGTCTCTTTGGAGATAGGTGTTTTGTTGATCACAGCAATTTCCGCATCTCCGATCCTTTCTGCGATCAACGGAGATTCTTCGTAAGAAGTCCTGTCATATACTGTTACTTCTCCCAGTTCTCTTAAAGCATCCCAGCTTAAATCCCCGGGATTTTCTGTATATCCATCTAAAACAACTATTTTCATCCTATTCTTCACCTTTCTGTTTTACTGTGTTTTCCATTCTATCCGTTTAATTTTTTATCCAGTTCTTTCAGTTTATTCAGTTCCCTAATATAGAGACTCTGAGCCAGATCCAGTCCTACCTGGATAAACCGCACTTTAAAGCCGGGCTGGCTCTGAGCGATTTTAGGAAGATCTACGGAAATCACGGTTCCGATTTTGGCATATCCTCCCGTGCTCTGCCTGTCCGCAAGCATAATGATCGGTTTCCCATTAGCGGGAACCTGAATGCTTCCCAGAGAGATTCCATCCGTATTAATGTTTCCGTCGCCTTTATGTTCGATAGGCTCTCTTTCAATCCTGCAGCCCATCCGGTCAAATTCATTGGTGATCACACCGCTGTTCCAAAAAAAGCTCCGGATCCCCGCATCTGTAAATTCATCATCCTGAGGGCCCAGAACCACTCGAAGAACAATTTCCTTATCTGGATAGATCTTTACCGGAACCTTTCTTTTTTCCATATTGGCGAGTTTTGTCTTCGGGCTGGTAAAATTAATCTCATCTCCTGCCTGAAGTTTTCTGCCGTCTATTCCGCCCAGCTTATTCCTCAAAAGAGTAGATTTGCTTCCCATAACCAATGGAACATCCAGCCCTCCGGCAAATGCAATATATCCCCGGCATCCGTTCCGCATGCCGCCAAAGGACAGTTTCTGTCCTTTTTTTACCAGAACTGCCTGATACATGGGAAATGGAAGTCCATCCAGCATAGGCGCCAGATCCCCTCCTGTGATAGCAATAATATTATCCTGAGTAAAGCGAAGGACAGGACCGATAAAAGTCATCTCCAGAGCCCCCTCTGTCATTTCATTGCCTACCAACAGGTTTGCAATGTGAAAGGCATGACTGTCCATGGCTCCAGAAGTAGAAACACCGTAAGCCTGATAACCGAACCGCCCTTCGTCCTGAACTGTTGTCAGAACTCCTCCATTTTCAATTACGATTCCCATATCATCCCCTCCTTTCACTCCTCAGCCGCATAAGTTTTCACCTGATAAGTTCCATTTTCTACATCCCGCCGTATCCGATCATACTCCTCCTTTGTAACAGGCACATGCCTTACCCAGTCTCCTGCACTTAAAAGGAACGGATCCTCTTTATCGAAATTGCAGATATCCAAAGGTGTGCTGCCGATGATATTCCATCCACATGGCTGCTCAAAAGGAATCAGATCTGACAGATTTAACTGGACTACTACGGACCTGGCCGGAATCTTCACCCGGGGAGATTCCCTTCTCTTAAAACTGTAGGGTTCCTTAAATCTCGCCATATAAGGATGACCCGGAGCAAATCCCAGCATATATACATAGTATTCATGTTCTGAATGTTTCCGGATGATTTCTTCTGTTGACGTCTGTTCCAACTGTGCGCAGTATTCCAGATCCGGCCCTGTCTCTCCTCCATAAAGGATAGGGATCTCTTTCACGATTTTTTTCTTTTTCTGGACGGAATGCATATTCTCCAGCCTTTCTTTCAAGGCCTGAATCAGCTCATCGTATAATATTACTTCCGGGCGATAGTGAACGATCAGGGAACAATAAGTAGGGACGACTTCTACTACGCCGTCAATAGGAGATTCTTGAAGTTTTTCTTCCAGCATCCGGACCTTTTCATTTGTCTCAAGACAGATCACTTTGCCAAATTCAACAGACACTGCTCTGTCCCCGGCTATAAGAAATTTTACATCCATAAACAGCACCTCCATTTCTTGAGTATTGTATTTTCATTTGTGTCATTAAGCCATAGAAATTGGGCCGCCCCTCATTTTTCCTGCTGTTGTAATCCTGTCTATAGCCACCATGTAGGCACCCATACGCATAGTAGTGTCCTTTTCCCGGCTCATCTCCCTCACATCTTTGTATGCTTTCATCATGATCTTTTTGAGCGTATTATTTACTTCCTCCAGATCCCATGCCATGCTCTGGATGTTCTGGACCCACTCAAAATAAGATACCACTACACCGCCTGCATTGGCAAGGATGTCCGGGACTACCAGAATCCCTCTTTTTTCCAAAATCTTGTCAGCTTCCACTGTAGTAGGACCGTTAGCTGCTTCCACAATCACCTTTGCCTGAATGGCGCCGGCATTTTCTTCTGTGATCTGATTTTCCAGAGCAGCAGGGATCAAGACATCACAGTTACATGTCAGAAGCTCCTCATTTGTGATATGTACGGCATCTTCAACTTCATAATCTTTCAGACATCTGTTTCTGTCGGAAAGGAATTCCAGGATCTTGGGGATATCCAGTCCCTCTCTGTTCATGACACCGCCGGACCAGTCGCTGACTGCGATGACTTTTTTGCCTTCGTCATATAAAATCTTTGCCGCTGTTCCGCCTACATTTCCCATACCTTGGACCGCGTAAGTCTGTTTCTGAGGATCCATTCCAAGATCTGTAAGACATTTTTCTGTAATAATGGTAACTCCTCGTCCAGTTGCTTCTGAGCGTCCGATAGAACCTCCGATCTCCACAGGTTTTCCAGTAACAACTCCAGGAACGCTGTGGCCTTTAAACATACTGTATGTATCCATGATCCAGCCCATGACTTCACCGTTTGTATTTACGTCCGGTGCGGGAATGTCCTGATCCGGACCGATCAGCGGAAGGATCCTTGTAGTGTATCTTCTGGTCAGTCTGATCAACTCATCTCTCGATAATTTGCTGGGATCCACTTTAATCCCCCCTTTTGCGCCGCCATAAGGAATATTTACGACAGCACATTTAAAGGACATCCATGCCGCCAGGGCTTTTACCTCGTCAGGATTGGCATTCTGATGGTAACGGATTCCGCCTTTATATGGACCTCTGGCACTGTTATGCTGGACACGATATCCTTCAAACACTTTCAAAGTCCCGTCATCCATTTTTACGGGAATAGAAACCGTCAATTCTCTTTCCGGATATTTCAGTGTCTCATACTCTTCCGGTTTCAGTCCTAGTTTGCCTGCTGCTTCTTCCAGTACTGCTATCATATTTTTATAAGGATTATATGCTTTTGTTTCCATAACGGCTTCCTCCATTCCTAATCTACCAGAAAACAACTTTTATACTTTATGTTCTTCTCAGTCTACAAATTCAAATCCTACCTCTTCCAGTTTTCCGTCTACCCATGGGCGGGGCCATTCGCCTCTCTGAAGGATACCTTCCATCTGTTTTTCTTCTCCGGCATGATAAGCTTTTGCCGTTTCAGCCAGTTCTTTGGCAAACTCTGGTCTTATAGCGATCAGTCCGTCAGAATCTCCGACAATGATATCTCCGGGATTAATAATGATTCCTGCAAAAGATACCGGAAAATTCATTTCTCCAGGGCCGTTTTTGTAAGGTCCGTTTGGCGTAACGCCTTTTGCGTATACCGGAAAGTCCATCTGGCTTAAAGTATAGCTGTCACGCACACATCCATCGATAATGATTCCCGCAAGACCTCTGGACTTTGCATAGCTGCTCATGATCTCTCCGCACAGAGCACGGCTCATGCTGCCTTTGTTTGCCAGAACAATAACATCTCCAGGCTGAGCCATATCCAGAGCTTTATGGAACAGAAGGTTATCTCCTGCCGGTGCGTTTACCGTAAAAGCGGTTCCCAGAAGACGAGCCTTGGGATTCAGCGGGTAAATGCTGGCATCAACGGCAGCGATCCTGCCGCAGTTGTCGTCAATATTTGCTACAGGAATGCCTCTGAAGGCTTCTACCAGTTCCTTAGCCGGTCTCTCAAAATTTCTTCTAATTCTACATCCTACTGCCATTTTTAAAACCTCTTTTCTTTCAATCTGTCCTCATCATAGCACAGAACTTAATAATTGAAAAACGAATAATTTCTCTGTATAATATAGATAAATTTTATAAATCATCAAAGGAGAATACAGAATGAATCTGTCTGAAATCGAAACTTTCTTAACAATTGTAAATACCAGAAGTATTACCCGGACAGCAGATCTTCTCTTTCTGTCCCAGCCCACTGTCAGCCATCGTCTCACCTCTCTTGAAAACGAGCTCGGTTTCTCTCTTGTGATCCGAAATAAAGGGCATAAGCAAGTAGAACTGACAGCCAAAGGCACAGAATTTATCGCCATTGCAGAGAGGTGGATGTCGCTCTGGAAAGAAACCATGGAATTGCAGCGGAATCAGGAGACCCTGCTGCTGACTATCGGCTGTACAGACAGTCTGAATATCGCTGTGTTTACTCCCCTTTATGACAGACTTCTCAGCAAAAATTCCAATCTGGATCTGAATATCCAGTCTTCTCATCATTCATCTGAACTTTACGGTCTATTAAGCGAACATAACATAGACATTGGATTTGTCTATCACAAACTCCATTATAAAAATATCATTACAGAAAAACTTTTTGAAGAGAAGTTATATCTGATCCAGTCCGACACCCCTGAAGTTCCGGCTGTTAAAGTACATACTGATGAGCTGGATCCTTCTCTGGAACTGTTTCTGAGCTGGGATGATAACTATCAGCTATGGCATGACCGCTGGCTTTCAGCAGCCTCCAGACCTCATATCTCGGCAGATACCATTACTCTTCTGGACAGGCTGTGGAAAAAACCTGGAAACTGGATGATTGCTCCGATTTCTGTGATCCTGGAGTTCGCCCGATTCCGACCTTTATATATCAGCGAACTGAAAAATCAACCGCCTAACAGGGTCTGTTATAAGATCAAACACCGCTATCCAAAGATCACCGGCAAAAGAGCCGTGGAATTTTTTGAAAATGCTCTGGATGAATATATGCAGATTCCTCTTAGGGAATTTCCTCTGGGAGAAGTTTGGATGAATCCTGACTAAAAAATAAAAAGCGGGGAGTGTCTATCTTTCCAAAAGATTTCCATTCCCCGCTTTTCTTATATTATGATTTACTTGTTTTTCAACTCTGACACAGCATCTTTGATCCTCTTACAGGCTTCCTGAAGATCTTCATAGCTGCAGGCATAGGATAATCTCAGATATCCTTCCCCTTCTGATCCGAATGCAGATCCGGGAACCATTGCAACTTTTGCGTGTTCCAGCATATATTCTGCCACTTCCATGGAAGACATTCCGAGACTCTTTATATTTACAAAAATATAAAAAGCGCCCTGCGGATTATTACAGCTTATCCCGTCAATTTCATTAAGTGCTTTTACCGCATAATCCTTGCGTCTCTGATATTCCAATCTCATAGCTTCCACATCATCAGCGCAGTCCCGAAGAGCTGTCACTGCAGCATCCTGTACAAAAGATGATGCACAGGTAATGGTATACTGATGGACTCTGACACAGGCAGCGATGATTTCCTTGGGCGCGCACATATATCCCAGACGCCATCCTGTCATTGAGTAAGCTTTAGAAAATCCGCCCAGAGTAATAGTTCTTTCCTTCATACCCGGAAGAGAGGCAATACTGATGTGCTCTGTTCCGTCGTACACCAGCTGGCTGTAAATCTCATCTGCCACGACGAGAAGATCATGTTCAATGGCGATCTTACTGAGTTTTTCCAGTGTTTCTCTTGAGAATACACCGCCTGTTGGATTGCTTGGATTTACGATAACGATCATTTTTGTTTTATCCGTTATCTTAGATTCCATTTCCCGGAAGTCGATCTGATAATTATTCTCTTCCTTCAGGCTATATGTAACAGGTGTAGCTCCCAAAGATGAGGGAACGTGGATATAATTCAGCCATACAGGATTGGGAACCAGGACCTCGTCTCCATCTTCCAGAAAAGCAGCCATTGAAGCATAGGTAGCTTCTCCAACTCCCACAGTTACCAGAACTTCTTCAGCCTCATAGTTCACTCCATGATGCTCTGTTTCCCACTTAGCGATCTCTTTTCTCAAAGCCGGAGTTCCATAGTTGGATGTGTAAAATACATGCCCGGCTTTCAGGCTCTCATAAGCAGCCTCTTTAATTTTTTCCGGAGTGTCAAAATCCGGTCTTCCGATTTCCAGGTGGATCACCTTTTCTCCGGCCTGCTGCATCTTCGTTGCTTTTTCCATTACCGCGCGAATCCCGGAAAACGGCAGACTTTCCATTCTTTTCGCTGTCTTGTACTCCATAATTATTCCTCCAAAACTTTTATGATCTGTTTTCTTAAGTTGATGGTATCATTGGAATAATGGAAAGTCAACTTCATATTTTATATGAATAATAT
>ERZ1090878.1238-NODE-1243-length-12278-cov-7.438681_pt1 | contig 12278 bp, 8 predicted proteins | sample MGYA00478473_ERZ1090878 | MGnify/ENA primary metagenome ERZ1090878 (study PRJEB33644, sample SAMEA5815720) | chicken gut metagenome | biome: Chicken; feature: Gastrointestinal Tract; material: Caecum | place: Ireland | collected 2019-01-01 | study: A study of the... | reverse complement strand
AATCGGCTCGAGAAGACCGTCACGGCTACAGTCGCGGAATATGCCATGCTGCCGCACGGCTGCACCATCATTGTGGGCGTGTCCGGCGGCGCGGATTCCATGGCGCTGCTGCATTGGCTTTGCACCCATGCAAAGGACTACGGCATTCAGGTGGTAGCCGCGCACCTGCATCATGGTCTGCGTGGCGCACAGGCGGACGGCGACGCGGCTTTTGTGCGGGATTATTGTGACGAGCGGGGTATCCCGCTGCGCATAGAGCGGGCAGATGTGCGGACACTGGCGCAACAGGCGGGCGAAGGCGTGGAAGCCTGCGGCAGGCGGCTGCGTTACGCATTTTTTGAGCGGATTTGCAAAGACTATCCGAGCGCACGAATCGCAACGGCGCACACGCTTTCGGACAATGCGGAGACCATGCTGCTGCATCTGACGCGCGGAGCGGGGGCGGCCGGGCTTTCCGGGATTCCGCCGGTGCGCGGGGCGGTGATCCGTCCGCTTTTGGGCGTCTCGCGCCGCGAGGTCGAAGCATACTGCGCCGCGCACCATCTCGACTATAGGAAGGACGCCACAAACGATGACCCGCGCTATGCGAGAAATCGGGTACGCAAATATGTGGTGCCCCAGTTAAAGCAGCTCGACCCGCGCTTTGAGGAAGCGGCGGGCCGGGCCGCACGCGCTTTGCGGGAAGATGAAGCTTGCCTGCGCGCCCTGGGGGAGGCGGCTTTAGCACGCGCGGCCACAACAATGGGCCTGCGGACGGCCTGCCTGCAAAAGGAGCCCCGCGCCGTGCGGATGCGTGCGCTGGCACTGGCGGCGGCCAGGGCGGGAGCAAAGTCGCTTTCTCAGGGACATTTGGATGCGCTCGACCGGCTGCTTTTTGCTGACGGCGGCCTTGCACTGCCGGGCGGCGTGCAGGTCCGCGCAGAGCAGGGAACGCTGCTTTTTGGCGCCTTTCCGGCTGGGGGCTTTTGCGTGCCCTTGCAGCTGCCGGAAACCATTTTGCCGGATGGGCGGCGGCTGTCTGTGCGGCTGCTTTCGCGTGCGCAGGCGGAAAATCTACATTTCCCCTTTCCTAATTGCATGGATTATGATACAATAACATCTGATACCGCTGTCAGGACGCGCTTGCCGGGGGATCGTTTTCGCCCGGCGGGGCGCAAAATCAGCAAGCCCCTGCGCAAGCTGCAAAACGAACTGCATTTGCCGGCCTCCCTGCGGGATGGCATGGTGCTTTTGGCGGATGGCGCGGGCTTGCTCTGGGCACAGGGCTGCGGCCCAGCCCAGCGGTCGGCGCCCGGCCCGCAGACGCGGCGTGTGGCTGTGGTGGAAATAAAGGAGTGCACAGAGAATGGAAAATAAAATGCTGCAGGACATCGACAAGGTCCTGTTCAGCGAGGAACAGCTCAAGGAGATTACCACGCGGATTGGCGAGCAGATTAGCCGGGATTATGAGGGCAAAAACCTATTACTGGTCAGTGTGCTGAAAGGCTCGGTCGTCTTTATGGCAGATCTGATGCGCGCGATTAAGATCCCGTGCCGGATCGATTTCATGGCTGTGTCGAGTTACGGCAGCGGCGTCAAGACTTCCGGCGTTGTCAAGATCACAAAGGATCTGGACATCAATCTGGAGGGCTATGACCTGTTGATCGTCGAAGACATCCTCGACAGCGGGATGACCTTGCATTACATAATCGAAATGATGCGGGCGCGCAAGCCTGCCAGCGTGCGGATTTGTACGCTCTTCGATAAGCCTGAGCGCCGCGTAGCGGAAGTGCATGCCGATTATGTGGGTGCACGCGTGCCGGACGCGTTCATTGTTGGCTATGGACTTGACTATGATCAGAAATACCGCAACCTGCCTTTTGTCGGGGTTCTCAAACCGGAGGTATACGGCGGTTGAAGGAGATGACAACGTTTGGATAACAAAAAATCAGTGCGCAATATGGTGGCCGGCATTTTGGTCGTGGTGGCACTGATCGTCCTGGTGGCGGCCCTGTTCGGCGGCCGGCCGGCGGAAAAGGTGTATAAATATTCGGAAATCATCCAGTTCTTTGAGGACCAGCGGGTCACTTCCTATAAACTGGATTTCGGCAACGGCGACATGCAGCTGCAGGTTTCCGGCATCGAAGGCACCGTGCAGTTTTATGCGCCGGACCCCCAATACATGGAGGAGCAGATCGATCCTTACGTAAAGGCATATAACGAGAATCACGCAACCCCCATGACGCAGGATCTGCAGCGCCCGCAGCAGAACACGTGGCTTTTGACCATGCTGCCGATGATCGTGGTCGTGGTGATCATGTTCGTCGCGTATTTCTACATGATGCGAAAGCTCAACGCGGGTATGGGCGACGCAGGCAAACAGATGAACTTCGGCAGGGCAAAAGTCAAGCGGCTGGAGGATGAAAAGCGCAAGACCACCTTTGCCGATGTGGCGGGCGCGGATGAGGAAAAGGAAGAGCTCGCCGAGATCGTGGAGTTCCTCAAAAACCCGAAAAAATACAATGAACTCGGCGCGCGCATCCCGAAGGGCGTGCTGCTCGTCGGCCCTCCCGGCACCGGCAAAACCCTTTTGGCGCGCGCGGTGGCCGGCGAGGCGGGCGTGCCGTTTTTCTCCATTTCCGGTTCTGATTTTGTCGAGATGTTCGTCGGCGTGGGCGCTTCGCGTGTGCGTGACCTGTTTGATCAGGCGAAGAAAAACAGCCCCTGTATCGTCTTTATCGACGAGATCGACGCGGTTGGCCGCCAGCGCGGCGCAGGCCTGGGCGGCGGACACGACGAACGCGAGCAGACGCTCAACCAGCTGCTGGTCGAAATGGACGGCTTTGGCGCAAACGAGGGCGTCATCATGATCGCGGCGACGAACCGGCCGGATATCCTCGACCCGGCCTTGATGCGCCCCGGCCGCTTTGACCGCCAGGTCATGGTCGGCTATCCGGACATCAAGGGCCGCGAGGCGATCCTGAAGGTGCATGCGCGCGGCAAGCCGCTGGCCCCGGATGTGGATCTCAAGACCATCGCCGGTTCGACCGCGGGCTTTACGGGCGCGGATCTGGAAAACCTGCTCAATGAGGCGGCACTATTGGCGGCGCGCAAAAACTTGAAGGCCATCACGATGGCGGAAATTGAAGAGGCCACGATCAAAGTCGTGGTCGGCACCGAGAAGAAGAGCCACGTTATGACGGACAAGGAAAAGAAGCTGACGGCCTACCACGAGGGCGGCCATGCTGTGGCCACATATTACTGCCCGACACAGGATCCGGTCCATCAGATCAGCATCATCCCGCGCGGGATGGCCGGCGGTTATACGATGCAGGTGCCCATGGAGGATCGCTCCTATAAATCCAAGAAGGAGATGGAGGAAGACCTGGTTGTGATGCTGGGCGGTCGCGTCGCGGAGGCGCTGACGCTCGACGATATCTCCACAGGCGCTTCCAACGACATTGAGCGCGCGACGAAACTGGCCCGCGCAATGGTTACGAAATACGGCATGTCCACGGCGCTGGGCCCGATCACGTACGGCCGCGACGAAAGCGAGCCGTTCCTGGGCCGCGACATGGGGCATATTCGCGATTATTCCGAAGAGACGGCCGCGGCGATCGACAAGGAGATCAAGTGCATCATGACCAATGCCTATGATCGCACGGAGAATATCCTGCATACGCATCGCGACAAGCTGGACGCGGTGGCACACTATCTGTTCCAGTTTGAGAAAATGGGCGGCGAGGATTTCAAGCTTTTGATGGAGGGCAAGCTGGACAGCAACGGCAACCGCCTCGACGGCGGCGACAAGCCGGATCCCTCCCTGCCAGTTGGCGCGACGCCTGTGCCAGAGGCATAATGAAATAAAAAAGCTTTGGCAGAAAGGGGAATGGTGGCATTCCCCTTTCTTAATTGCCGCGTTGGGTGCGGCTTTGCCCCAGGTGCGAAATAAACGCCGGCGCCCTGCATTTTTCCAAACGGAAAATGGGAAGAGTGTGGCTGAAAAGGGCAGGCGCCACGCTTGTGGGTCTTATCCGGTTTTAGGCTGATGGGAGGTACCATGGCAAAAAATTATAACAACGAAAGCATTTCCATGCTCAAGGGCGCGGACCGCGTCCGTTTGCGTCCGGCCGTCATTTTTGGTTCTGACGGTATCGAGGGGTGCGAGCATTCTATCTTTGAGATTCTCTCCAATTCCATCGACGAGGCCCGCGAGGGCTATGGCAAGGAGATCACCATCACCCGATTTGCAGATCAATCCGTGCAGGTCGAGGATCACGGGCGCGGCTGCCCGGTCGATTATAATCCCAAGGAAAAACGGTATAATTGGGAACTCGTCTTTTGTGAAATGTATGCGGGCGGCAAGTACCATAACGACGAGGATGGCAGTTATGAGTACAGTCTGGGCCTGAATGGCCTGGGCCTTTGCGCCACGCAGTACGCCAGCGAATATATGGACGTCGAGATCCATACCGGCGACACAAAGTATACCCTGCACTTTGAGCACGGTCAAAATGTTGGCGGCCTGCATAAAGAGCCGAGCAAGGCCAAAAGCGGAACCAAAATCCGCTGGAAGCCGGATTTACAGGTCTTTACCGATATCAATGTCCCGCTGGAATACTACGTCGATACCCTGCGCCGCCAGGCCATCGTCAACGACGGGCTGCGGTTTATCCTGCAGAATGAGACGGACCACGGCTTTGAAACGCAGGAATTTTTTTATGAAAATGGCATCGCGGATCATGTGCGCGAGATTGCGGGAGACGACGCTTTGACGCCTGTGCAGTTTTGGCATGCAGAGAAAAAGGTCCGCGACCGCGCGGATAAACCGGAGTATAAGGTCAAGATCAATGTGGCGCTGGCATTTTCCAACCGCAATCATCTGGTCGAATATTACCACAATTCCAGCTGGCTCGAGCATGGCGGCGCACCGGATAAAGCGGCCCGCAATGCCTTTGTCTATCAGATTGACGCCTACCTCAAGCAGAACAGCAAGTATAATAAAAACGAGAGCCGCATTACGTTTGGGGATGTCGAGGACTGCCTGATCCTGGTCATTTCGTCGTTTTCCAACCGCACGTCTTACGAAAACCAGACGAAGAAGGCCATCACGAATAAGGGTATCCAGGAGGCCATGACGGAGATGCTCAGGCATCACCTGGAGATCTATTTCATTGAGAATCCGATCGAGGCAGATCGCATTGCGGCACAGGTGCTGGTCAACAAGCGCAGCCGTGAGGATGCCGAAAAGACGCGGTTAAATCTCAAAAAGAAGCTGACTTCCAACATGGACATCACCAGCCGTGTGGCGAAGTTTGTGGATTGCCGCAGCAAGGATGTGTCCCAGCGCGAAATCTTTATCGTGGAGGGCGACTCGGCTTTGGGCGCGTGCAAGCAGGCCCGTGACCCAGATTTCCAGGCGATCATGCCCATCCGCGGCAAAATTCTCAACTGCTTAAAAGCAGACTACGATAAAATTTTCAAAAGCGACGTCATTACGGACTTGATCAAGGTGCTGGGCTGCGGTGTGCAGGTCAAGAGCAAGGCGAATAAAGACCTGTCCTCGTTTGATATGGACAACCTGCGCTGGAGCAAGGTCATCCTGTGCACAGATGCGGATGTGGACGGATTTCAGATCCGCACGCTGCTGCTGACCATGTTGTACCGCCTGACGCCGGAGCTGATTTCGGCGGGCAAGGTCTTCATCGCGGAAAGCCCCCTGTATGAGCTGCGGTGCAAGGACGAGACGTATTTTGCGTACGACGAAACGGAAAAGGCGAAGTTTCAAAAGCAACTGAAGGGAAAGAAATATACGATTCAGCGCAGCAAGGGGCTTGGCGAAAATGAGCCGGACATGATGAATCTGACGACCATGAATCCGGCCACACGGCGTCTGATCCAGATAACGCCCGCGGATGCAGCGCGCACGGCAGAGGTGTTCGATCTGCTTTTGGGGGACAATCTGGCCGGGCGCAAGGCGTTTATTGCAGCGCACGGACGGGAATATATTGACGAGCTGGACGTCAGTTAGGCGGCCGCCGGAATCTTTCGTACCCATCGGGTGCTTTGCCTGACGCAAAACCAGAATTTTCTGGACCATACACTTTGTACAAAGCAGGTGATTTGTGTATGCCAAAACGCAGAAAAGAGCCGCCAAAGGCGCCCACACCGCGCGTTCACGGCGTGATCGAGGGCGCGGGCAGCGTCATTGAACAGCCGATTGTCGATACCCTCGAAAAGAACTACATGCCCTATGCGATGAGCGTGATCCTCAGCCGCGCGATTCCGGAGATCGACGGCTTCAAACCCAGCCACCGCAAGCTGCTCTATACGATGTATCAGATGGGCCTTTTGGGCCCCACACGCACGAAAAGCGCCAATATCGTCGGCCAAACCATGCGGCTGAACCCGCACGGCGACGCCGCCATCTATGACACGATGGTCCGCCTGTCGCGCGGGTATGAGGCGCTTTTGCATCCTTATGTGGACAGCAAGGGCAATTTCGGAAAATTTTATAGCCGCGATATGGCGTGGGCTGCCTCGCGTTATACCGAGGCCAAGCTCGATCCGCTGTGCAATGCGCTTTTCCATGATATCGATAAGGATACCGTGGACTTCGTCGACAACTACGACAGCACCATGAAGGAGCCTACGCTCTTGCCCGCTATGTTTCCGAGCGTACTCGTCAACGCAAATACCGGCATCGCCGTGGGCATGGCCAGCAATGTCTGCTCCTTCAACCTGCGAGAGGTCTGTGAGACGGCGGCCGCGCGTATCGAGAACCCGCAGCATGACCTTTTGCGCACGCTGCAAGCCCCGGATTTTCCCGGCGGCGGGCAGATTCTCTATGATCGAAAACAGATGGAGCAGATCTATGCCACAGGCCGCGGCAGCGTGCGCGTGCGCTGCCGGTGGGCCTACGACAAGTCGGCCAATTGCATCGACATCACCCAGATTCCGCCCACCACGACCGTGGAGGCGATCGTCGAAAAGGTCATCGACCTGGTCAAGGCCGGTAAGATCCGGGAGGTCGCCGACATCCGCGACGAGACCGGGCTGGCAGGCCTGAAGATCACGATTGACCTCAAGCGCGGCGCGGATCCGCACCATCTGATGGGCCGGCTGTTCCGTTTGACGCCGCTGGAGGACTCCTTTTCCTGTAACTTTAATATCTTGATTGACGGCGTGCCGCGCGTTTTGGGCGTGGGCGCCCTGCTCGATGAATGGACCCGATTCCGCATCCGCTGCGTGCGCCGCCGCACAGCGTTCGATCTTCGGAAAAAAAGCGACAAGCTGCACCTGCTCAAGGGCCTGGAGGCAATTCTGCTGGATATCGACAAGGCGGTGCGCATTGTGCGCGAGACAGCGGGGGAAGCCGAGGTGGTGCCAAATCTGATGAGCGGCTTTGGCATCGATGAAGAGCAGGCCGAGTATGTCGCGGAGATCAAGCTGCGCCATCTCAACCGCGAGTATATCCTTAAGCGTACCGAGGAGATTGCCCAGCTGCAAAAGGACATCGCCCGGCTCAACGCCATTTTGGATGATGAAAGCGAAATCCGCAAAATCATTGTGCGTGAGCTGCACGAGATCGCGGAAAAATACGGTCAGCCGCGCCGCAGTATCCTGCTGTATCAGGACGAATTCTCCGATGCACAGGAAGAGACGGAAATTCCGGATTATCCGGTGCATCTTTTCTTTACAAAAGACGGGTATTTCAAGAAAATCACGCCTCATTCGCTGCGCATGAGCGGCGAGCAAAAGCTCAAAGAAGGCGATGAGGTGCGCCAGCATATCGAGACGACGAATAATGTGGACCTGCTTTTCTTTACGGACCAGCAGAAGGTGTATAAGGCCAAGGCCGCGGATTTTGGCGACACAAAGGCCAGCGTCCTGGGGGACTATATTCCGGCGAAACTCGGCATGGAGGAGGGCGAATCCGCACGCTTTATGGCGGTCACGCGCGACTACAGCGGCTTTTTGCTTTTCTGCTTTACCAATGGCAAGGTTGCAAAGGTGGAGCTTTCCGCTTATGCAACGAAGACAAACCGCAAGCGGCTTTTGGGCGCATACAGCGACAAGAGCACGCTATCCTGTATCTTGCAGCTGCCGGAAGATAGCGAAGTGCTGTTTTTGAATAACCAGGGCAGGCGGCTTTTGGTGAACACAAAGGACATCCCGGCCAAGGCCACGCGCAGTACGCAGGGCGTTCAGGTGATGACCCTGCGCAAAAATGGGCTTTTGATGGAAGCCCAGCAGTACCGCGAGGGGATGCTGGAGAAGCCGGACCGGTATCGAAAGGCAATCCCCGCGGCAGGGGCGCTGCCCTCTGCCGAAGAGCTGCAGGGCGAGCAGATGAAACTGGAATAAGCGCGCAGAAAGGTGCACGCCTGGCCGGAATTGCCTCGCAGAAATAATTCTTGCATTTTCGGCGCATACATGGTAAACTATAAAAAGTATATGCGGGTTTATGACGCTTTGCGCGGACCCGGGTTTGTAACAGATGCGGAGGAATCCTAATTATGTCAGTGCCTGAAATTGTTTTTGGAATCATTTTGTTGGTGTTCTGCGTGGCTATTATCGTAGTCGTGCTGTTGCAGGAGGGCCACGAAAAGAATGTCGGCGTAGTCAATGGCGGCGCGGACACATTCCTGAGCCAAAACTCTTCACGATCCATCGATGCATTCCTGGCGCGCTGGACCAAGATCATTGCGGTTGGCTTCTTTGCGCTGGTCATTGTGACAAATATCTTCATGTTCCTGAAGAAATGAGAAACAGCAGGGCCCCGCTTTTGTGCGGGGCCTTTTTGTGCATAGAATAATCTAAAAATGGGCCTGCGGGCCTGATTCTCGGAAGGAGATACCATGATCGACGATATCAAACAAAGTATTTTAGAGGTACTGCAAGACGCAGGCCAGGATCTGTCTTCCCGTTTTTTGATGCGCAAACTCGGAATTCCCGAGAAATACAGCAGTACCTTTTATCAGGCGCTCAACCAGTTGCGCCGCGAAAATAAACTCAGCGTCAACAGCCGCCACATGGTGCGTCTGGCTGGCGACAACAGCAAAAAAATTCCGGCGACGATTATCTCTTTGTCGCGCGGATTCGCGTTTGCAAGGCCGCTCGATGGCGGCGACGATATGTTCCTGCGCGCTGAGAGTCTGCACGACGCCTTCCTGGGAGACACCGTGGAGCTGGGTAACATCCGTCAGGGTCCCAAGGGTCCGAGCTGCGAAGTGATGGAGATCACCGAGCGTGCGGGTACGCAGGTCAACGGGACCATTGTGCTTGGGGAGCGCAATGCAGCGGAACTCAAGCCCGACGCCGCGATCCGGTTCAATATCCCCATCGAGGACTACCCGCACTGTGGGGCAAAAATCGGCGATAAGGTGCGGACAAGCGTGCACCGCCTCCCACATTCGTCGCGCTTTTTGGCCAAAGTGCTCAAGCGCTATGGCCGGTCGGATTGCGCGTCTATCTGCACAGACGCCATTTTGGACGCGAACGGCGTGCACGTCCCATTCCCGGAGGAGGCAAAGGCGGAGGCTGAAGCCATCGGCGCGCGCGGCGTGCAGCCGGAGGATCTAGAGGGCCGGGCCGATTACCGCGACTGGCCGATCTGTACGATCGACAGCGCGAGCGCCAAAGACCTCGACGACGCCATCAGTGTGGTGCGCACGGAAACCGGCTACCGCCTGGGCGTGCATATCGCGGACGTATCGCATTATGTGCGCCCCGGTACTGCGCTCGACGACGAAGCCATGCTGCGGGCGACTTCGGTTTATCTGCCGGGCCGCGTGGTGCCGATGCTGCCGGAGGAGATCAGCAACGGCGTCTGTTCGCTGAATGCGGGCACGGACAAGTTGACTTTTTCTGCGGTGATGGACTTCGACCGCACGGGCACCATGACACATTATGAATTCCACAAATCGGTCATCGACAGCAAGGTGCGCGGCGTCTATGACGAAGTCAACGCAATTTTTTCCGGCACGGCCGGACCAGAACTGCTGGATAAATATGCGCCGGTTATGGAGAGCCTGCTGGCCGCGCGGGAGCTGGCCGGTATCCTGAAGGAGAATGCCCGCCGCGCCGGAAACTTCGATATTGACAGCTCGGAAAGTGAATTTGTCCTGGACGAGGAGGGCCGATGCATTGACGTGATGCCGCGCCACAGCGGGCCGTCCGAGCAGATGATCGAGCAGCTGATGATTGCGGCCAACCAGGCCGCTGCCAAGCTCGGCAAGGCGAATAAGCTGCCGTTTGTCTACCGTATCCACGAGCAGCCGGACCCGGACCGTGTGGATTCCCTGCGCGAACTTTTGGTGGCGATTGGCCTGAACCCGGCCTGTATGAAACATACAGGCGATGTGACAGCCAAGGACTTCGCCGCTGTGATGGCGCAGGCGGCCGGTACGCCGAAGGAAAAGGTTGTGTCGCATCAGCTGCTGCGCACCATGGCCAAGGCGCGCTATGACACCAAACCGGTCGGCCATTTCGGCCTGGCGCTGGCGGATTATTGCCACTTCACGTCGCCGATCCGCCGATATCCAGACACATCCATCCACCGAATCATGAGCGCATTTTTGGCGGGTGAGAGCCGGGAAACATTGGAAAAGAAATTTGGCAGTTTTGCGGCGGAGAGCGCCAAGCATTCGAGCGAGCGCGAGATCAAAGCCATGAACTGCGAACGCAGTGCGGACGACTGCTATGCGGCCGAATATATGGCACAGCATTTGGGCGAAGAATACGAGGGCGTCATCAGCGGCGTAACCATGCGCGGCGTTTTTGTGCAGTTGCCGAACACGGTAGAGGGCTTTGTGCCGGTTGCCGCATTTGAGGATAAGCACTATGAATTTGACGGCCAGGTGTCGCAGGTGGATGCGGTGACAAAGGAGCGCCTGACGATCGGCGACGTGCTGCGCGTGCGCAGCGCCGCTGCGGATGTTTCCAGCGGCCGCATCGACTTTGTGCCTGCGCAGGAGGACAAGTAAATCTTACAACACGATCAGAACGGAAACAGCAGGCAGCGCTTGCTGTTTTTTATTGCGCTGCGGAACCTCTTCTTTAGTCAATTCGGCTTGGATGTATCAACAGGTGGAAGTGGCTTTACCAACCGGGCGTTGCCGATTTTCTTTTGATGCAAATCGTATCATGGACAGCTTGGCATAAAAAGATCCCCCACCCCCATAGAATGAAGCGAGGGGGTGAGGGACATTCTGTTTATCTGTATTTTAGTGGCGGCCTTTGCGTTTTGCGCCGCCCTGCGGAAGGCTGGCGGCTGCCGCAGACCCTTTTTGGGCGCTGCGGGCAGCGTCGTGGCCGGATTGCTTGCACTGTTTGTGGTCAATCTGTTTGGCGGATTGACTGGCGTCACCATCCCCATCAGCCCATTGGCTGTGGGCGCGGCCGCCTTTTTGGGAATCCCAGGCGTGATTTTAACGCTGCTGCTCAGTCTGTTTTTTTGAGCGGTGCGCCTGTTCTGCCTGCAAAAACCCCGCCGCAACTTCCGGCTCGCCCGTCAGCAATGCCAGCAGCACTTGGTAGATGCGGTCGGGTGCTTGCTGAAATGCCCGCTTGACCAATGCGGCTTGCTGCATGTCCGGGACCATCAGCGCAAGCGTCATCAGGTCATCGCGCGCGGGACCGCCGGAAATATGGCACGTCACCCGGACGCCTGCGCCGGTTGAATCGATCTCCACGGCATTTTCACGCTCGAGCCGCGCCTGGGCCAGCAGACGCAAAGCAGCCTGCAGTGCCTTGGTGCGTACCGAATAGGGGAGGGCTGTGTCGAGCTGGCGGGCAATTTGCTGGGCTTGTCTGCTGGCGCGATAGCCTGATTCTTCCAGCAGCAAGTTTCCGTTGGCCGTTAACTCTTCGAGCGCATCCGTGACCTCAAAATAATTGGCCAATCCATTTTCCTGTACGCTTTGCAAAATGGCGTCACGTGTCAACGGAGCGCCTACGCTGCTAAGTAAATAGCACAACAAAATGCGGATCTCATCTTTGCTGCGCAGGCCGCCGGGTTCGATCCCCGCCGTAAATGCATCATTTGACATCGCGCAATCCCCTCCGTTTCCGCTCTTATTGTAGCACACGCCCGGGCGGGGGTGCAAGGCGAAAACGGGAGAACTGCCGTTACGGATTGTTGCCCTTTTTGGAATGGTCCGGCTTTTTTTCAGGGGTATCTGCCTCGTGCAGGGTCCGATGCGCATATTGCCGCCACAAATAGTGGATTACTTTTTCCTGCGTTTCGGAACTTGCCGCACGGAATAGACGCAACAACTGCCGCTCAGATGGGGCCA
>ERZ1090878.1229-NODE-1234-length-12319-cov-19.607795_pt1 | contig 12319 bp, 10 predicted proteins | sample MGYA00478473_ERZ1090878 | MGnify/ENA primary metagenome ERZ1090878 (study PRJEB33644, sample SAMEA5815720) | chicken gut metagenome | biome: Chicken; feature: Gastrointestinal Tract; material: Caecum | place: Ireland | collected 2019-01-01 | study: A study of... | reverse complement strand
TCTACACTTCTAGCTTCGTCGGCAGCGTCAGATGTGTATAAGAGACAGCCGCCACTACGGCCAGGGCAGCGGGGAAGGGTATGTGACCCTCGCCGCCGGCAGCATCAAGAATTCCACCGATCACTCCGACGATGCGCTGGCCCGGGCCGCCCGGGGGGAGCTGCCCTTTACCGTCGAGCTGGACAGCCCGGACCCCCAGGTGCTGATCCTGCACACCCATGCCACCGAGACCTACCAGACCTGGGAGGAACCTGTCTATGACCCGGACTTTGCCGCCCGCACCGCCGACACCAGCCTGAATATGTGCGCCGTGGGGGCGCGGATGGCGCAGGTGCTCAACGAGGCCGGCGTCAACACGCTGCACGACACCACCCTCCACGACTCGCCCAGCTACACCGAGAGTTACGGCCGCAGCGCCGACACGGCCCGGGCCTACCTGGAACGATACCCCAGCATCAAGGTGATCCTGGATGTACACCGGGACGCGCTGGAGGCCGACGGCACCCGGATCAAGCCGGTCTGCGAGCTGGAGGGAAAGACGGCGGCCCAGGTCATGATCATCGCCGGGTGCGACAACGGCGGCACCGTCAGCCTACCCCACTGGCAGGACAACCTGAAATTCGCCGCCGCCTGGGAGACCGCCATGGAGACCGCCTACCCGGGCCTGACCCGGCCGGTGCTCTGTGGCTACCGGTTCTATAACCAGGATGTCACCACCGGCAGCCTGCTGCTGGAGGTGGGCGGCCACGCCAACACGCTGGAGGAGGCGGTCCGCGCCGGCGAGTACGCCGCCCGCGCCCTGGCCGGGCTGTTCGGGGCGGAAATTTAGCGCAATGCCGGCCGGGGGCTGTACATTTGGGCCTCTTTGCGCTATAATACCCCTATCTATCCGCTGCCCCGACCCAATGGGGCCCATCAGGATCTGACAAAGAGGAGAGGGAACGTCCATGGAATATTTGAAGAACCGGACCGAACTGGCATCGCTCTACACCGACACCCCCGCCCACGGCACCGTGGTGACCGTCTGCGGCTGGGCCAAGACGGTGCGCGATTCCAAAAAGATCGGCTTTATCTCGCTGACCGACGGCAGCTGCTACAAGCCCGTCCAGGTTGTGTTTGAGGCCGACAAGCTGGACAATTACGCCCAGGTGGCCAAGTGCGGCCTGTATACGAGCTTTGCGGTCACCGGCCGGCTGCTGCTGACCCCCGAAGCCCGCCAGCCCTTTGAGATCAACGCCGACTCCATCGAGATCCTCGGCGCCTGCGGCCCCGAATATCCGCTGCAGAAAAAGAAGATGAGCACCGAGTACCTGCGCACCATGACCCACCTGCGCCCGCGCACCAACACCTTCCTGGCGGCGTACCGGGTGCGGGGGCAGGCGGCCTTTGCGCTGCACCAGTTCTTCCACGACAACGGCTTCACCTACGTCCACACCCCGATCTTCACCGGTTCGGACTGCGAGGGCGCCGGCGAGATGTTCCAGGTCACCACGATGGACCTGAACAACATCCCCCGCACCGAGGAGGGCGCGGTGGACTATACCCAGGACTTCTTCAAGCGCCCGGTGAACCTGACCGTCTCCGGCCAGCTGGAAGCCGAGGCCCTGGCCATGGCGCTGGGCAAGGTCTACACCTTCGGCCCCACCTTCCGGGCCGAAAAGAGCTACGACACCCGCCACGCGGCCGAATTCTGGATGATCGAGCCCGAGATGGCCTTCGCCGACCTGGCCACCTATATGGATACCGCCGAGGCCATGACCAAGTATGTGGTGCGCTACCTGCTGGACCACTGCGCCGACGAGCTGGCCTTCTTCAACCAGTTCTTCGACAAGGGCCTGCTGGACCGGCTGCAGCTGGTGGCTTCCAGCGATTTTGCCCGGGTCAGCTACACCGACGCCATCGAACTGCTGCGGAAAAACGATGACAACTTCCAGTACAAGGTGTCCTGGGGCATGGACCTGCAGACCGAACACGAGCGCTACCTCACCGAACAGGTGTTCAAAAAGCCGGTCTTTGTCACCGACTATCCCAAGGAGATCAAGGCGTTCTATATGCGGATGAACGACGACGGCCGGACCGTGGCCGCCGCCGATATGCTGGTGCCCGGCATCGGCGAACTGATCGGCGGTTCCCAGCGTGAGGAGCGGCTGGACGTGCTGGAAGCCCGCCTGCAGGAGCTGGGCCTGTCCGCCGCCGACTACGACTGGTATCTCGACCTGCGCCGCTTCGGCAGCGTCAAACATGCCGGCTACGGCCTCGGGTTCGAGCGGCTGCTCATGTATGTCACCGGCATCCCCAACATCCGGGATGTCATCCCCTTCCCGCGCACCTGCGGGGGCTTCTGATGGGCGCCGTCGCCCAAGCGCTGCTGCCCTGGTTTGAAAGGAATCGAAGGCTTCTGCCGTTCCGGCAGGAGCCTTCGGCTTACCATATCTGGGTCAGCGAGATCATGCTCCAGCAGACCCGGGTGGCGGCGGCGCTGCCTTACTACGAGCGGTTCGTGGCCGAGCTGCCCGACCCCGCCGCCCTGGCCGCCTGCCCGCCCGACCGGCTGCGCAAGCTCTGGCAGGGGCTGGGGTACTACAGCCGGGCGGCCAATATGCAAAAAGCCGCCCGCATCGTCTGCGAACAATACGGCGGCGTTTTGCCCGCCAGCTGGGAAGCGCTGCGGGCGCTGCCCGGTATCGGGGACTACACGGCCGGGGCCATCGCCAGCATCGCCTTCGGCATTCCGGCCCCGGCGGTGGACGGCAACGTGCTGCGGGTCTTTGCCCGCCTGTTTGACGACGACGCCGACATCACCCGCCCGGCCGTCCGGCGGCTGTTTACCCGGCGGGTCATGGAGCAGATGCCCCCCGACGCCCCCGGCCCTTACAATGAAGCGCTGATGGAACTGGGGGCGCTGGTCTGCCTGCCCGCCGCGCCCCGCTGCGACGCCTGCCCGCTGGCGGCGCTGTGCCGCGGCCGGGCTTCGGGCCGGGCGGCCGCGCTGCCCTGCAAGCCGCCCAAAAAGGAGAAGACCCGCCTGCCGGTGACGGTGGCGCTGGTGGAAAGCCCGGCCGGCCTTTTGCTGCAGCGGCGGCCGGCGGGCGGGCTGCTGGCCAACCTCTGGCAGCCCCCGGCCTTTGAGGGCCGCGCACTGACCCGGGACCAGCTGGACGGCGAACTGGCCCGGCTGGGGGTCCGGGTTCGCTGGGAAGCGGCCCTGCCCGCGGCGCGGCATGTCTTCACCCACCGCATCTGGGAACTGGGCGGCTGGCGGGGCCGGGCGGCCGCGGCGGCTGCGCTGCCCGACGGCTACGCCTGGGCGCGGGGCGAGGAACTGGCCGAGCGGTACCCGGTCCCCAGCGCCTTCGGCGCCTATCTGCCCCAGGCCGGGCGCCGGGAATAGGGCGGCGGGGGAGACGTTTCTCTCCAAATTTTTTACTTTCCTGTTGTTGTATTCCTTTGGCAGGTCGGTTATAATAGAACAAACCGAAGGCGCAGCCGTCCCGCTGCGTCCATCAAACTGCAGGCTGCGCTGCGGCCTGCCGCTGGGAGGAAACACCTATGATGAAGAAATCCACTTTTGGCATCGCTCTGGCTTTCATCGCAGCTGCGGCCGGCGTGCTGACCGCTGTGGCCCTCTACCTGCGCCGCCGCGAAAAGGAACTGGACGAGTACGAGAGCCTGCTGTATGCGGATTCTGACTTTGATGAGGACGACGACGAGACCACCTACGCGCCGATCTCCCCCGAAGCCCCCGCCGGCGACGCCGACGGTGTGCAGGATGACGCCGCGCAGTCCTGAGTTTGCATAGTCCCCGGCAGACGGGCAAAAAAGCCAGGCGCGGCCCGGCGGAGGGCACAAGCCCCGCGGGCCGTGCCCGGCTTTTGCTTTCACCGCCGGGCGGCCCCGGCGACAGATGATTTCAAAAGGAGGGTGAACGATGAAACGACTGCTCCTGTGGGTGGTGATGGTCGTGCTGATGGTGGCGGTGCTGCTGGGCGGCGCCGGCGCCGCGCTGTACGCCATGACCGGGGAGAATAAACTCCCGTCCGAGCACCCCACTTTCGGCGGCACGGCGCTGGAACCCAACGGGTTCGAGTGGACGGTGCCGGTGCTGGGCGAATACCTGGAACGCCATTTCAACGAACCCACCAACCTGACCGTGCAGCAGCTGGGGGATATGGGGGATGTCCGCCCCGAACTGGTCCTGCCCGAATGGGCCGGCCGCAGCGAACTCACCCTCACCGCGCCGGACGGCACCGTCGCCCTCACCGGGGACGCCGCCGGCTATACCGATTTCGTCTTTTCACAAAACGGTGAATATGACCTGCAGCTCACCCTCTACCGGGACCACTCGGCCGAAGCGCCGGGGCTTTCCAGCGGGTGGTATGCCTACCATGCGGGCTTTACCGTCAATATGCAGCCCAAGGCGGTGCTCAGCACCGACAGTGCGCCCCAGGGCACCATCGTGGCCGTCTGGGTCACCGGCATCCTGGACGGCAGCACCCCGACGCTGGACACCGACCTGGGCACGGTCTGGTTCCGCCCGACCCAGACCGGCTACATGGGGTACATTCCGGTCACCTACAACGCCGAGGGCGGCGAACATATCATGACGCTGACCTGCGGGGAGCTGGTGCAGGAACTGACCCTCTCGGTCACCGAGATGAGCGCCACCACGGTGCAGACCGAATCGGAGCCGGAGATCGCCGGCGCCGGGGAGGAATACCGGAACGCGATCTGGCCGCTGTACACATCCAGCGAGTCGGGCAAACTCTGGCAGGGGGCGTTCGCAGCGCCCAGCAACAGCGCCGTCACCGTGCCCTATGGCGCCCGCCTGATGGCGGACGGCATTTCGGCCGGGCGGTCCACCGGGCTGACCTACGGCAATGCCGAGGTGGGCAGCCAGGTCAGCGCCACCCAGAACGGCACGGTGGTGTACGCCGGCACGCTGGCCTTGTCCGGCGGCACGGTGGTCATCGACCACGGCTGCGGGGTCAAGAGCTACCTGTTCGGCATGGGGGAGGTGCTGGTCCAGAAGGGCCAGTCGGTCACCAAGGGCGACCAGGTCGGCACCGCCACCGACGCGCACGACCTGATCTTTGAGCTGCGCATCGGCAGCAAGTCGGTGGACCCGGCCCCCGCCATCAAGGGGGCCAGCGGGCTGCAGTTTCAGGAAAATCGTTGATTTGTTCGGCAAGACCGTTGACATAGAGGATAACTCCCAGGGGTGAAGATGGGTATGGAGGAGAAGAAGGATCAGGAGCGGGTCATCCCGCAGTCGGAACAGCCGGAGGCATCGGCCCCGGCGCCGCAGCAAGGGCAGGAGGGCGGCCGGCCTTCCGGCGGCCCCGGCAAGAACAGCCGCCGCCGTCGCCGCCGCAAGGCGAAATCCGGCGCCGGGCAGGGGCCGTCCGCGGCGCCCGGTCGGGAGAAGACCGAGGGGGCGCAGCAGCCGGCGCCGTCGGAAAAGCCCGCCGGCAAGCGGGTGCGCCCGGTCCGCCCGGCGGACGGGGAGAAAAAACGGCCTCCCGAGGCGGTAGCCCCGGACCGCCCGGCGCCGCCGGAATCCCCGGCAGAACCGGAAAAAACGGAACAAACGCCGGCCGGGGCGGCAGAACCGACCGGGCGGCCGGAACCGGCGCCCGGTGAGGAGACTGCGCCGGCGGCGGAAGGGCCGAAGGCAGCCCCCGACATGCCGGACCCGCCTGAGCCGGCCGAAGCGACGCAGCCGGCGCCCGCCGGCACTGAGCCCACGGCGCCGCCGCAGACCCCGGAGCAAACGGAGAAACCGGAGGACGCGCCGGCCGGGACGGAAGAAACCACCGGGCAGCCGGAAAACGCACCCGAGGAGAAACCCGACCCGGCGGAACCCGAGCCGGAGGAACCGGCCGGGACGCCCGAACCGGAGGAGGAGCCTGAATCGGAGGAGCCCGAGGAGACGCCCGAACAGCTGCGCCGCACGGCGGAGCTGACCCGCACGGTGCAGCTTTCCATCGAAAAGCTCACCGATGTGCCCGACCCGATGGAAGCGGTCGAGCCGGCCGCGGCGCCGACCCTGGCCGACCGCATGCGGGAAGGGCTGTGGCGGGTGCTCAGGTGGCTGCTGCTGGTGGCCGCCTTCGTGGCGCTGGTGGCCGGCGTCGGCATCGCCTGGCTGTACAGCGGCGCCTCGGACGAAGCCATCCCCGAGGTGTCGGCTTCCTTCAACGGCCAGACGCTGGAGACGGCCTCCTCCAGCTGGCATGTGCCGGTGGTGGCGAACTTCTTCAAGCGCACCTATTCCGAAAAGAACTTCACCGAGCCCGAACAGCTCGACGATCTGGAGACCACCAGGGCGGTGCTGCGGGTCCAGGCGGACGGCTGCGACACCGAGCTGGAGATCACCGACGAGGCGGACCAGACCGTCTTTGAGGGTACGGCCGAAGAGTTTGAATCCTTCCGCTTCTCTCAAAACGGCAGCTACACCGGCCGGCTGCGGGTCTATCGGGACAACGACTCCCTGGACCACGAGGCGGGGGTCAGCGGCCAGCAGATCTACCTGTTCACCTTCCAGGTCCGGCTCAAGCCCGGCATCCGTCTCAACACCACGACGGTGCAGCAGGGCGGCGTGGCGGCCCTGCGGGTGAGCGGTATCCTGGACACCGAAACCCCCACCCTGGACACCGACCTGACCAACACCGGCTTCTATGAAGGGGAGAGCGGCTGGATCGTCTACCTGCCGATCGAGTATGACCGGGAACCCGGCGACTACACCCTGACCGTCACGGCCGGCGGCTATACCGAGGAGCTGACCCTCACGGTCAGTCAGCGCACCGAGCAGGCCCGGGATGTGTCCAGCCGCAGCCAGCTCACCTCGCCCTATCTGGGGCTGGAAGACACCCCCGCCGAGGTGCAGGCCCTGCTGAACACCGGCGCCGCGGAGGCCGCCTGGGCGGAGGAGGGCTTTGTGCAGCCCTTCACCGATTCCATCGAGATCTCGCTGGCCTACGGCACCACCGAGTATGTGGGCCGCACCCGCACCCAGCGGCAGGCCGGCACCGGCAGCGGGCGAACCAGCACCAACATCGTGGTCACCGGCCGGCGGGGCGGGCAGCTGATCGCCCCGGCCGACGGGCAGGTCCTGCTGGCGGAAGATCTGGGCGGCACGGCGGGCAACACCATCGTGATCGACCATGGCGCCGGCGTCAAGAGCATCTTCTACAACCTGCGCGAACTGTCGGTGCAGAAGGGCCAAACGGTGATCCGCGGCCAGCAGATCGCCACCACCAACCAGGCCACCATCGGTGAGGTGCGCATCGTCGATGTGCCGGTGGAACCGCTGAGTATCTGGCGCGGCCAGTGCGACGCGCTGCGCTACTACTGATCCGCCGCACCGGCGCCCATATAAACCGTATAGACTTGAAAGAGGCATCCCGCCATCGGGGTGCCTCTTTTGGTTTGAGGGAAAACCTGCCCCGCCGTCGGGCCGTCTTTGGCTCCAAAGCCGCCGAACCCCGCCTGCGGGCGCTGTGCGCCGAAGCGAGGACGCCGGTTCTTTGCCGATCGTGTGTCAGCCGCTGCGTTTCCGGCATAGGATGCCACAGAGAAAAGGGGTGTGGATCATGTCCGAATGGTTGTGTGTAGTGGGGCAGGACCCCCGCCAGCAGGCGGCGGCCCGGGCGCTGCGGCAGGCCGGCGTCGCCGTGGCGGGCCCCGAACAGGCCGGGCAGGCGCCGGTCATCCTGCTGCCGATGGGGGCAGCCGGCGCCCGGGCGGAAACCTGCCGGGCGGCGGTGCAGGCGGCCGCCCCCGGGGCGCTGGTGCTGGCCGGCCGGCCCGACGCCGCGCTGCGCCGGCTGGCGGAGCAGCGGGGGCTGGAACTGATCGACTACTATGCCCGCCCGGAGCTCGTCCGCCTCAACGCGGTGCCCACGGCCGAAGGCTGTCTGGCGCTGCTGCTGCAGATGCGGGACAGCACGATCTGGCAAAGCCGGTTCCTGGTGCTGGGGTACGGCCGGGTGGGGCAGGCGGTGGCCGATCGGCTGCGGGCGCTGGGCGGGCTGGTGACGGTGGCGGCCCGCAGCGCCGAACAGCGGGCCGCCGCCCGCTGCGCCAACTGCCGGGCCGCGCCCCTCACCGCCCTGCCGCGGCTGCTGCCCCGGGCGGACGCCGTGGTCAACACGATCCCTGCGCCGGTGCTGCCGGCCGGGCAGCTGGCCCGGCTGCGGCCGGGCGCGGCGGTGGTGGACCTGGCCAGCGCCCCCGGCGGCACCGATTTTGCCGCCGCCGAACGGCTGGGGGTGCGGGCCTGCCTGGCGCCCGGGCTGCCGGGGCGGTGCGCCCCGGTCACGGCCGGCCGGCTCATCGCCCGGACCGTGCTCAACCTTTTGAACGAACGGCGCACCGCGCCGGACACAGAGGAGTGAGGAAGATGGAACGTTGGACGCCGACGCCCCGGACCGTTGTGTTTGCCCTGTGCGGCAGTTTCTGCAGCTTCGGGGCGGTGCTGCCCCAGGTGGAGCAGCTGCAGCAGCGCGGCTGGAACGTGCTGCCCCTGCTCAGCGCCAGCGCCGCCGCGCTGGACACCCGCTTCGGTACCGCGGCCGACCTGAAGGCCACGCTGCGGGCCATGACCGGGCACGAGCCGCTGACCACCCTGCAGCAAGCCGAACCCCTCGGCCCCCAAAAGCTGGCCGAAGCTCTGGTCATCGCCCCCTGCACCGGCACCACCCTGTCGCTGCTGGCCCAGGGCGTCAGCAGCACCGCCGTCACCCTGGCGGCCAAAAGCCTGCTGCGGGGCGGCCGGCCGGTGGTCGTCGCCCCCTCCACCAACGACGGGCTGTCGGGCAGCGCCCCGAGCCTGGCGGCGCTGCTGCAGCGCAAACATTTCTATTTTGTCCCCTTCGGGCAGGACGACAGCTTCAAAAAGCCCAACAGCCTGAAAAGCGACTTCACCCTGCTGCCCGACACGCTGGAAAGCGCGCTGCGGGGCGTGCAGCTGCAGCCGCTGCTGTTGTAACTTTTTGGGGCGGGCGCATATACTGGTTTGGTGGTATCGAGTTGGGAAAGGCGGTGTACAGATGGAACGGATCGAGATAACGGGCGGGCGGACGCTGGCGGGGCGGGTCCGGCCGGCCTGCGCCAAAAACAGCGTGCTGCCGCTGCTGGCAGCCACACTGCTCTGCCGGGAACCCTGTACCCTGTGCGGCGTGCCCGACCTGGCGGATGTGCAGACCAGCCTGCAGCTGCTGGCGGCGGTGGGCGCGGCGGTGGAGCGCCGGGGCCCGGACCTTTGCACGGCGCCCCGGCCGGTCCGGGGTCTTGTGCCCGACCCGCTGGCCGCGGCCATGCGGGCGTCGGTGTTTTACCTGGCGCCGCTGCTGCTGCGGGCCGGCCGGGTGGAACTGCCGCTGCCCGGCGGCTGCCGGCTGGGGCCCCGGCCCATCGACATCCATCTGGACGGCCTGGCCGCCATGGGCGCCAGCGTCCAGACGCTGCCGGACCGGGTGGTGATGCAGCGGCGGGGGGCGCTCCATGCGGTGGACTACACCCTGCGGCTGCCCAGCGTGGGGGCCACGCTGACCCTGCTCATGGCCGCGGCCTGTGCCCGGGGGTTCACGACGCTGCGGGGCGCGGCCTGTGAGCCGGAGATCGCCGATGTGGCCGCCTTCCTCAATGCCGCCGGCGCCCGGATCGCCGGCGCGGGCACCCCGGTGCTCACGATCCGGGGCGTCGGCGGCCTTCTGCCCGGCGGGGCCCGGCACACCCCGCTGCCCGACCGCATCGCGGCGGCCACCTATGCGGCGGCGGTGGCGGCGGCCGGGGGGCAGGTCACGGTGGAGGGCTGCCGCCCCGCCTACCTGGGGGCCTTCCTGCAGTTCCTGCGCCGGGCCGGCTGCCGGGTCGAGGCCGGGCAGGACGGTTTCACCGTTGCCCGGGACCCGGACCGGCCGCTGCAGGGCGGGGTGGATCTGCGCACCGGCGCCTGGCCCGGCTTTGCCACCGACACGGCCCCGCTGGCCGCGGCGGTGCTGCTGGGGGCCGAGGGCGCCAGCCGCATCCATGACGCGCTGTTCCAGAACCGGTTCGCCTGCGCCGCGGGGTTTGCGGCCATGGGCGCCCGGGTGCGGGCCAGGGGGCGGGACCTCTGGCTGGCCGGGTCCGACCGGCTGCAGGGCACCCTGGTCACGGCGCCGGATCTGCGGGGCGGGGCGGCGCTGGTGATCGCGGGCCTTTTTGCCGAAGGCTCCACCATCGTGCTGGACCCCGGGCATATCCGCCGCGGCTATGTCGATCTGCCAGGCGAGCTGCGGCAGCTGGGCGCCGCCTGCAGGCCGGCCCCGGCGCGGGCGCCGCAGGCTGTGCAATACGGATAAAAAGAAGCCGGAAAACCCACGCGGATTAGACAAAAACGCAGACCTCGGGGTGATTTTTTTTCTTTTTGCGGCCCAGCTATTGAAATTGGTCGGAAGATTTGGTATTCTAATAATCAGTTATATGTAAAAAACACGGGATCGGTGTGTCCTGCGCGGGGGTTCCTGCCATCCAGGGGCCGCCCGCAGCCGCCGACCTACCGAAACAGAAACGTTTAGGGGGATACACTCATGGCCTTCGTTCTCGATGAAGAGATGCAGAATGTAACGAACATCAAGGTGATCGGTGTCGGCGGCGGCGGCGGCAACGCTGTCAACCGCATGGTGGAAGCCGGTCTCGGCGGGGTCGAGTTCGTGGCAATGAACACCGACCAGCAGGCGCTGATCAATTCGAAGGCGACCCAGAAAGTCCAGCTGGGCGCCAAACTGACCAAGGGCCGCGGCGCCGGCGCTGACCCGGAGGTCGGCCAGCGTGCTGCCGAGGAGAGCAAGGACGAGATCGCCAACGCCCTCAAGGGCGCCCAGATGGTCTTCATCACCGCCGGCATGGGCGGCGGCACCGGCACCGGCGCGGCCCCCGTGGTGGCCGAGACCGCCCATGACCTGGGCATCCTGACCGTCGGCATCGTCACCAAGCCCTTCAGCTTTGAGGGCAAGCGCAAGATGAGCCTGGCCGAGCAGGGCATCGCCAACCTGATGATGCATGTGGACAGCCTGATCGTGATTCCGAACGAGCGCCTCAAGCTCATCAGCCAGGAAAAGATCACCCTGATGAACGCCTTCGAGGCCGCCGACAACGTGCTGCGCCAGGGCGTGGAGAGCATCTCCAGCCTTATCAACATCCCGGCCTTCATCAACCTGGACTTCGCCGACGTGCGCTCCATCATGAAGGACGCCGGCTTCGCCCACATGGGCGTCGGCGTCGCCAAGGGCGCCGGCAAGGCCGAGAACGCCGCCAAGGCCGCCATCTCCAGCCCGCTGCTGGAGACCAGCATCGCCGGCGCCCGCGGCGTCATCATCAACATCACCTCCAGCCCGGACATCGGCCTGGACGATGTGGAGACCGCCGCTTCCATGATCACCCAGAGCGCCCACCCCGACGCCAACATCATCTGGGGTACCGCCTTCGACGATCACCTGGCGGACGAAATGAACATCACCGTCGTGGCCACCGGCTTTGAAAACACCCCGGGTGTGGATGAGCCCATCCAGGCCGCCATGAACGCCCAGGCGGCGGCCCGCCCCGCGGCCCCCGCCAAGGAGCCTGCCCCGGCCCCCGCGCCGGAACCGGCCGCGCCCAGCGTGGACCCGGTGATCCCCAGCCCGGTGTTCAGCCAGGTCTTCAACACCGACATCGGCTCGGCCCCGTCCACCGACTCCAAGGCCAACGACCAGGAGGAAGAGGATGACGGCGACTACTTCAACGATCTGCTCAGCATCCTGAACAAGCGTTCCTGACCTGCGGGCCGCGCCCGGCGCTGTGGACGTTGTACCATGCCGCGCCGCGGCCGGAAGTGTTTACTGAATGAGGAGGAACGCCATGCCGTCACAGGAACCATCCATTCAGGATAAGGGGTTCCGCACCAGTATGTTCGGCGGTTTTGACAAAAACGACGTGCTGGCTTACATGAACGCGCTGGCCAACGAGACCCAGCAGCGGGAATTGGAACTGCAGCAGACCATTGACGAGCTCAATGAACGGCTGGATACATGCAAAAAAGATCAGACCAGCGCCCGGATCTATACCGAGCAGCTGCAAAAGGAGCTGAACCAGGCCAACCAGCGGGCCGAGAAGGCCGAAAAGGCCAGCGCCGAGGCCAAGGCCAAGCTGGAGGACGCCCAGGACCAGCTCAAGACCCTGCAGGGCAAGTTCAAGGAATGCCAGCAGGCGGGCCGCGCCTGGCAGTTCCGCTGCCATGACCTGGAAAAGCAGGTCAAGGAGATGGAGGACATGATCCCCAAAGGCGGGATGCCCG
>ERZ1090878.1224-NODE-1229-length-12346-cov-9.171508_pt1 | contig 12346 bp, 7 predicted proteins | sample MGYA00478473_ERZ1090878 | MGnify/ENA primary metagenome ERZ1090878 (study PRJEB33644, sample SAMEA5815720) | chicken gut metagenome | biome: Chicken; feature: Gastrointestinal Tract; material: Caecum | place: Ireland | collected 2019-01-01 | study: A study of the... | reverse complement strand
CGCATTCTGGGGTCCCCCGACCACCAAAAAAAACCACAACCACAAAAAAAAAAACAAACTGCCGCGCGGGCCCCCCCCCCAACAACCCGCGCCCCCCCCGCGGCCCTTTAATTGTATTCGGAACAAAAATATCATCCGAGCGCATATGGACAGATGCGGCGGCATGCAAATATAAAATCGGTCAGATGCGCCTTTTAACGTAGCGAGCGCGGCAGTCGTCTATGCAGAAGCAGCCCAGAACGCCGCTGAGATATACGCCCGTGTCGAGGTGGATCTTATAGTAGTCGTCTATGCTCCCGCCCGAACGGCCGAGCCGTCTGTAAGCCAGGATCTCGTCCCTGTCGCTGACATAACGCACGGGAGTATGCCCGAAACAAACGCATTTTGAATTCAACGGGACGACTTGCGGACGCATGAACGACCTGTCCTCCAGCAGTATGCCCGGCATGACCGACTGCGGCGCCACCGTGCGCATATCTTCGTCCAGCGGCAACCCCGCGTGCACGCAGACGAACTGCTCCTCCTCGATGTACAGCGGCAGCGCCTCCAGCTTATCCATCGTGTCCCAGTCGAGCGGACTGCCGTCGTACGGAGCAAACCAAGAACGCAGACTTTCGAGCACCTCGTCGAAGTTCTTCGGCGAACGGCGCATCATCGACCAGTAGTACGTCAGAAAAGCGTATTCGTGATTGCCCAAAACGCACCGCACGCCGTCCGAATTCATGAGCAGCTTCAAAAGCCGCGCGCTCTGTTCGCCCTTGTCTATGATGTCCCCGCAGACGTAGAGCGTATCTCCCGCGGAAAATTTTATTTTATCCATCAGCCGCATGAACAGGTCGTATTCGCCGTGAATATCGGATATCGCGTAGCGCATCGGGCCACCTCGCCTGAAATACCTTGCCCGCATTAAATGCGTAAGCCTGAAAACGGGCGCATATATGCCGCAAATAACAGCGGCGGGGCCGCAGCCCCGCCGCTTATTTTATTTGCTGGAAGAGTCGTCGGCCGCACCCGGAGCCGCACTGTTGAAACCGGGGTTTATTACGGGAGACATATTCTTGTACTCCTTTACGCCCGTGCCTGCGGGTATGAGCTTGCCTATGATCACGTTTTCCTTGAGGCCCATCAGAGGATCGACCTTGTTCTTGATGGCGGCATCGGTGAGCACGCGCGCCGTCTCCTGGAAGGAGGCCGCCGAAAGGAAGGAATCGGTGGAGAGCGCCGCCTTGGTTATGCCGAGCAGCACCCTCTTCTGAAGGGCGGGCGTGCCGCCGTTTTCTATGGCCTGCTGGTTGGCCTCTTCGACGGTGAACATATCCACTGTTTCGCCGGGAAGGAGGTCGGTGGAGCCCGCGCTCTCTATCCTTACCTTCCTGAGCATCTGGCGCACGATTATTTCAACGTGCTTGTCGTTGATGTCAACGCCCTGCGAACGGTATACGGACTGCACCTGTTCGAGGATATAGTCCTGAACGCCCTTTACGCCCGATATGCGGAGGATATCCTGGGGATATACCGAGCCTGCGTTGAGCACGGTGCCCGGTTCCACCCTGTCGCCGTCCTTGACTTTGAGTTCGGCGTTGAAGGGGAGCGTGTATTCCTTTTTGAGCTCGTTCGTGTCGGGATCGCGCACGAAGATGTGCTTTAAGTTATCGCTGTCGTCGATGGACACGACGCCCGAAACTTCGCACAGAGTGGAGCAGCCCTTGGGCTTGCGCGCCTCGAAGAGTTCTTCGACACGGGGAAGACCCTGGGTGATGTCGCCCGTGGCGGCTATGCCGCCCGTATGGAAGGTACGCATGGTGAGCTGCGTGCCCGGTTCGCCTATCGACTGCGCCGCGATCACGCCTACAGCCTCGCCCACCTTTACGGGGGTGTTGGTGGCCATATTCTTGCCGTAGCACTTTGCGCAGACGCCGTAGCGCGAGTTGCAGCTGAATACCGAGCGGATGGACACCTGCTTGATGCCCGCGTCAACTATCTTTTGCGCGAGCTCGTCGGTGACGAACTCGTTCTGGCCGACGATGAGGTTGCCGTCCCTGTCCCTTACGTCCTCGGCGACGAACCTGCCCTGCACTCTGTCCGCAAGGCCTTCGATTATCTCGCCGTTGGGGCCGACTATCTCCTTTACGAGCATGCCGCGGGGCTTTTTGGAGCCTGCCATGCAGTCCTCTTCCCGAACGATGACGTCCTGAGATACGTCCACGAGGCGGCGGGTGAGGTAGCCCGAGTCCGCCGTCTTGAGCGCCGTATCGGCAAGGCCTTTGCGGCCGCCGTGCGAGGAAATGAAGTATTCCAGAACGGAGAGGCCCTGACGGAAGCAGCTCTTAACGGGAACTTCTATCTTCTTGCCCTGCGGGTTTACCATCAGGCCGCGCATGCCGGAGAGCTGCTTCATCTGGTCGATGGAGCCGCGCGCGCCCGAGTTTGCCATCATCCATATGGGATTGAACTTGTCGAGCGACTTTTTGAGCGCCTCGGTAACGGCGTCGGTGGCATCGTCCCATGCCTTTATGACGGCGTTGTAACGCTCCTCTTCGCGCAGGAGGCCGCGCTGGTATTTGCGCTCTATCTGGAACACCTTCTGCTCGGTATCGGAGACTATCTGCCGCTTTTCGTCGGGGATGTGCATATCGAACACCGACGTGGTGATGGCGCCGACGGTGGAGTACTTGTAACCGAGCGTCTTGATCTTGTCGAGCACGTCGGCGGCCTTGGGCGCGCCGCCCGTCTTGAAGCAGCGCTCTACTATCTTTGCAAGCTGCTTCTTGCCCACGGCTACGTTGCTGCCGAGGAACTCATACGAGATCTCGTATTTGAGGTAATCTTCTTTGCTGTTTCTTGTCACGAAGCCGAGGTCCTGGGGCATCTCGTTGTTGAAGATTATCCTGCCGACTGTGGTCTTTACCGTGCCGGTCACGGTCTCGCCGTTGAAGGGCGACTTTTCGTCGGCTATCTTTACAGTCCTGCGGACGTAGATCTCGTCCTGCATGTGTATATATTTGGTCTGATAGGCCATGAGCGCCTCGTCCTCGGAGATGTATGCGCCGGGAACATATTTTTCGGCGCCCTCTTCGCCCTCAGCACACCCGACATACCTGTCGCCCGTCCAGCGGTAGAACCTGCCCTCTTCGCGCCTGATTATGGTGAGGTAATATGCACCCATTACCATGTCCTGCGAGGGCTGCATTACGGGCTTGCCGTCGGACAGCTTGAGGATGTTGTTGGAGGAGAGCATGAGGAACCTCGCCTCTGCCTGCGCCTCTATGGAGAGGGGAACGTGAACGGCCATCTGGTCGCCGTCGAAGTCGGCGTTGAACGCCGTGCAGACGAGGGGATGGATCTTTATGGCGCGGCCTTCGATGAGCACCGGCTCGAATGCCTGAATGGACAGCCTGTGCAGCGTGGGCGCGCGGTTCAGAAGCACGGGATGCTCCTTTATTACGTCTTCGAGCACATCCCATACGAAGGGCTTTGCCTTTTCGACGGTGCGCTTTGCGCTCTTTATGTTGTGGCACTGGCCGCTCTCGACGAGCCTCTTCATCACGAAGGGCTTGAACAGCTCTATCGCCATCTCCTTGGGCAGGCCGCACTGGTAGAGCTTGAGCTCGGGTCCGACGACGATTACCGAACGGCCGGAGTAGTCCACGCGCTTGCCCAGAAGGTTCTGGCGGAAACGGCCCTGCTTGCCGCGGAGCATGCCCGAAAGCGATTTGAGTTCCCTGTTGGAGGGGCCGGAGAGGGGCTTGCCGCGCCTGCCGTTATCTATGAGGGCGTCCACCGCCTCCTGCAGCATGCGCTTTTCGTTCTTGACTATCATTTCGGGGGCGCCCAGTTCCATCATCCTCTTGAGCCTGTTGTTGCGGTTTATTACCCTGCGGTACAGGTCGTTGAGGTCGGAGGAGGCGAACCTGCCGCCGTCGAGCTGCACCATCGGGCGCAGTTCGGGCGGGAGCACGGGCAGCACGGTGAGGATCATCCACTCGGGGCGCTGGCCGCTCTTGCGGAAGGCTTCGAGCACTTCGCTGCGCTTTACCGCCTTTACCCTCTTCTGCCCTGCCTGATTATTTTCGATTATCTGCCTGCACTCGGCGCATTCCTTTTCGAGATCCACCGCCATCAGAAGTTCGCGGATGGCCTCTGCGCCCATGCCGACTTTGAGGCGGGTGACGGAGCTGTCGCCGTACTTATCCTCTATTTCGAGCAGTTCCTTGTCGTTGATGACCTGCTTGTATTCCAGCTCGGGAACGGTGCCCGGGTCGAGCACGACGTACGCCGCGAAATAGATGACCTGCTCGAGGTTCTTGGGGCTCATGTCGAGCACAAGACCTATGCGCGAGGGCACGCCGCGGAAGTACCAGATGTGCGATACGGGCGCAGCGAGTTCGATGTGGCCCATGCGCTCCCTTCTTACCTTGGAGCGGGTGACCTCCACGCCGCACTTTTCGCACACGACGCCCTTGTAGCGTATGCGCTTGTACTTGCCGCAGTGGCACTCCCAATCCTTCATCGGGCCGAAGATCCTCTCGCAGAAGAGGCCGTCGCGTTCGGGCTTCTGTGTCCTGTAATTTATCGTCTCGGGCTTGGTTACCTCGCCTCTGGAAAGTTCCCTTATTTTTTCGGGGGAAGCAACGCCTATTTTAATTGAGCAAAAATCGTTTAATTCAAACATAGTGTACCTGCTACCTCCCTTTTATTCGTCCTTGCCGTCGTCATCTTCGCTTTCGTCGAAGAGCTTGAACTTGTCGCCGAAGTCGTCGTCATCGTCTTCGTCCTCTTCGCCCGGGAACATGTCCTTGTCGGCAAAGTCATCCTCATCGTCGTCCGATTCGAAGATGGAACCGAGTTCGATCTCCTCGTCCTCATCGTCGTCGCCGCCGGAGATGTCGTACTCCTCGACGGGAGTCTGCCTGTCGCGCTCCTCCGCGTCGCGCGCGGCTGCCGAGGGTATGGCCTCGTCGTCCTCGTCCAATTCGTGGATTATCAGCTCGTCGTTGTTTTCGGTGAGCACCTTTACGTCGAGCGCGAGCGACTGCAGTTCTTTGAGCAGCACCTTGAACGCCTCGGGAATGCCGGGTTCGGAGATGTTGTTGCCCTTTACGATGGATTCGTAGGTCTTTACGCGGCCGACGATGTCGTCCGACTTTACGGTGAGTATCTCCTGCAGGATGTGCGCGGCGCCGTAAGCCTCGAGCGCCCACACCTCCATTTCGCCGAAGCGCTGGCCGCCGAACTGCGCCTTGCCGCCGAGAGGCTGCTGCGTGACGAGGCTGTAGGGGCCTATGGAGCGCGCGTGGATCTTGTCGTCTACGAGGTGGATGAGCTTTATCATGTACTGCACGCCAACCGTGACCCTGTTTTCGAAGGGTTCGCCCGTGCGGCCGTCATACACCTGTATCTTGCCGTCGACCTTGCCTTCGGGGTTGAGTATGTTGTTCTCTTCGAACAGCTTCTTTATGTCCTGCTCGGTGGCGCCGTCGAATACGGGGGTGGCTATCTTCCAGCCGAGCTGCTTGCACACGAGGCCCAGGTGCACTTCGAGCACCTGACCTATATTCATTCGGGAGGGCACGCCCAGGGGGTTGAGCACTATCTGCAGCGGGGTGCCGTCTGCAAGGAAGGGCATATCGGCCTGGGGCAGCACGCGCGATATAACGCCCTTGTTGCCGTGGCGGCCCGCCATCTTGTCGCCGACCTGGATCTTGCGCTTCTGAGCGATATATACGCGCACCAATTTGTTTACGCCGGGCGAAAGTTCGTCCTTGTTTTCGCGGGTGAACACCTTAACGTCCACCACTATGCCGCCCTCGCCGTGGGGAACTTTCAGGGAGGTATCCCTTACTTCCCTCGCCTTTTCGCCGAAGATGGCGCGCAGCAGCCTCTCTTCGGGGGTGAGCTCGGCCTCGCCCTTGGGCGTGACCTTGCCGACGAGTATGTCGCCCGTCTGCACCTCGGCGCCTATCCTTATGATGCCGTTTTCGTCGAGGTCTTTGAGGGCGTCGTCCGATACGTTGGGTATGTCGCGCGTGATCTCCTCTTCTCCGAGCTTGGTGTCGCGCGCTTCGGTCTCGTGTTCCTCGATATGGATGGAGGTGAACACGTCGTCCTGCACTATCTTTTCGGAGATGAGGATGGCGTCTTCGTAGTTATAGCCCTCCCACTCCATGTAGCCGATGAGTATGTTCTTGCCGAGCGCCAGCTCGCCGTTGTTGGTTGCGGGGCCGTCGGCGATGATCTCGCCGGCCTCCACCCTGTCGCCCGTGTTGATTATGGGACGCTGGTTGAGGCAGGTGCCCTGGTTGGAGCGCTCGAACTTCTTGAGCTTGTACTCGTCTATAAATCCGCTGTCCGTCTTTATCTTTATGCAGTCGGAGGCAACGCCCACGGCGACACCCGCGTTCTTTGCCGTGACAAGCACGCCCGAGTCGCGCGCGATGGCGTCCTCGATGCCCGTTGCGACTATGGCCGATTCGGTCTTCATGAGGGGCACTGCCTGGCGCTGCATGTTCGAGCCCATCAGCGCGCGGTTGGTGTCGTCGTTTTCAAGGAAGGGTATGAGCGCGGTGGCTACCGATACGAGCTGCTTGGGCGAGACGTCCATGTAGTCCATCTTTTCGGGGGGATACTGCGTGATGAGGTCCTGATGGCGGCAGCCCACGTGCCCGTTGACGAAGTGGTTGTGCTCGTCGAGCGGTTCGTTGGCCTGCGCCACGATATATTTGTCCTCCTCGTCCGCGGTGAGGTAGTCGACATGATCGGTGACGGTGGGTATGCCGTTTTCGTCCTTGACCACCTTGCGGTAGGGGCTCATGATGAAGCCGTATTCGTTGACCTTTGCAAAGGTCGCGAGCGAGGATATGAGGCCTATGTTCTGGCCTTCGGGGGTCTCTATGGGGCACATTCTGCCGTAGTGCGAGTGGTGAACGTCGCGCACTTCGAAGGTGGCCCTGTCGCGGTTGAGGCCGCCGGGACCGAGCGCGGAGAGCTTTCTCTTGTGCGTGAGTTCCGCGGCGGGGTTGGTCTGATCCATGAACTGCGAAAGCTGCGAGGAGCCGAAAAATTCGCGTATCACCGCGGATACGGGGCGCACGTTGACGAGCGCGGAGGGCGTTACCTCCATCGCGTCCTGCGTGGCCATGCGCTCCTTTATGAGCTTTTCGAGGCGGGCTATGCCTATGCGCAGCTGGTTCTGCAGCAGCTCGCCCACCGAGCGCACGCGGCGGTTGCCGAGATGGTCGATGTTATCTATGGTGCCGATGCCGTACTGCAGGTCGATATTGGTGGAAATGGACGCCACGATGTCGTCCACGGTGATGTGCTTGTGGCACAGCTTTTCCACGATGGGCTTTATCGTCTTTCTCTCGTCCTCGTCGAGCACGGTCTTGTCGGAGGAGAGCAGCGCGTTGAACAGCTTGCACGCCTCCACGAACTTTACGCGCATGTCGCGGCGCTTTTCCCTGTTCTTTTTGTCCTCCGGCTTTTCGTCCTCGAGCTCCTCGGTCTCCTGAACGTAGTAGATGGCGTTTATCGCGTCGGCATACTTCGAAGCGACCTGCTCGCACGACTGCGTCCTGCACTCTTCGGCAAGCTCGCGCATGAAGCGGAAGTTGGGATAGTATATCGTGGGCAGCAGTCCGAACATCTTGGGGTTCTTGTCGGACACGGCCCTGAAATTGACGGTGTTGTTGGCGATTATCTTATGCCTCATCTCGCCGCGCTCGGGATCGGAAACGAGCACGAACACCTCGTTCACGCCGGCGTCCTGAATGGCGAACGCCTGCTCTTCGGAGACCGTTTCGCCCGCCTTTGCCATTATTTCGCCCGTCTCGGGATTGAATATGTCCTCGGCGAGCTTGCAACCGGGCATACGGTATGCGAGATTGAGCTTTTTGTTGAACTTATACCTGCCGACCTTTACGACGTCGTACCTTCTGGGATCGAAGAACAGGTTGTTGAGGTGCTGGCGCACCGAGGCCTCGGTGGGGATCTCGCCGGGGCGCAGCCTTCTGTAAAGTTCGATGAGGCCGTCCGATTCCGACTTGGTGGAGTCCTTTTCGATGGTGGCCTTGATCATGGGATCGTCGGCGAAGAGGTCGAGTATCGCCCTGTCGGAGCCGAAGCCGAGGGCACGCAGAAGGACGGTAGCGCAGATCTTGCGCTTCCTGTCCACATGCACGGAGAGCACGCCCTGCGCGTCCTGCTCGAATTCCAGCCATGCGCCGCGGTTGGGGATGACGGTCGTGCCGAACATCTCCTTGCCCGTCTTGTCGCGCGTGGAGGCGTTATAGACGCCGGGCGAACGCACGAGCTGCGAAACTATTACGCGCTCTGCGCCGTTTATTATGAATGAGCCGCTGTCGGTCATCAGCGGGAAATCGCCCATGAATACGGGGGAATCGATGATCTCGTCCTTGACCTTGTTTACCAGCCTGACGTTGACGTGCAGCGAAAGCGCGTAAGTCGCGTCGCGGTTGCGGCACTCCTTTTCGTCGTACTTGGGCTTTTCGTCGAACCAGTGGTTGAGGAAATACAGCTCGTAGTGGTCGGAATAGTCGGTGATCGGCGAAAAATCCTCGAACACCTCGGTTATGCCTTCGTTTATGAACGAGGCATAGCTGGCCTTCTGGATCTCAACGAGGTCGGGGATGTCGATGACTTCGTTTATCTTGCCGAACTTTCTTCTTTCCGTTTTGCCGTACTTGTGAACAGGTAAATTCATTGAAAGATAAATACTCCTTTTTTATTCGTCTATAGACAGCGATCATCCGTATATATCTTTTCACCGGAAAAAATCATCATAGCCTTAAAATTTTCGGCCCGGCAAAATTTTTTGCCTTTTTTTGCCGCCGCACTTTACAAAACCCGCTTTATGGTATATAATTGCCTTGTTGCCCGCACAAAGGGGCGCGGCGCATGCACCGCAAGCGGCCCGCGGCGTTGCGAAAATGGCAAAATTAGCCTAATACCGCATTTTAATACATTCTATCATTATAATGGTAAGAAGCGCGCAAGTCAAGCATTTTCGCGTCTTTTCTTCGACTTTATAATAGAAAAGGGCAAAATTTACGGTGTTTTTACGGAGAACACATTGAGGATAGACAAATTTCTGAAAGTTTCGCGCATATTGAAGAGGCGCACCGTCGCGCAGGAGGCATGCTCGGCGGGTAAAGTTATGGTGAACGGCAGGCAGGCGAAGCCCTCGCACGAGATAAAGGAGGGCGACGTTGTGGAGATACTTTACAACACCGGAACGCTTAAATTCAGGGTGCTTGCCGTAAAAGAAGTTGTTAAAAAGGACGACGCGCAGAATCTTTATGAAATTATCGCCTGAATACAGTGCGCGGCGTAAGAGGTTTTGATATGAAAGTGAGCGCAATAATCTGTGCCGCGGGCACCGGCGAGAGGGCAGGATTCGGCAAGAACAAGCTGCTCGCCCCCCTTTACGGCGCGCCCGCGCTGTGGCATACCCTGCGGCAGTTCGACATAACAGAGATAGACGAGGTGATCGTGACCGCCTCATCCAACGATTACAGGGAGATAAAGGCGCTGTGCTCGCCGTTCGGATACGAAGTGGTGCTCGGCGGAAAGACGAGGTACCTCGGCGTGAGGAAGGCTTTGGAAAAGGTCACGGGCGACATAGTGCTCATCCACGACGGCGCGAGGCCGTTCGTGACGGGCAGGCTGATACGCGAGTGCATCTCCACCGCAAAAACTTACGGCAGCGCGGTGGCAGCCACCCCCGCCACCGACACGATGGCTTCGGTGTATTACGGGGTGATAACCGACGTGCCCAAGCGCGAGACGGTGTACGCCATCCAGACTCCGCAGGGCTTCCGCACGGACGACCTTAAAAAGGCCTACGAACTTGCCCAGGACGACGGCATCGCCTACACCGACGACAGCGCCGTATATGCCAACTATATAGGCCTGCCGCACATATTCGAGGGCGACAGGCACAACGCCAAGCTGACCTTCCGCGAGGACTTCGTGGCAGAGGCGCCCCCCGTGGCCGCGCCCGAGGGCTGCCGCATAGGGATAGGCGCCGACACTCACGCCTTCGGCGGGCTGGACGATTTCGTCACGCTTGCGGGCGTAAAGATAGAGTGCGACAGTTCGCTCGTGGCGCACAGCGACGGCGACGCGGTGCTGCACTCGGTGATGGACGCGATGCTTTCGGCCGCGGGGCTGGAAGACATAGGCCACTACTTTCCCGACACCGACAGGCGGTATAAGGGCGCCGACAGCGCCGTGCTGCTCGGGCGGGTGATGGACGAAGTAAAGGAGCGCGGATTCGCGCCCGTCAACGTATCCGTTACGATAGAGGCAGAAAAGCCGAGGCTTGCCCCTCACACGGAGGCGATGAAACAATCGCTGGCAAGGTTGTGCGGGCTGGACGCAAGCTGCGTGGCGATAGCCGCAGGCACCGCCGAAAGGCTGGGCTTCGTGGGCGAGGGCCTGGGGATAGTTTGCTACGCCGCCGTGATGCTGAAAAAACTATAAAACATGATCGCCGCGTGCGCAGTGCGCACGCGGCATAACGATATTTTGCACAGACGGCCGCCGCGGCGCAGGATGCCGCGGAAGTAAATTTGCAAATACGAACGGATATATGGCTAAACCAACGACTGTTTTCGTGTGCTCCGAATGCGGAGCCGCCTCGCCCCGCTGGCTGGGCAGATGCCCCTCGTGCGGGAAATTCAATACCATGGCCGAGGAGCCCGTCGCCCCCGCCGAACCAAAAAAACAGACGGCGCGCCGCAACGCGCCTGCCCGCGCGGTGCCCCTTTCGCAGGTGGAGTACCGCACCTACGGCCGCACGCCCTCGGGGATATCCGAGTTCGACAACGTAGTCGGAGGCGGCATAGTGAAGGGTTCGCTGATACTTTTGGGCGGCGACCCGGGCATAGGCAAATCGACGCTGCTGACGCAGATAGCCGCCCACCTTTCGCAGGAGCACAGGGTGCTCTACTTTTCGGCGGAGGAGAGCTGTTCGCAAGTCAAACTGCGCACCGAGCGGCTGGGGCTCTCCTCCGAAAACCTGCTGCTGCTTAACGAGACGTGCATCGACGGGCTGGAGGACGAGCTGGACGGCGTGGAGTTCTGCGTGATAGACTCCATCCAGGCGGTATACACCGACGATTTGACCTCGTCGGCAGGTTCCGTGGGGCAGGTGCGGGAGTGCGCCTCGCGCATTATGCGCCTTGCCAAGGGGCGCGGCATAACCTTCTTTATAATCGGGCATGTGACCAAGGAGGGCGCGCTGGCGGGACCCAAGGTGCTCGAACACATCATGGACACCGTGCTGTACTTCGAGGGCGAAAACCAGGAAAATTACCGCATATTGCGCTCGGTAAAGAACAGATTCGGCAACGTTTCGGAGGTGGGAGTGTTCGAGATGACCGACCGCGGCGTGATACCGGTGACCGACTATTCGGGCATATTCCTCTCCGAGAGCCGCGGCGAAGAGGCGGGCGCGGCGGTAACGCCCGCGCGCACGGGCAACCGCTGCATGAACGTCGAGGTACAGACGCTGATATCCAGGACGAGCTTCGGCCAGCCGCGCAGGATGCCGCTGGGCGTGGATTATAACAAGCTGGTGCTGCTGCTTGCAGTGCTGGAAAAGCGGTGCGGCGTAAACCTGGGCGGCTTCGACGTGTACGTCAACGTGATGGGCGGCATAAGACTGAACGAACCTTCCGCCGACCTTGCGGTGTGTGCGGCGCTCGCCTCCTCCTTTTACGACAAACCGATAGACAAATTCACCGCCGCGTTCGGCGAAGTGGGGCTGACGGGCGAGGTGCGCGCGGTGTCCTATGCCGAAAAGCGGGTGGCGGAGTGCGTGAAGATGGGCTTTAAGCGCGTGCTTGTGCCCGCCAAAAACATGAAGTCGATGACCAAATTCATGGATAAGATAGACGTAGTGCCAGTGCTCTACGTAAACACCATGATAAAGGCGCTGTTCAGGTGACGGGAGTATAGCATAATGGCAATTCTTATAGCCGTATGCGCCGCGATGGCGGCGGTCTCCCTGCTTGAATTTTGTCTTTACGGCGCAGACAAGGGCGCGGCAAAGAGGGGCGCCCGGCGCATACCCGAGCGGGTGCTGCTGGGGCTTGCGTGGTGCGGCGGCGCCGCGGGCGCAATGCTGGGCATGTTCGCCTTCCGCCACAAGACAAAAAAGCCGCTGTTCCTGTTCACAAACACCGCCGCGCTCGTTCTGCACATCGCCGCAACAGCGGCGCTTGCGGCATATCTTCTGTGAGCGCGGAGCATTACTTTACATACAGAAAACATCGCCGCCGCGGGCCCGGCCCGCGGCGGCATGCGTTTATGCATTTATACATTT
>ERZ1090878.1223-NODE-1228-length-12349-cov-3.957378_pt1 | contig 12349 bp, 12 predicted proteins | sample MGYA00478473_ERZ1090878 | MGnify/ENA primary metagenome ERZ1090878 (study PRJEB33644, sample SAMEA5815720) | chicken gut metagenome | biome: Chicken; feature: Gastrointestinal Tract; material: Caecum | place: Ireland | collected 2019-01-01 | study: A study of... | reverse complement strand
GTAGGGGGTTCCGTGGGGGCCTCTGTGGGCGCTTCCGTGACTGGCGCCTCCGTAGCCGGTGCGGCGGCCTGGGTCTCCCCCTCCGCCAGCGCACTAATACTTCCCTGCCCCAACGCCATAGACGCAGCCAGCAAAACCGCTAACAATCTGCGGGATCTTATTTTCATGGTCACTTCCTCCTTGCATTTTCGCCGGGGCACCCCCAGCTTTTATGTCAGGTGAAAACACCTCTGCATAGGCGCTTTCACCGCGGCAAAACACCGTTTTATACTAATGATTCATTATTCAGTATAATCTCTTGCCTAATATATGTAAACAGCAGAAATTCTTAAGATTTTTGTCCTTTTAGCAGCAAATTGCGGTTCTTTTCCCCCCATGATATACTGTAGCCAAACGAAGAGCAGAACCCGGACACAGCTGGCTGCACTGCCTGCTGTATTCCGTTATGTTAAAAAGGAGTGATCACTATGGCAAACCATGAACATTTACTGGAACAATGGCACCGGGAAGAGGAGCTGGCTCACATGCATGGCTGGGATTTTTCCCATATCCACGGAAGGTATGAGGAGGAGCAGGATCTTCCCTGGGATTATGACCAGGTTCTGCGCAGCTATCTGACCCCCGAGAAAAGGCTGCTGGATCTGGACACCGGCGGCGGGGAATTTCTGCTGTCGCTGAAACATCCGCACCACAATACCGGAGCCACGGAAGGCTATCCTCCCAACGTCCGGCTCTGCCGGGAGCGCCTCCTTCCCTTGGGCATTGATTTCCGGGAGGCAGATCCCGAAGTTTGTCTCCCTTTTTCGAATGAATCCTATGATCTGATCATAAATCGACACGGCGGCTTTCACGCGGCGGAAATTGACCGGGTACTGAAACCGGGCGGCATCTTTCTCACAGAACAGGTGGGTGCCCGCAACGACCGGGATCTGGTGGAGCTTCTCCTGTCTCCCGCCCCTACTCTTCCCTATCCTGATCTGTTTCTGGATAAAACCCGGGAAATATTTGAGAGAGCCGGGTTTTTTATCCTCCGGGGCGAGGAGGCCTTCCGGCCTATCAGATTTTATGATGTGGGTGCGCTGGTCTGGTTTGCACGGGTGCTCCCCTGGGAATTTCCCGGCTTTTCCGTGGACAGCTGCCTGGACGGGCTGTTTCGTGCTCAGGAGATTCTGGAGCAGAAAGGCGTGATCCAGGGCACCATTCATCGGTTTTTGCTGGCAGCAAAAAAGCCATGATAAGCCTGGATCTCCCGGTCATCATGGCTTTCTCTTTCATATGTATGCTCACTAAGGCTGTAATGGCTCCTTTTCCAGCTGGTCAGCAAATTTCCGTACCAACCCCTCATCCATCTCCAGGGCATCTGCGATCTCAGGTATGGTTTTTCCCTTGTCCAGCTTCTTTCCAATCATCTGCTTTAATATTTCCGCCCTTCCTTCTTCTCTTCCTTCTTCCCTTCCCTCCTCTCGGGCCTCCATCCTGTCATAGCATTTTTCTTCCCACGCCTGCATATACTTCACCCCTATCTCTTCACTGGTCCTTACCTCACAAACCCTGGAATGAATACGCTTAATCCTCAAACTTTCAGACGCGGCTGCCGTCTGATCGCTGCTTTTTTCCACATATTGGAGAAATTCCACCAGTTCCTTGGACACTTCATCGCGATTCTTCCCCTTTGTGCTCAAGAAGATACGGGTCGCTCCGTCTTCCAGCGTACAGCCCCCCACTTCTTCACACTTTGGCCGAAAAGTATAGCGATATTTTCCTTCTCCAAAGAGGTCAAACGTCATAATCATAATCAAATAACTGTCATTCAGCAGATTATAGTTAACGTCACCTGGCTTTAGCAGGGATGTATCCATCAAAGATTGATAATACCGACTTCGTTTTGCCAGATCCGCAGTTTTCTTATTCTGCATCTCGGTATTATATACCGTTTGATCCTCATCCATGGAGAAAACATCCATCCGAATCGATTTCGCCAGAGGGGATACCCTCTGTTCCTTTTCTGTCTGCACCTGAGTCAGGAGATGAATCTCTTTTTCAAGAATAATGCTTAATACATCCTGCTGTGTCTCCATATCCTCCATCACCTGGTCAAACAGAAAACGGTCTGTAAGGTTCAGCTCTTTTAATGGTTTCATTTTTTCTTTGGACATATTCTGTTATCCTCCTTCAGTATAGCATAAATATCCCTGCTCTGACAAAATTTGTGGAATGTTCGGCGAGTGCCGCATTGGAAAAGTTTGAGAAATGATTTTCTATTTTATCACTTTTTGTTTGTTCTTGCAATATATAATTTGTTCCTCTGCAACGGTTTGGAATCCTGCTTTGCAGGCTCCTCCGCCGCGGCGTTGCTTTCCCGCAGTTTTCATGGTATAGTCGATATCAGAAAGAATATAGACACACATACCAGAAAAATAGGGAGTAATGTACTGGGAAAGGGCGAAGTCAGATGAGTAAATCGAGCGGTATCCGTTGGGGCCGGTCTACAGCTGTGACGAGCATCATTATCCTCTTGATCGTAGCAGCCTCTTTTTTCGTAATCAACCGCATAAATCACATGGAAGAAGCAAAAAGTTTTGAACGCCTCTATGAAGAAGCGGACAACCTGAAAGACACGATTCAAATGTACGCTGCAAATGACCGGGAGACCTTAGAACTTCTCGCAGTGATGATTGCAAAATATGAGGATCTGTCTTCAACAGAGCTGTGGCAATTGCTGGATTCTTACACTACGGTAGGGATGATGTCCCGGATAGAACTGCTGCTTCCGGACAATACTGTCCTCACCGATGGGGGACAACGTGTGGACGGAACAGGACTGCTGTCCTTTGAAAAAGAGGCCGCACTCGGCGCCCATATCACCGACCGCGAGACAGATATCCCAAACAGCGATGCCTACGTGGTACGCCATTATGTACCGGTAACCCGGAATGGCGTCACTGTTGCGATGCTGTATGGCGTCATCGAACTGAACCATCTTCCTGAGGATATCAACATGAGTCCTTACGGTGGAAAGGGAGCCATGTATATTATCGATGGAAATACCGGGGACTTTCTTATGGACACATGGCATTCCGGAGAGACAGGTAATATGTGGGCAATGGGTGAAAGGAAAATGGCTCCCGGATATGATCCTCAGCAGATGCGGCAGGGCATCCTGAATGGAGAAAGCCGATATGTGGTCTTTGTCTCTGAAACCACCGGGGCGTACCTCTATTTTTATTATGAACCTTTGGGAATTAACGAATGGCGGATTGCTGTGTCTGTACCGGAGAGCGTGGTTTTTGAGAACGCAGCTGCCATAGAACGACTTCTGAACATTCTTTTGACATTTGAAGTTGCCTGTTTTATTGCATACTTTCTGTTGATGATCCGTCAGATTCGCCGGGTAAGCGTAGAAAAGCAGCGTCGTCTGGACGCACTCAATGATATCTATGATGTGGAAAAACTGCTGTTCAATGCCCATGAAAAGCGAGAAAACATAGACGCAGCGCTGGAAAAAATCGGCACCATCCTTTCGGCTGAAAAAGTAAGCTTCTGGATTGCAGGGCAGACATGGAAATCCCCTTTCCTATGGGAAAGCGAATCGACCGGTCAAAACCTTGATGAAGCGGCAATACAGGACCATTTTCACCGTCTTCAATCCTACTTTAAAGCAGGAAACAATGAGTTTGAAGCCTGGGACGAAAAAGAGCTGATGGAAATGTTCACGAAATATGACCGGAGGGAAATTCGCAATTTGGCGGCCGTTCCCGTGGAGGATACAAGCGGAAATATCTGCGGCATTCTGGAGAGCTGCAATATGGCCAACAGCCGTATAGCAATGGTCCTTCTGAAAAACGTGAAATTCAGTTTTGGTATGTTTACCCGCAATCTGAAAAATTATACGAAAATAAGGGAAATGGGTGACCGTGATGCTCTGACCGGGCTCCACAACCGCAACCGTTATGAGCGGGATCTGCCCCAGTTTCCGGCAAAGTGCGCAGACGCTCTTGCCTGCGTCTACATTGACGCGGATGGTCTTCATGAGTTGAACAACACCAGCGGCCATGATGAGGGGGACAAAATGCTTCAGTCCGTGGCGGAAGGAATTGCGGAATTCTTTGGCACCGAATATGCCTACCGGACCGGCGGAGACGAATTTATCCTGTTCCTCCCCGATGCCGATGAGTCCCGGCTTTGTTCTCAAAACCGAAAATTTACCGCCTCCCTGGAACAGAAGGGCTACCATGTATCCGTGGGGATTCAGTGCGAAACCCACGTTGCTTCCATGGAGGCTCTGATCAAAGGAGCCGAGCAGCGGATGTATGAGGAAAAAAGAAAATATTACCAGCAGGCATCCAACGACCGGAGGAGGAATCCGCGGTAGACAGCGTGGCAGAAGAAAGCGCCCCGGCACAGCTTCGCTGTACCGGGGCGCCTTCTGTTTTTAAATTACTCCTGCACGTAGGGCATCAGGGAGATGTGACGTGCTCTCTTGATTGCCACAGTCAGGGCTCTCTGGTGCTTTGCGCAGTTTCCAGTGATACGTCTGGGAAGGATTTTTCCTCTCTCAGATACGTATCTCTTTAATTTATTTACATCCTTGTAATCGATCTCGTTGTTCTCTTTTCCGCAGAAAACGCAGACTTTCTTTCTTCTGCGGCCGCCTCTTCTCTTCATGGGAGAATCGCTTCTATCTTTGCTGTAAGCCATTGCTCATTCCTCCTGTTCTAAACAATCATTCCGGATGCTGAACATCATCCCGATTCTAATTAAAAGGCAGCTCCTCATCAATCCCATCCGGGATATTCATGAAGCCGTCACCCACAGAGGCCTGGCTGGGCGCCGGTGCAGAAGGATTCTGAGCCGGTGCGGGCATCACGCCGCGCTCCGCGGAAGCCGCTTTGCTCTCCGCGAACTCCTGATCCTCCACCACCACATCTGTGGTGTATACCTTCTGGCCCTCTCTGTTGGTATAACTGCCTGTCTGAATCCTTCCGGTGACAACCACTTTCAGGCCCTGACGAAAATACTTCTCAGCAAACTCGGCGCTTCTGCCAAAGGCAACACAGCCGATGAAATCGGCGTTGGACTCTCCGTCCCTTCTGCCAAATCTGCGGTCCACAGCCAGCGTATATCTGGCAATCGCCATGGAATTTTCTCCAGCGGAATAGCGAACCTCAGGGTCTCTGGTTAAACGTCCCATCAAGATGACTTTATTCATATAATCTCCTCTTCTCTATCTATGCATCCTGTCTTACGCATAAATATCTGATCACATTCTCCATGATCCGGACATGTCTCTCGACCTCTGCCGGGCATGTGCCATCAGCTTCGAAGTGAACAAAGTAATAAAATCCTTCGTGCATTTTCTGGATCTCATAGGCCAGCTTTCTCTTGCCCCAATCATCCACATCTGTCACCGTACCACCGTAACGAGCAATGTACTCTTTTACTTTTTCGATGGTAGCTGCTCTTTCTTCATCTTCGAGTTTTGCGTTGACAACAACTGCCAATTCATACTTGTTCATGCTTTTCGCACCTCCTTATGGTCTCTGGCCCCTTCCTTATGGAAGGAACAAGGAAAAAATATATCACAGAGTTTTACTTTACCATAAGGATTTTCGAATTTCAAGCTTTTTTTCTCAGTCCGCGGGTATTTTTTTCCACCAGTTTACGGGCAACCATAATCTGATGTCCACAGCCCAGACATTTCAGCCGAAAGTCCGCTCCAACCCGCAGAATTTCCCACTCGCTGCTGCCGCAGGGATGGGGTTTCTTCAATTTCACAATATCGCCCACCTCGTAGAGGAGGCGCTGCCGCTCTTCCGCCATGCCGCTTCCCGCCTATCCGTCAGTCCGCCCGTATCTGGCCAAGCACTTCTCCGATGCTTCCCTGAATCAACAAATCTGCAGAGGCATCCCTGGGCGTGGCGGACTTATTGATCACCACCAAATGCCTGCCTCTAAAATAATCGATCAGTCCGGCCGCCGGGTAAACCGCCAGGGAGGTTCCTCCGATGATCAGCACCTCCGCCTGGGACAAAAAGGCAACGGATTCGCTGAGTGTTTTCTGGTCCAGGCTTTCCTCATAGAGCACCACATCCGGCTTAATCATCCCGCCGCACTTGGAGCACTTTGGCACTCCCCGGGCTTCCTTCATATAATGGGCATCATAGAAAGCCCCGCACTTCATACAGTAATTGCGGTGCACACTGCCGTGCAGCTCCAGCACCTTTTTGCTGCCCGCCTGCTGATGCAGTCCGTCAATATTCTGAGTAATCACAGCCCGCAGCTTTCCTTTTTTCTCCAGCTCGGCCAGTTTTCTGTGGGCCGCATTGGGCTTAGCGTCCAGGCACAGCATCTTGTCATGGTAAAATCGGTAAAACTCCTCCGGTTTTCTCATAAAAAAGGTGTGGCTTAAGATCGTCTCCGGAGGGTAATCGTATTTCATGTGGTACAGTCCGTCCACACTGCGAAAATCCGGTATCCCGCTCTCTGTGGAGACTCCCGCCCCGCCAAAGAACACAATATTGCTGCTCTCACTTACGATCTCCTGCAACTGCCTGATCTCTTCCAATACAATTTCCCTCCTTTTTTATAATTGCCCCGGTTTTCCGGCCTAAAGCCTTCCGAAAACCGGAGCACATATTTCTGCCGCAAATCCGTGCGCATCCTGCCAAGCAGCTGAGGAAATATCGGTTTCCTCCGCGCTTCCTTAGTTCTTCACCGCGATATAGATCTGCTCCAGTTTGCCCTGAACAATCCGTCTCGTGGAATCATCCGCCGTACAGGTAGACAGAGTCACAATCCGGTCATCTGTGGTCACCTCTACGTTGCACTGAATGTTAGAATCTGCCAAACTCTGATCGATAAAATTCTGAAAATCTTCCGTAGTGAAACGGGTACGGTAGGGATCTCCGATCTTATACACCTCAGAGCTGGAGAAGATCCGGTACTGATAGATAAAATCCGGAGTAAAAATCCAAAAATAGGGATTTTTGTCGTAGGTCTCCTGATTCTGAAATTCCTTCAGCGTTCCGAACATGGAGCCGTTCTTCATGTTGTGTCCATAAATAATGCTGTTCTGATCCGTCAGGTACCGGGTATTATCACAGTTCAGGAAAATACATCCGGCAAAGTTGTCCACACCCTCAAAGGTGCGGTGCAGATAGTAGTCATTGTCCTCCCCCTGAGCCACCGGGTAGGAAAGATCCAGGGCTCCGATACGGATCCAGCCCATAATATCCGGGTTAATGGCGTTCAGCTCATCAAAATTGATAGGGTTCACCAGCAGCGGCAGGGTTTTCTCCTCATTGTCCTCCACCGCGGTCTCCTTGGCCGCTGCCTCCACCTTGCTGCCCACGGTGCCGGGGTCCTCCAGTTCCTCCACGCTGGTAAGCACTGCTCCAGGCGCCGGCTCGGTCTGTTCCTCCCCGGCATCGGCTGTGGGAACGATGTTAACATACCGGTCATTCAGGCTGCCATACTCGTCTGTCCCGGCTTTATATTCCCGATAATAGCCGTAAAGGGTAAAAGCCGCGTAGCCAAACACACCGATGGCGATCACCAGCAGAAGACTGGTGAAAAATGTTCCCACCGGACTCCCCTTTTTTCTCTTTCCCTCTCTGCGATTATTGTCTGCGTATCTGGACAAACCGCCACCTCCCCTTATCAGCCGCTGCCGCTTCCCGGCGGCAGCGCTTGTCAAATCGTCATCCTCCCGCTTCAGTCACAGTTTCCCACTGTTCTGGGGTAGGGAATCACGTCCCGGATATTGCTCATGCCGGTCAGGTACATAACCAGCCGCTCAAATCCCAGGCCAAACCCGGCATGGCGGGTGCTTCCATATTTTCTCAAGTCCATATAGTATTGATACTCCTCCGGATTCATGCCAAGCTCTTTGATCCGCCCCGCCAGCAGGTCGTAGTCATCTTCCCTCTGGCTGCCGCCGATAATCTCGCCGATGCCGGGCACCAGGCAGTCCATGGCCGCCACCGTCTTCCCGTCCGGATTCAATTTCATATAGAAAGCTTTGATCTCCTTGGGATAATCGGTGACAAACACCGGGCGCTTGAAAATCTGCTCTGTGAGATAGCGCTCATGCTCTGTCTGCAGATCACAGCCCCAGGAAACCTTATATTCAAACTTATCGTTATTTTTCTCCAGAATCTCCACGGCCTCCGTGTAGGTCACATGGGCAAAATCTGACTCCATCACGTGGCGCAGCCGCTCCAACAGCCCCTTGTCCACAAAGGAGTTAAAGAAATTCATCTCCTCCGGAGCGTTCTCCATCACATAGGCAAAGATATATTTCAGCATGGACTCGGCCAGAACCATATCATCCTTCAGATCCGCGAAGGAGATCTCCGGCTCAATCATCCAGAATTCCGCCGCATGGCGGGTGGTATTGGAATTCTCCGCCCGGAAGGTGGGACCGAAGGTATATACATTGCGGAAGGCCTGGGCGTAGGATTCGCAGTCCAGCTGTCCGCTCACCGTCAGATTGGTGGACTTTCCGAAAAAGTCTTTTGTGAAGTCCACCTCACCCTTCTGGTCCAGAGGCACATGCTTCAGATCCAGAGTGGTCACCCGGAACATCTCACCCGCACCCTCACAGTCGCTTCCGGTGATCAGCGGAGTGTGCACATACACAAAGCCTCTCTCCTGGAAAAACTTGTGGATGGCGTAGGCCGCCAGAGAGCGCACCCGGAACACTGCCTGGAAGGTGTTGGTTCTGGGACGCAGATGGGGCACGGTCCGCAGAAACTCCAGGCTGTGGCGCTTCTTCTGCATAGGGTAATCCGGAGTGGAGGTTCCCTCCACGGTCACTTCCTCCGCCTGGATCTCGAAAGGCTGCTTCGCCTGGGGCGTGGCCACCAGCGTTCCTCTCACGATCACCGCCGCTCCCACATTCAGTTTGGAAATCTCCACGAAATTCTCCAGTTTATCGCTGTACACGACCTGCAGCGTCTCAAAGAAGGTGCCGTCATGCAGCACCAGAAAACCGAAGGTCTTGGAGTCCCGGATGCTTCTCACCCAGCCTCCCACCTGGATCTCCTTTCCGATATACTCTTCCCTGTTTCGGTATAAATCCCTTACTGTCACTAAATCCATCTTTTTCTCCTCACAGTTATCTATTCATATTTCCCGGCGGAAGTCCCCGCCGCCGCATTTCCTCTATTGTATCATTTCTTTTCTGGCTTTACCAGAGGTATCTTCGTTTCTTCATTTTGTCTTAACCATTTTGCACTCTTTTCTGACCTGCCATGACTGTAATCAGCACCACAGGAAAAACCATGCCCGCCAGAATTCCCGCTGCCAGATTGTTCCCGCAGGCCGCGGAAATGCCACCCACCAGAGTGGGGCCCACACAGCAGCCCACATCTCCCCCCAGCGCCAGAAGGGCGAACATGGCCGTACCGCCCCGCCGGATCTTCACCGCGGAGATACTGAAGGTGCCTGGCCAGAAAATTCCCACCGAAAATCCGCAGAGACCGCAGCCCACCAGGCCAAGTGCCGGGAGGGGCGACAGGGAAATCATCAGATAGCTGAAGACACAGAGCAGACCGCAGCCCACGATTGCTCTTGTCAGATCAATTTTCTCTCCGAATTTGCTGTACAGAAGGCGGGCGCTGCCCATCATCACCGCAAACATCATAGGCCCGGCCAGATCCCCGATGGTTTTGGATACGCCCAGCCCCCGCTCCGCAAAGGCGGAGGCCCACTGGGCCACGGACTGTTCGCTGGCTCCGGCGCAGATCATCACCACCGCCATCATCCAGAAAGTCCTGTTTTTCAGCAGCTCCCGGATGGTAAGCCCCCGCTCCCCCTCCTCATTGAGACTGGCAATGGGGACCCTGGCAAACAGCAAGGCGTTGGCTATGGGAATCAGCGCCCACAGGATGGTCAGTATTTTCCAGTTTTCTGTGCCAAATAGGGCAAAAAATATGGTGGAAAACAGCACGATCCCCACACCTCCCCAGCAGTAAAAAGAATGAAGGAGACTCATGGCCGCTTCTTTGTTGTCGCTGGGGCAGGCCTCCACAATGGGGCTGATCAGCACCTCCAACAGGCCGCCTCCCACCGAGTAAACCATTCCGGCGCTCAGAAGGCCGAGAAAGGGGTCTGCCATAAGCTCCGGCAGCACCGCCAGTCCGATCAGCCCCCCGGCGGCCAGCATGTGGGCCAGCACTGAGCAGAAGCGATACCCCAGCCTGTCCGCATACAGCGCAGCCACCCAGTCTGTCAGGAGCTGCAGGGCAAAATTCAGGGTCACCATGGATGTGATCTTCGCCAGGGAGATCCCGTAGCTGTCCTGGAACGTGACAAAAAGCAGCGGAACATAAATCCCGATCATAGCCTGGGTAATATAGGCGATAAAGCATGCGTACATGGTATATCTGTAATTCTGTTTCATACCGTTTCTCCTCCTATTGTTTGTTACTATTTACAGCCGCAGTCCTCTTTCAGAATTGCCGGCAGCCGGTTACGCGCAAGCACGACACGGCCGCCGGCAATTCTGAAACGGCTGTGAAGAGTACCCATTGTTTCTATCATAAAGTCCCAGAAGTAAACTTTTCTTGTGAAATCCGGTCAGAAAATAGTATAATATACCCAAAATGCCAGGGTCAAGAAAGCTGTTTCCACGCCATGCCTGTATGGCCGCGGAGAGTTTTTTGACCCTGGCAGCATTCCACTTTTTCAGGAGGATATTCATGCAGCAGACAGAAATCATCCGGGACGAGTCCCTGCGGGAGCTGATCTCCCACAGCACCAACCGGTTTCCTTTCCGATATTATTATGAAGACATGAAACAATTTCAGCATAATACCGCCGCCCTCCATTGGCACACGGAATTTGAATTTGTCACAGTAAAGAAGGGGCTGGTTTACTTTGAAATCGGCGAGGAGCGCATTCCCGTATCCGCAGGGGAGGGGATCTTCATCAATTCCCGGATTCTCCACGGCCTGTTTGCCCCCGGGGAGGGCATTATCCCCAATATTTTGTTTGCCCCGGAGCTGATTGCCGGGGAGGAAAGTTCTCTCTATGAAACCTATGTCTCCTGCTTCCTGACCTCCGGCATCTCCCACCTGAAGCTGTCCGGGGACGTCTCCTGGCAGAAGCGGATCCTGGATCTGCTGGATACCGTTTATCACACCGCCCGGGAGGGAGCCGCCGCCTATGAGCTGGAGATCCACATCCTGATCTGCCGTCTGTGGCAGATCCTCTACGCCCACCGGGAGGATATGGCCAGGCGGCCTCTGGACGGCCTGTCCATCCGAACCCGGGGCAGGCTGCAGACCATGCTCCGGTATATTGAGCAGCACTATCCCGAAAAAATATCCCTGTCAGACATCGCCGATTCCGCCAGTATCAGCAGAAGCGAGGCCATCCGCTGCTTTCAGGCTGGAATGCATATCTCCCCCATGGCCTGCGTCAACGACTACCGTCTCTCCCGGGCCAAAGAACTGCTTCTGTGCACCAATGACTCCGTCACCGAGATCGCGCTGTCCGTGGGATTGGAAAACTGCAGCTACTTTGACCGGCTGTTTCTGCGCAAATATGGCACTTCCCCCAGGGCGATGCGCCGCAGCGCATCAAATCCGCGCTTTAAATCCGGAGAGCACTGACTAACGTACCTTCTTATCCGTGGCTTCATCCGCCCTTCCGGTGCGGTAAAATTTCACCGTAAATACAGTTCCCCGGCCTTCGCAGCTTTCCACATCAATGATACCGTTCTGCATCATCACAATCTGCCGGGCCAGCGCCAGACCAATCCCCGCGCTGTCCCGGCCGGAGCCCTCCGCCTTATAAAAACGCTCAAAAATGTGGGGAAGATCCCTACTGGAAATTCCTTCCCCATTGTCGCTAATGCGAATATTCGTGGAAAAATTGTTTTGGGAGACGGCAAGCTCCACCCGCCCTCCCCCCGGCGTATGCTCAATGCAGTTCTTTATGATATTGGAGAGGGCCTCCCCGGTCCAGTGAATATCGCAGACCAGATCCGGCTGGTCCGCATCCTCCAACGTATCCTCTTTTTTCCCGTCCGTCACCAACTCCACGCCCTTCAGCTCCGCCAGAATTTCCAGCGGCTGCCTGGCCCGCTCCACCAGCTCCAGGGGGCTGATCCGCTCTCTCTTTAGGGTGAGCACCCTGGCCTCCAGCCTGGAGAGGGTCAGCAGCGTCTGAATCAGCCAGGTGATCCGGCCTGCCTGGGAGTCAATCTTTCCCGCAAACTGCATCCGCCGCTCCGGCGTCACCTCCGGTTCCTTCAGCAGATCCGTCATAATAGTGATGGCCGTCAGCGGCGTTTTGATCTGGTGAGAAATGTTGGAGAGCATATCCGCCAGGTACCTCTGTT
>ERZ1090878.1220-NODE-1225-length-12355-cov-6.247724_pt1 | contig 12355 bp, 12 predicted proteins | sample MGYA00478473_ERZ1090878 | MGnify/ENA primary metagenome ERZ1090878 (study PRJEB33644, sample SAMEA5815720) | chicken gut metagenome | biome: Chicken; feature: Gastrointestinal Tract; material: Caecum | place: Ireland | collected 2019-01-01 | study: A study of... | reverse complement strand
TCATCCTTGCGGGCAACCTGATGAATCCGGGCGGCATCGCAAAGCGTCTGGTCGATTTTGTTATGGCGATTCTGGGCAAACTGCCCGGCGCGCTGCTCGTGACCAACATCGGCGCAAACGCCCTGTTCGGCGCGATCTCGGGTTCTGCTTCCGCAGCGGCCGCAGCGGTCGGCAGCATGGTGGAAAAGGGCGAAGAAGAGCAGGGCTATGACAAGGCGCTGTGTGCAGCCGCGAACGGCGCGTCCGCTCCGTCCGGCCTGCTGATTCCGCCCTCCAACGCACTGATTACCTACTCGCTCGCAGCGGGCGGTACGTCGGTTGCGGCGCTGTTCATGGCCGGTTATATCCCGGGCATCATCTGGGCGCTGTGCTGTATGGCGGTGGCAATCATCATCGCCAAGAAAAAGGGCTACAAGGGCATGCCCGGCAATTTCGATTGGAGAAACCTCGGCGTGTGCACGCTCAAGGCAATCCCGTCCCTGTCCCTGATCGTTGTGGTTATTGGCGGCATCATCGGCGGTATCTTTACCGCCACCGAAGGCTCGGCCATCGCGGTGGTGTATGCGCTGATTCTGGGCATCTGCTATCGGAATATCACGCTCAAATCCTTCTGGAACATCGTGGTCGAAAGCGCCAAGATGAGCGGCATGGTCGTGTTCCTGATCGGTGTTTCCAACATCCTCGGCTGGGTGATGGCGTTCACGCAGATTCCGCAGGCGATCTCGGAAGCGCTGCTCGGCCTGACGCAGAACCCCATCATCATTCTGCTGATTATGAACGTTATCTTACTGATTGCAGGTACGTTTATGGACGTTACCCCGGCAATTCTCATTTTCACGCCCCTGTTCCTGCCGGTGGTTAAGACATTTGGCATGGACCCCGTGCAGTTCGGCCTCATTCTCGTTTACAACCTGTGCATCGGCAACATCACCCCGCCGGTCGGCAATACGCTGTTTGTAGCGATCAAGGTCGGGCGGACAAGCCTGTCCAAGGTCATGCCGTATATGCTATGGTATTATGTGGCGATTTTGCTCGGCCTGCTGCTGGTCACCTATGTTCCGTTGGTCAGCCTCGGATTGCCGATGGCGGCCGGATTGATTTAAGACAAGCAAACGATCGGTGCCGTGCGGCTGTGCTGCGCTGTTTGCAGGACGGCTGCCGAACACCGGTGCAACATCATTGGATTATTGTGAAAGGAATGGTAATATGAAACTCCGTTTGGAAGCATTACAGGACAAAGCGGGCTGGGAAGCGGTCGGCGTGAAGCTGCCGCAGTTTGACGTGCAGGGCATGCGCAAGCATACCGTCGAAACCCCGGTTTGGGTGCACTTCGGCGCGGGCAACATTTTCCGCGGCTTTGTGGCGATGCTGCAGCAGGAACTGCTCAACAAGGGCGAGGCGACCTGCGGCATCATCGCGGGCGACACCTTTGACTATGACATCATCAAAAAGATTTACAAGCCGCACGACGAGCTGACCATGATGGTCGGTCTCAAGCCGGACGGCACGACCGAGCGCGAGATCGTCGCGTCCATCGCGGACAGCGTATGCGCAGACAGCATGGATGCGGCTGAGATGGAAAAGCTGCGGAAAATCTTCGTGAATCCCTCTTTGCAGATGGTCAGCTTCACGATCACCGAAAAGGGTTACGCGCTGCGCAACATTCAGGGCGAGTTGATGCCGGTGGTCGTCGAGGACATGAAGGCCGGTCCGTCCGGCGCACGCCATGCGATGAGCATGGTTGCGGCGCTGATGTATGAGCGTTACAAGGCGGGCGCATATCCGATCGCGCTGGCGAGCATGGATAACTGCTCGCACAATGGCGAAAAGCTACGCGGCAGCGTGCTCGAGGTTGTCGAGGCATGGCAGAAGAACGGCCTTGTGGACGATGGCTTTGTCGCTTACATGCAGGATGAAAAGCGCGTCGCGTTCCCGTGGAGCATGATCGACAAGATCACTCCGCGTCCGGCGAAGGAAGTGGAAAACGCGCTGCTGGCGGACGGCATCGAGGATATGGAGCCGATCGTCACCAGCCGTAACACCTTTATCGCGCCGTTTGTCAATGCGGAAATCCCGCAGTATCTGGTCGTCGAGGACAACTTCCCGAACGGCCGTCCGGCGCTCGAAAAGGCGGGCGTGTACATGACCGACCGCGACACGGTCAACAAGACCGAGCGCATGAAGGTCACGACCTGCTTAAACCCGCTGCACACCGCGCTCGCGGTTTACGGCTGCCTGCTGGGCTACACCAGCATCGCCGCTGAGATGCAGGACACCGAGCTCAAGGGCCTGATTGAGCGCATCGGCTACGACGAAGGCATGCCGGTCGTGACCGACCCGGGCATCATCAAGCCCGCCGACTTCATTGCCGAGGTCGTGGGCCAGCGCTTCCCGAACCCGTTCATCCCGGATACCCCGCAGCGCATTGCGACCGATACCTCTCAGAAGATTCCGATTCGCTTCGGTGAAACCATTAAGAGCTATATCGTGTCCGACAAGCTGGATATCAAGAGCCTGACGTTCATCCCGCTGGCGATCGCGGGCTGGCTGCGTTATCTGCTCGGTGTGGACGACAAGGGTGAGAAGATGGAGGTTTCCTCCGATCCGATGCTCGAAACCTTGCAGCAGCAGCTGGCCGGTATCGAATTGGGTAAGCCCGAGAGCATGGGCGACAAGCTGCGCCCGATTCTGTCCAATGAGGCAGTCTTTGCCGCCGATCTGGTGGCAAACGGCCTCGCCGACAAGATTGAAACCATGTTCGGCAAGCTGATTGCCGGACCGGGTGCGGTTCGCGCCACCTTGCAGGAATACCTGCGCGGATAATGCTTTCATTCTGACAACAACTGCCTGAAATCCATAAAAATGCGCCGCAGGGACATGCCCTGCGGCGCATTTTTTATTTCGATACAATCAGGCCAGATAAGGTGCAGCGATGCGGTCGATGCCTTCGGGATCGGTCTCCCGCCATGCGGCAAAGTCCATGCCGGAAGCGGCAACGGTTTTGCCCAGCTCGACCAGAAATGCGGGGATTTTGCTTTCGAGGATGGCGCCAAACTCGCGGCCCATGGTTTCCTTGCCCTGCTGGTCGCAGCCGCCGACAAACAGCGTGAACGCGGACTGCGGCTTGCCGTCCACCAGCTTGGACGCACCGCGGAAGCCGATCGAGCCGGTCTGGTGCGTGCCGCACGAGGAAGCGCAGCCGGAAACATGCATCTTCGGCAGTGCGCCGTCCGGCAGATTTGCTTCGCGCACGGCTGCAACACATGTGGCAAGCAGGCCCTGCGAGTCGCGCATGCCGACCTGACAGGTCATGCCGCCGATGCAGCTGACCGAGGTCTCGAACAGCGTGCGTGCGCTGTCCGCGGTGGCAGCCAGCACCTTTTCCGCTTCTGCACCGGTCAGGTTGACGATATAGGCAGCTTCATCCGGCGCAAGGCGCAGTTCGGCATCCTGCATGTCTGCCAGCAGGTCGCTGAGCGCGCACAGCGTTTCCGGAGCGGGCTGGCCGCCGATCGGGTGCCAGACCACCGTGTACAGGCCGGGCTGCTTCTGTTCGATGATGCGCGGGCCGCTGACCGTCGTGCCGTCGCCGGTCTTGGTGATCGCCTGCGGCTCGACCGAAAGCGTCAGATCTTCGCCGGAAGCAAACACCTCTTCCAGCTTTTCATGATACGCCTTGACATAGTTTTCCGGTCCGCCCAAGGCTTCCACCATGTAGCGGGTACGGGCCTTGCCGCGGTTCTCGTAGTTGCCGTAGGCGCGGAAGGTCAGCCACATGGCCTTGATATAATACAGGATCTGCGAGGGCTCGATCGCGTCTCCGACCTTGACGCCGAAGCGCGGGTTGTTGCCCAGACCGCCGGCGCTGTATACGTCGAACTTTCCGTCCGCACGGGCGACAAAGCCGAGATCGCGGTAGGTCGCGTGCGTCTGGTTGGCAGGGGAGTTGGAAAAGCCGACTTTGAGCTTGCGCGGCATCTTTTCCGCTTTGATAAAGCCGAGCAGATAGTTGCTTGCGGCTTCCGCCCACGGCAGCGTGTCGAAATACTCGTCCTTCTGCACGCCGGAAAGCGGCGAGCACATAACGTTGCGCGGGAAGTCGCCGCCGCCGCCCAAGGTGACGATGCCGGCATCGAGCGCCTGCTCCATGATGGTGCATACCGTGTCCTGATCGAGGTCGTGCAGCTGGATGGTCTGGCAGGTGGTAAAGTGCGCACGCGGAACCGTATAGCTGCGGATCATACGCGCCACAAACGCCAGCTTTTCGCGGGTCACGCGGCCTGCGGGCATACGCAGGCGCAGCATGCTGGCCTTGCCGCCTTTCTGGGCATAGCTGCCGTAGTAGCCGGAAAAGCCCTTGTATTCGCCGACTTTGATCTCGCCTGCATAAAACGCCGCGGTCTTTTCACGGAAGGCGGGCAGGTCCGCTTTCCAGCTTTCTGGATTGATGGTATTCATGAATATCCTCCTTGTTATTCCAAGCAAAGGCCGACCCGTGCGACGGCACGCGGCGGGAAAGCCGATCGTCTTGCCCTTATTATACGCTATTTTATGTCACATGACAATTTATCCGCGCAGATTATCCGAAAAAATTGAAGCGAGGGCATTTGGTTGACAAACCCCGGCCCGAACGATACAATGTCTCATATTGCAGAGCAAAGGAGGCATTTGCATGGCGCACCGGCATACACACGGGCCGCGTTCGATCGACCGGTTGGCGTATCAGTCCGGGATGCGCGGCTGGAATCCGGCGTTTAAAACCGTGCTGGCAGTGGGTACGCTGGTTTTGTGCCTCGCCGCCGACCACCCTGCGGTGTCCGTGGCGGTCATTCTCGCGCTGGCGGCGCTGCAACGGTTCAAGGGAAAGCTGCCGCTGCGGGACTATAGCGGCTTGCTGCTCGTGCCGCTGGCCTTTCTGCTGCTGGGCGGTGCGGCGGTTGCATGGGATGTTTCCGCCGTGCCGGCGGGTGACTGGCATATGCGCCTGCCGTGGTTTTATCTGTGCGCGAGCGCGGACAGCGTCCGCTTTGCCGCGGCGTTGGTGCTCAAGGCGCTTGGCGCTGTCAGCGCGATGTACCTGCTGGCGCTGACGACCACCGCCTGCGAGCTGGTGGACGTTCTGCGCCGCGCGCACCTGCCGCCGCTGCTGTGCGAGCTGATGTATCTGATTTACCGCTTTGTGTTTGTGCTGCTCGACATGTACGGACGTATGCGGCAAGCCGCGGGCGCGCGGCTGGGCTGGCGGGATTTCCGCACCTCATGCCGCTCGTTCGGCGGCACGACGGGCAACCTGCTGGTGCTGGCGCTGCGCCGGTCGCGGGTATATTCGGACGCGATGGCTGCGCGCGGCTACGACGGAGACCTGCGCTTTCTGGAGGAAGAGAAACCCGTGCATGCGGCGCAGATCGTTGGAATGCTGCTGTTCTGGGCGGCGCTTTTGGCGCTCGCTGCGCTATGAAAGAGGGGAGGGAGAGAAATGCAGCCGGTTTTGCAGGCGAAAAACCTTCGTTTTTGTTATGATTCCGGCGCGCCCGCGCTGGACGGCGTATCGCTCGATGTGCATGCGGGCGAGCGCATTGCGGTGCTCGGCCCGAACGGGGCGGGAAAGTCCACCTTTTTCCTGTGCCTGAACGGGGTGCTGACGCCGGAGAGCGGTCAAATTTTGCTCGATGGCAAGCCCGTGGACCGCAAGGCACGCAAAACGCTGTGCGAGCGGGTCGGGATCGTGTTCCAGAACGCGGATGACCAAATCATCGCTTCGACCGTCGCGGCAGAGGTCTCCTTCGGGCCGATGAACCTGCGCCTGCCGCGTCAGGAGGTCGCGCGGCGCGTCGATCACGCGCTGGATTATATGGATTTGCAGGCGTTTCGCGCGCGCCCGCCGCACGACCTGTCGGGCGGGGAGAAAAAGCGCGTGTCGATTGCGGACATTCTGGCGATGGAGAGCGAAATCATCCTGCTGGACGAACCGGCCGCGTCGCTCGACCCTGCGGGCGAGGAACGGCTGGGGCGGGTGCTCGCCCGTCTGTCGGACGAGGGGCGCACACTGCTCATTTCCACGCATGACATGGATTTTGCCTTCCGCTGGGCAACGCGCGCGGTGGTGTTTTCCGCGGGGCGCATCCTTGCCGACGGTACGCCGCAGGCGGTGCTGGCGGATGAAACCGTGCTGCGGCAGGCGCATTTGCGCCGTCCTTTGCTGGCCGAGGTGTTTGATGCGCTGCGTGCGCGGAATTTGGTGCCGCCGGGTGCTTCCTGCCCGACAACGGCTGCGGCACTCGAGCGTTTGCTGGGTGAAAAGTCGCAAGTTGCAATATTAAAGGTAACTAACAATTTTAGATATTGACAAATCAGAATTGTTAGTGTTGCATATAAGCATACGCATAATAGACAAAAAGACATACGTCTTTTTGCTTATTTCCAGACACGGCAAATAGGAACCGTCTATCCAGACCGCTCCTAAGGGAAAAATATTCTGTTGTTTACGGGGTTATTGCTTATCGAACCATGGGCGGTAAACCATATTGGAGGTTTTCCAGCCCAGTATCCGACGGGGGTAGTCATTGATCCACGCCTCAACCATTGCTACTTGCTGGACAGATACTTTGGAGAGATCCGTTCCCTTCGGGAAATGGCGGCGGATCAGCTTGTTGGCATTCTCGTTGCTTCCGCGTTCGTAACTCCTATGGGCATGGCAGTAATAGACCTTAGTCCGTGCTTTGCGCTTGCGCAGCACGGACTTTTCCATACCCTCAAAGTCCGAAAACTCAGAACCGTTATCCACTGTGATCGTCTGAAAGACCTTGGAGAACTTGTCGGCACCCATGCTGCGTTCCAGCGCGTTAAGTGCGCGGACAACACTGCCGGACGTCCGATCACGCATACGGATGATCATTTCCTGACGGCTGCAGCGTTCCGTCAGGACGAGCAGCGTCGGTTTGAACTTGTCCTTTTTGGAGGTATAAACAGTGTCCATCTCCCAATGGCCGAAGGATGCCCTGGCATCCACCTCAGCCGGACGGTATTCAATGCTGGTGCCGCAGGATACGCGCTTTTGGATTTGCTCTTTCTTAGACCGGTTCCTACGCTTCTGCTTTCCCTTCAGCGGCAGATCTTTCTTTTCACAAGCAAGGACACCCCCTGAAATATAATTGTACAGAGTGCGAGTACAAATGGACGTTTGAAATGTCCTTTTACTATTACGGATAGCAGCTAAAGCCGCAGATGGAGAAAATTTCTTTTTGAGAATAAATTTTTCCAGCTCTTTAGCGTAAGCATGGTCATTACCGATTTTGATTTGCGGCCCTTTTGCAGCAAGGTTCGCCCTATACTGGCGCTCGGCCTTTTCGGGTGAATACCGTTCCTCTGTTGTAAGATCAGAGTTAGTATGTATGTAACGACCGCGTTTCAGTTCACGGGCAATGCAGACATGGCTGCACCCTATGACCTCAGCGATCTGTCTTGTAGTCGCACCGTGCAGGCGCATACGCTCAATAATCAAGCGTTGATTCCATCGCAAATGCTGACCTTTGTGCCAACGACGCATTACAACATGTTCGTTCTTTCCCATAGTATCCCCTCTAAACTATATATTGTATGCGTCTTGTATTATAGCACAATATATGCTAATTTACTTTATTATTTTAATGAATTATTGTGTGAAATTATCAGGTGAAGCTTGTGCAGGATACACAAATAAGCATTTATGGACAGTCTGTCTGGATTTTGTTACAATACCAAAAGAAGAACAAAAAGGAAGGCAGTGCCATGATAAAGAAATTTCGAAAAGCACCGGAGATGTTATCTGGATATTACTTTGCCTATGAACTCATGCCGAATGAGGCGCAGGGATATAGTGGAATAGAAGTTTCAGTCCATTATGTGAAAGACCCTGCAAATGGAAATATGCTGGGCGATGTTTGGCTACGCAGTTTAGAACTGCGTCCAGACATGAAAATCCTTGCGGCATACATTAGCACGGATCGTGGCGTTACACGCAAGGAAACCGAGCTGAAGCTTTTGCAGGAGATCAGGAAGTCGGAAGAATTTGAAAAAGCTTTGGATCTGTATATTTCTATGCTGTCCCAATTGCCAAACTATGATGGATAAGACACCAGAGAAAACCTTATTTTGAGATACGCATAGATATGCTTTGAGTTGAATAAATATGCAATTCTGCTTTGAGCGCACAGGAATAACCTGTGCGTTTTTGTTTTGCCCAAAATCGCAGAATTTTCAAACACTATGTCTATTAACTGCGTTTTTTTGTGAACAATTTGTAAACAATCGAAAAAAAGCTGTTACAACCCCCCCTTATAGCAGCTATAGTAGAGGCTTTTTTCAGAAGCACCGTTTGTGCAGCCTCTGCTGCACCTTGAAAACTGCATAAAATGGGCGTGCTCCTATGAAGCAAGCACCGGGTAGTTGCTTACCGTTAGGATAAAGGGAAGAGCAACAGCGGGCATTGGCGGCTCAAGACCAATGCACAAAAATCTGATGGGAAATGGAGGTGAAAGAACAGATGACAACGAACGAGCAGATAGATCGAATCGACAGCGATATTGATCGGATAAAGAAAAAGATAAAGCTCCTGCAAGATAAAGTAGCAAAACTTAGTGACCGTAAAAAACGGTTGCAGGATCGCGCTCTGCTGGAAACGATAAGTGGGATTGCACCAGACTATGATCAGGCGCAACGATTGTTGTGCAAATTAAAGGCAGAGCAAGAAACCGGACAGCATGTGGACGGAGGTGCAGAACATGGCAGCAGCAGCTCGGAGCGACCGCGTGACGGCTGAGCAAATTGAGCGCGCACGAGGTGTAGACCTGATTGCGTTTTTGCGTCAATATGAACCCGGCGAACTAAAGCGTGTTGGTCAATCGTGGACACTGAAATCACATGACAGCATGCGCATTTCTGCTGATGGCCGATGGAACTGGTTTTCGCAATCTGTTGGCGGCGGGGATGCAATCAGTTTTTTGCAAAAGGTGCATAGCATGACTTTCCCCGAAGCGATACGAACACTGGCTGGAGAGGACTATCAAACATTGCGGACTGATCAATCTGCCAGAGAGCCGCCGCAACGCAAAGAATTTTCGTTACCTCCAAGAAACCAAAACAACAGGCGCGCTTTCGCGTACCTGTGTGCTCGCGGTATTGATCCTGAGATCATTACCCACTGCATGAGACGCGGGTTGATATACGAAGATGCGCAGCATCACAATGTGGTGTTTGTTGGTCACGATGAAAAAGGTGCTGCGAAGTATGCCATGCTACGCAGCACGGTATCGAACTCCAGCTTTAAGATCGAGCAGGCTGGCAGTGACAAAAACTATGGCTTCTGCATGCAGGGACGCGGCTCTACACTGTATGTCTGCGAGGCCGCGATTGATGCCCTTTCGGTAGCCACGCTACGCAAGCTGGGTGGCCGAGACTGGCGGCAGGACAATTATTTAGCGCTGGGTGGTGTCACGGCATCGGCGGAAAAACTACCGCTGGCGTTGGAGCGGATGCTCCAAAGTTCATCTTTTAACCGGATCGTCTTGAGTTTGGATAACGACGAACCGGGGCAGCGTGCATCGCGGAATATTTTCGCGCTGCTCCGGCAGCGATATCCGAAAATTGAGCCAAAGGTTTGCGTGCCGCAGGAAAAGGATTTCAACGACCAGCTCCGTGTTAAGCTTCAGCAGAATGCGCAACCGCCGCCTTCGCGCGGTACGCGCGAACTCGGTTTAGCTAAGTAAAATCTGATGTCCTCGCAAGCATAGTGTTTTGGATAGCCAAACACGCTTGTTAAGGGGCGCAGCCCCCTAAGACCCCCAAACGGACAGAACGGAGGAAAACGTAAATGCGCAGACGCGCAAATCAAATCATCATCCGCTTGAATGACGAAGAGCATTCTCTCTTAAAGAGAAAAGTGAAGGATAGCGGAATGTCTATGTCGAAGTTTTTTCGAGTGTTGATCCTTTCTGGTGAAGTCAAAGTTTTATCACCTGAGTTTGTGCGTGATATCCAGCGGCAGGTTCGTGGTGTAGGTCGAAATATCAACCAGATAGCGCGGCTGGCGCATATTTCAGGTAAGGTTTCCAAGGAAACCCTGCTTCAAATTTCTGCGGAACAGGAAAAGCTTGAACAAATGCTGGAACGGCTGGAATAATGGCAGTTCTCAAAATACATGTCATTCGTCAGCGGTTGGATAAGCGCGTCGCATACGTGCAGAATACGGAGAAAACTGCCTGTTCCGGTTTTCACAGTTTGCATGGAATCAAAGATACGTTAACTTCTGCTTTTAATTGTTCGTGCGAAGTCGCATATACGCAGATGCTCGAAACGAAACGGCATTTCAAAAAAACAGACAAGGTACAGGGGTTTCATTTTATCCAGTCCTTTAAGCCGGGTGAGGTAACGCCAGAACAGGCGCACCAGCTTGGCTGTGAATTTATCGAGCGATGCTTTGCAAATGATTATGAGGTCGTGATCGGTACTCATACAGATCGCGCCCACATTCACAATCATATCATAGTCAATTCCGTGTCGTTTGTAGATGGACATAAGTATCAATCTACGCCAGCGACCTTTTACGAATTACGTGGTATCTCTGATGAGATTTGCAAAGCACATGGGTTATCTGTTATTCAGAATCCAAGTGTTAAAGCCGGAATGCATTATGCGGAATGGCGTGCGGAGAAAGAAAACCGACCTACACTTCGCAGCATGATCCGTGAGGATATTGATGTGATACTGGCGCAGGCACGCACCATGGATGATTTTTGGGATATGCTGCGTGGGCGCGGATATGAAATTCGGCTCAACGAAAAGCGGAAATACGTTACGATCCGGCATCCAAACGGCGAGCGGTTCATCCGCCTGAAATCGCTGGGCGAGGACTATACGCCCCGGCAGCTCGCAGCGCGGATCGCAGCGCAGCGCGGCCATGTTGTGCAGAATATCCAGCGGATACAGATGCAGCAGCAAAAACTTGGCAAGCGCAAAAAGTATTATCCCATGCCGCACACCGCAGCGCCCAAAAAACACAAAAAGTTACACGGCTTCCGTGCTTTATATTGGCGCTATTTGTATATGCTGGGAAAGGTAAAAAAACGAAAAGCGCCGAGAAAAGTACGCGGTGAAATAATGTCTGAACTGAAAAAGTTGGATCGCTATACCAAGCAGTATTATTTCCTGCGCGACCACCAGTTGAGTACCCGAAACGACGTTGCATTGTATGCAGATGCGGTTGCCGATGAAATTGATATCCTGACAGACCGCCGCGCACGATTGTATGCGGATAGGTGCAGGCCGGAAACCGATCACGCTGCATTGCAGACCGAAACAAAGCAGTTGACCGCTGAACTGCGCAGGCTGCGACAGGAGCAGCGTTTATGCGCTGCCATTCAAAATACCGCACCGGCTATCAAGATGCGGTTGGATGCGGCTACAGCGGAACAGAAACGGATCGAAGTAAGAATAGGAGGCGATCAATATGAACCCGGAAAGTACAGCAGCAGACCAGATTTTACGCATGGAACTGATGGTAACGGAATGCGCGATCAGGATGGCATCAAACGGAGCGGTGAATATCGCAGCACTGCTGGTAGCCCTGCTTCGCAACGAGAAGCAGATCGCGGGAAAGACAGATATTGAGAAGATAATTCAATCCGGCACACCCACCAGCTTCCCATTGGCAGCAGAAAAAATGCAGGAATTTTCCAAACTGGCAAAAGAGTATGGCGTGATGTGCACTTTTGTTCGAGACCCCAAGAATCCGGATACGGTGGACGTCATTGTAAGGGCGGAAGATGCAAAACTGGTAAACATTGTGCGGGAGAGAATCGGTGCTACGGCAGAGGTGAGTGAAAAAAACGTGGATGCCGGTCTGTCAGAGAGCGAATCGGTGAAATCCGAGATTATGAATCAGCACGGACCGGCATCAACAACGACTACGACTAAATTGCCACAGGCACAGGCAGACGGTATGCTGTCCCGGCTGGATCAAATCCGCGCAGCATTGGCGAGTGGCGCGGGATTGGAACAGTGCCGTACCCAATTACACGCGATACAGGATGAACTGGGTCGGGCGCTGGGTATGCCAGAGCGCTCGCAGGACAAAGATGCAACACGGGTAGCAACTTCTGAAAAACGAACACCGTATCAAGAAAAGCATGCAGCTCGTACAGATGGTAAGCCGTCAGTGCGTGACAGAATAGCGAGTATCAAAGACCGTCTCGCCCATGAGCCGCAGCATCTCAAACAGCCGCAGCATACTTTTCAGCCGCCGGCTGGAAAAAATCCAATGGTAAAATAAGTCTGCAAATAAAAAGTCAATAGGAAATTGAGAAAAATTGCAGACTCAGGA
>ERZ1090878.1217-NODE-1222-length-12365-cov-64.909017_pt1 | contig 12365 bp, 9 predicted proteins | sample MGYA00478473_ERZ1090878 | MGnify/ENA primary metagenome ERZ1090878 (study PRJEB33644, sample SAMEA5815720) | chicken gut metagenome | biome: Chicken; feature: Gastrointestinal Tract; material: Caecum | place: Ireland | collected 2019-01-01 | study: A study of... | reverse complement strand
TGGCTGTTGTCCTCTGTACCGTCGTGGGCGCTTTGGGCGCGGTGATCCTGGTCGCTGCATCCAAGTTCATGGCCGTGGAGGAGGACCCCCGCATCGAGCAGGTGACGGGATGCCTGGCCGGCGCCAACTGCGGCGGCTGCGGCTATGCAGGCTGCGCTGACTACGCCAAGGCCATCGTCATGGAGGGCGTGCCCTGCGACAAGTGCGCTCCCGGCGGCCCCAAGGCTGCCGCCGCCATCGGCCAGATCATGGGCGCCGAGGTCTCGGCCGTGGCCAAAAAGGCTGTGGTCCAGTGCCAGGGCAGCAAGGACAACTGCAAGCCCAGCTATGACTACAAGGGCATCCAGAGCTGTGCAGCGGCGGCGGCCCTCTACGGCGGCCCCAAGGACTGCTCCTTTGCCTGCGCCGGCTTTGGCGACTGCGTCAAGGCCTGCAAGTTCGATGCCATCCACATCGTCAACGGCGTGGCCGTGGTGGATCAGGACAAGTGCACCGGCTGCGGCGCCTGCGCGGCGGTCTGCCCCAAGCACGTCATCATGATCCAGTCGGCCGGCCCGGACAAGCCGGTGGTCATGTGCTCCAACTGCGACCGCGGCCCGGTGGCCATGAAGGAATGCGCCACCGCCTGCATCGCCTGCGGCATGTGCCAGCGCAACTGCCCCTCCGACGCCATCCATGTCACCGACAACCTGGCCCGGATCGACTATGACAAGTGCACCGGCTGCGGCACCTGCGTGGCCAAGTGCCCCAAGAAGATCATCACCTACCCGCTGAAAAAGAATGCGTGAGGGATGACCCCGGCCTGAACCGGCCGGGACCGGAACAGACAAACGCCCCCGCAGGAAGCCCGGCCGAGCCGGTCCTTGCGGGGGCTTTTTCGTGAGGAGGAACCCCATGAACGAACAGCAGATCCTGGCCCGCCGCCGGAACGCGGGCTTTGCAGCCTTTTTCTTCAGCGGCGTCTGCGCCATTTCCAGCGGGGTGGTGGTCAGCCTGCTGCAGGAGCAGTACGGCTTTGCCTACGGCGTCACCGGCACCCTGCTCAGCCTGATGAACATCGGCAACCTGACGGCGGGCTTTTTGTCCGGGGTGCTGCCCGGCCTGCTGGGCGGGATGAAGCGCAGCGTCCTGCTTTTGAGCCTGGGTTACCTGGTGGGCTACGGCCTAATGGGCTTTACCGGCGTGGTGGCCCTGTTGGGGCTGGGCTTTTTCCTGGTGGGGGCGGCCAAGGGCCAGGTCATCAACACCTGCACCGTCCTGGTGGGGGACAGCAGCCCCGACCGCACCCGCGGCATGAACCTGATGCACAGCTGTTATGCCTGCGGGGCATTGCTGTGCCCCTTTGCCATTGCGGCGGCCGGCCGCGCCGGGCAGAAAGCGCCGCTGTTCCTGCTGGCGCTGGTGGGCGCGGCCCTGTGGCTGGCCTTTGCCGTCACCCCGATGGAGCGGGGCGGCAAAAAGGCCGGCGGGAAGATCGACTGGAGCTTTCTGCGCAGCGCCCGCTTCTGGCTGCTGGTGGGGCTGATCTTCTGCCAGAACGCCGCCGAGACCAGCGTCACCGGCTGGATGGTGACGTATTTCAAGGACAGCGGCATCATTGCCGGGGTGCTCAGCACCTACACCGTCACCGTCATGTGGGGGGCGACGCTGGTGGCGCGGCTGCTGATCGCCTTTGTGTTCCCCTTCAAAAACCCCCGCAAGGCCATGGTGGTGATGGGGGCGGGCTGCATCGTGACCTATTTTGGGCTGATGCTGGCCCATAGCCAGACCGCGGCCATCGTGCTGCTGTTCTGCTTTGCCTTTGCCATGGCGGGGATGAACCCCACCGCCGTAGCCGCCGCCGGCCGGATGACCACCGTCACCAGCATCGCCATCCTGCTGCCGGCGGCCAGCCTGGGGGCCATCGTCATGCCCTGGGTCATCGGGATGGTGGCGGAGGCGGCGGGCCTTGCCGCCGGCATGGCCTCCAACATCGTGCCCTGTGTGGGGATGCTGGTGTTTGCGGCGCTGGTGGCCCGCCTGCCCGAAGAAGAAGCGGTGTGACGGTTACGTTTCGCTGCGGCCGGCTTCCGTCTGGCGGGCGCTGAACACGCACCCGCAGTAGTCCTGCCGGTACAGGCCGTACTGGTCGGACAGCTGCAGCGACCGCAGGTAGCCGTTTTTCTTCTTGAAGTCGGAGGGGAGATGGGGCACGCCGAATTCGGCGGCCAGCTCCTGGCCGATCTGGTTGATCCGGGCGGCGTCCTTGTGGGGGCTGATGGACAGGGTGGTGGTAAACCAGTCGAAGCCGTTTTCCGCGGCGTACTGCGCGGCCCGGCGCATCCGCAGCCTGTAGCAGGCGGTGCACCGCGCCCCCCGCTCGGGCTCGTTTTCCAGGCCGCGGGCGGCGTCGTAGAATTCCTGCGGGTCGTAGCGGTCCTCCACCACCTTCACCCCCAGGGGGTGGGCTTCAGCCACAAAGCGCTCCAGCTCCTGTTCCCGGCGGTGGTATTCCGCGGGGGGCCAGATGTTGGGGTTATAGTACAAGATCGTGATGTCGAAAGAGCGGGAGAGCTGTTCCAGCACCGCGCTGGAGCAGGGCCCGCAGCAGGCGTGGAGCAGCAGGCGCGGCCGCCTGCCGTCCAGGCTCTGCAGCACCTTGTCCATCTCCCGCGCATAGTTGGGTACATTGGGCATCGTTGTTCACCTCGACTGACAGTATAACACAAAGGAGACTGTATGACAAAGGAAAAGATCGCCCGTATCAACGAACTGGCGAAAAAGAGCAAGACCCCGGCCGGCCTGACCGAAGCGGAAAAGGCCGAGCAGGCCGCCCTCCGCCAGGAGTACGTGGCCGAGATGAAGGCTTCCCTCCGGGCCCAGCTGGACCACACCATGATCCAGGAGCCGGACGGCACCCTGCACAAGCTGGGCCGCCGCCCCGCCGCCCCCAAAACGCCCAAAAACTGAGGGGCTGTCTGGGGCAAAAGGTAAAATTTTGCCCCCGGCGGGATTTTCCCCTTCCTTGACCCGGCGTTTGGTGCTATAATAAATATGTATGTGCAGGTTTTGGCCTGCTCTGCGATGTGTCCAGGGCAGCGTATCCCGGGCAAGGTGCACGGAAAAGGCTGTTCTTTAGTTCAATAAAGAGGTCATTTATTATGCTTACTGCAATCACTGGGATCAACTGGGGCGACGAGGGCAAGGGCCGCATGGTCGATCTGCTCAGCCAGGATTATGACATCGTGGTGCGCTACCAGGGCGGCAACAATGCCGGCCACACCGTCAAGAACGAGCGGGGCAAGTTCGTTTTGAACCTGCTGCCCTCGGGCATCCTGCGGCCCGACGTCGTCTGCGTCATGGGCAACGGCATGGTCATCGATCCCCACCATCTGGACGGCGAGATCGCCCACCTGCGCGAGCAGGGCATCGAGGTCAGCCCGGCCAACCTCAAGATCTCGGACCGCGCCACCATCACCATGCCCTACCACGTCCTGCAGGACGGCCTGGAAGAAGCACGCCTGTCCAAGACCGGCGCGCAGTTCGGTTCCACCAAGCGGGGCATTGCCTACGTCTACGGCGACAAGTACATGAAAAAGACCCTGCGCATGGGGGACCTGCTCCATCTGGACGACTCGGTCCGCAAGCGCCTGGAGACCATGGTGGACTCCAAGAACCTGGTGATGGAGGGCAGCTACAACGCCGAACCCATCCGCGTGGACGAGATGTGGGCCTGGCTGGAAAAATATGCCGCCATCTTCAAGGATTACATCTGCGACGCCGGCGCCTATCTGGACGAGGCCGACCGCGCGGGCAAGAAGATCCTGTTCGAGGCCCAGCTGGGCGCGCTGCGGGACGTGGATTTCGGCATCTACCCCTACACCACCTCCTCCAACGTCATCGGCGCTTACGCCCCCATCGGCGCAGGCATCCCGGGCCGCAAGCTGGATTGCTCCATCGGCATCATGAAGGCCTATTCCTCCTGCGTGGGCGACGGCCCCTTCACCGCCGAGCTGGCCATGACCGAGGACGAAAAGCACCAGCTGCGGGAGGCCGGCCATGAATACGGCGCGGCCACCGGCCGTCCCCGCCGTGTGGGCCCGGTCGATCTGGTGGCCAGCCGCTACGGCGTCTCCTGCCAGGGCTGCGACGAGGTGGCCCTGACCCTGCTGGACGTGCTGGACTATATGGAAAAGGTGCCCGTCATCACGGCTTACGCGCTGGAGGACGGCAGCACCACCACCCGTTTCCCCATGGGCAAGGCGCTGGATACCGCCAAGCCCGTGGTGGAGTACCTGCCCGGCTGGCACTGCGACATCACCGCCGCCCGCCATTGGGAGGACCTGCCCGCCGAGGCCCAGAACTACATCCTCTACCTGGAAAAGGCCGTGGGCTGCAAGATCACCTATATCTCGGTGGGCGCTGAGCGGGAGGCTTACATCCACCGGGCCTAAAACGCACTGCCGAGCACAGCAGAACGGAGGGAGAATACCATGTTTGATATCGTGACTGACAGCGCCTGCGACCTGACGCCCGAAACGGTGCGCCAGCTGGGGCTGACCGTGGTGCCCTTCTACGTCTCCACCGACGGGGAGCACTATCTGAAAGAGGGGCAGGAGATCGCCGTGCGGGACTTCTACCAGTTCATGGTGGACCACCCCGGGACCCTGCCCAAGACCAGCCTGCCCTCGCTGGAGGACTTTGAAAAAGTCTTTCGGGAAAAGGCGGCGGCCGGACGGGAGACCCTCTGTTTGTGCTTTACCGGCAAGATGAGCGGCGGGGTGGGCAGCGCCCGCAACGCCCGCGAGCTGGTGCTGGAAGATTACCCCCAGGCGGTCATCGAGGTGGTGGACACCGCGGCGGCCACCGTCAGCGAGGCCGCGACCGTGCTGAACGCCGCCGCCATGCGGGACGCCGGCTGCTCCCTGACTGAGACGCTGACCTGGCTGGCCGGCACCCGGCCCACCAACCAGATCTTTTTCACGGTGGGCAACCTCGACTACCTCATCAAGGGCGGCCGGATCGGGAAAGTGACCGGCCTTGCGGCCAACTTCCTCAACGTCAAGCCCATGATCCACTTTGCCGAAGGCGAGATCTTTTCGGGCGGGATGGCCCGCGGCCGCTTGAAGAGCATGGAAAAGGCCATCGAGCAGCTGCTGGGCTACCTGGCCGAGCGCAAGGCCGACCCCGACGACTACCACATCATTGCCGGCTACGGCTACGACGCCGAGGAGGGCCGCCGCTTCTGGATGCAGCTGCGGGCGGCGCTGCGGGCCAAGTACCCTGCCAGTGCCTGCGACGCCGGCCTGCTGCAGATCGGTGCGACCATCGCCGTCCACACCGGCCCCTACCCGCTGGGCGTGGGCGTGATGCGGAAGTGGAAAAAGAAGGCCTGATCCAAGGGCGCGCTGTCCGCGCCGCCTGACCGGCCTTTTGGAAGTGAAAACAAGAATAGGGCTTGCCGCCTGTGCAGAGCAGCGCGGCAGGCCCTTTCGCTTTGCTCAAAAAGAAAGCGCCCCTCCGCCGGTTTGGCAGGGGGCGCGGAGAGACAGGCTGTCACGGATGATGGACATACTGCGTTTCTTTGGCGCAGTCCTGGCGGGAGTGGCCGCAGTGGCCGCAGACATACGTCCAGGTGCCGGTGCGCTCCAGCACCTCGTCCAGCCGCCAGGGGTCGTGGTGGACGCAGGGGACGGCCTTTTCTGCGCCGAGGGAGACCCACTCGGTGTAGGTGACGCCGGTCAGGATCAGGCGGCCCTGCCCGCACTGGCCGCAGGGCAGGCCGGTGACAGTCCCGTCCTTCATGGCCGCGGCAATGGCAGCGTTGGCAGCGCTGGAAGCGGCGGAGCTTTCGCCGCCGGTATCGCTGGCAAAGGACGGCAGGGCGGGCAAAGCAAACAGCGCGGCGAGAGCCAGCGCGGCTGCGGCGACGCGTTTGACGTGTTTCATGGCGGACCTCCTTTTTCGTGCAAAAATCGGACGATGTATCTATGCTTATTATAACATGGCGTCAGGGAAAGCGCAACGAAGCAGCGCCGGTTTGGGCGGGATGCTGTGTAAAAGATACGTAAAATATTGCTGGGCCGGTCCAGTGTACCCATCCGCCGGCTTGGGTTTGCCATTTTTGCCCGCTCGTGATACAATAAAAAGAATCTATGAACTTTTACAGACGAGGTACAGAGCAGAGAATGGCGAGAAAAAAACGCAAATCATCGTCCCGGGGCCGCCGCGGCCGGCAGCAGGCCCAGCGCCGGCTGCTGGCCAGCAGCGTCACCCTGTTCGGGGGCATCCTGCTGGGACTGCTGGCTTTTGTAGACGGGCAGGCCGCCTGGCACACCGCCCACGACATCCTGTTCGGGCTGTTTGGGGCCGGCAGTTTCGTGCTGGGGCCGGCGGTCTGCTATATGGCCGTGCTGGCCGCCCGGGAAGAGCCGGTGGCCCCCAGCGTGGTCAAGCTGCTGCTGGGGCTGGCTTTTTTGAGCGGGGCGGCGGTGGTCTTTTCGGACATCCCGGCCCAGGGGCTCACGGTGGCCCAGATGGGGGTGGCCTGCTACGACAACGGGGTCAACGCCTGGTTCGGCGGCGGGTCGATCGGGGGGCTTTTGGGCGGCACGTTGCTGCTGCTGTGCGGCCGTCCGGCGGCCAACCTGATCGTGGTGGCGCTGGCGGCCTGCGCCAGCTGCTACATCTTTGACGTCACCCCCGCCGACATCTGGCAGTGGCTGTCCGGCGTGGCGGGCGGCGCGCGGGACAAGGGGCTGGCCGTCTATGCCGACGGCCGCGCCGCCCATGAGGAGCGCCGTGCGGCCCGTCTGGCGGCCCGCGCCGAAGCAGCGGCGGCAGCCGAAGCCGAGGCCGAAGCGGAAGCCGCCGCAGACGACGAGACCGCCGAGGATATGCTGCTGGACGGCGACCCGGACGCCGCGCCGGGCACGTTCCACATCGGGATGCCGGCCTGGCTGGGCCACATCTTCGGGCATGGCCGCCTGCCGGACGAGAACGGCAGCACCGAAGCGCCCCCAAAGCCCGAATCGCCCCTGCAGTCGGCGGCGGTCAGCCACCCGCGGGCTCCCTTTGACATCGACCTGGGGCCCGACCCGGCGGTGGTCAGCGACGGCGGCAGCGAGCCCATCGAGCCCATCATCCCGGGGCCGGGGGGCACCTTTGGCCTGAACCCCCTGCGGCCCGCGCCGCCGGCCGGCCAGGCTGCGGCGGCTGGGCATATCCAGCCCGAAGCGCCTGCCCCGGTGTCTGCCGTCCCGCCGGCGGGGGCCGGTGCTGTGCACCATGTGCCCATGTACGACCAGGATAAGGACGACGGGACCCTGCCCGCCGCCGCGCCCGCAGCGGCAGCTGCGCCTGTGCCGCCGGTGACGCCTGCCGCGCCTGCCCCGGCTGCACCGCAGCCCGCGCCCCAGGCAGCCGCCCGGGCGGACGGCGCCGAGGATGAAGACGGCTGGATCACCGTGGAGGACGGCGAAAACCAGGACACCGGGGACATCGCGACGCTGGTGGCGGCGGCCATGGAAAAGCCCGCCGACGCCGAGCAGGCGGCCGCAGCCGCCGCGCCCTCTGCCCCGGAGGACCCGGAGGCCCCCGCCGCCTACGAGTATCCGCCCATCGAGCTGTTTGACAAAGCCCCCGAGGACTCCGACGAGGGAGCCACCGCCGAGCTGCAGGCCAACGCCCAGAAGCTGGTGGATACGCTGGAGAGCTTCGGGGTCAAGACGCGGGTGCTGGATATCTCCCGCGGGCCTGCCGTCACCCGGTACGAGGTGCAGCCCATGGCCGGCGTCAAGATCAGCCGCATCACCTCCCTGGCCGACGACCTGGCCCTGAACCTGGCCGTGGCAGACATCCGCATGGAAGCGCCCATCCCCGGCAAGCCCGCCGTGGGCATCGAGGTGCCCAACCGCAAGCGGTCCTCCGTCAGCATCCGCAGCATCTTCGAGAGCCAGAGCTTCCGCCACATGACCAGCCCCCTGACCATCGCCCTGGGCAAGGACATTGCCGGCGTGGCCCAGGTGGCCGACCTGTGCAAGATGCCCCACCTGCTCATCGCGGGCAGCACCGGCAGCGGCAAGTCGGTGTGCGTCAACAGCATCATCATGAGTCTGGTGTTCCGTTCGGGGCCGGAGGACGTCAAACTGATCCTGATCGACCCCAAGGTGGTGGAACTGGCCGAGTACAATGGCATCCCCCACCTGCTGATGCCGGTGATCACCGAGCCCAAAAAGGCCGCGGGCGCCCTCAGCTCGGCGGTGGCCGAGATGGAGCGCCGCTACCGGCTCTTTGCCGACAACAACGTCCGTGACATCAAGACCTTCAACAAGCTGGCGGCCACCGACCCCATGCTGGAAAAACTGCCCTACATCGCCATCGTCATCGACGAGCTGGCCGACCTGATGATGGTGGTGGGCAAGGACGTGGAGGACTCGATCTGCCGCATCGCCCAGAAGGCCCGCGCCGCCGGTATGCACCTGATCGTCGCCACCCAGCGCCCCAGCGTGGACGTCATCACCGGCCTGATCAAGGCCAACATCCCCAGCCGCATCGCCTTTGCCGTGTCCAGCCAGGTGGACAGCCGCACCATCCTGGACGGCGCAGGGGCTGAAAAGCTGCTGGGCATGGGCGATATGCTGTTCATGCCGGTGGGCGCGCCCAAGCCCATCCGCATCCAGGGCACCTACGTCACCGACGAGGAGATCAGCCGGGTGCTGACCTTCATCAAGGCGTCGGGCACCGTCCAGTACGACGAGGCCATGATCCGCGCCATGGAGGAGCACACCGTGCAGGACAAGAACGGCAAGGACCGCGACGACGACGAGGGCGGCGCCGACGACCCCATGCTGAAGGCCGCCGTGGAGGTGGTCATCGACGCGGGGCAGGCTTCCACCAGCCTGCTGCAGCGCCGGTGCAAGCTGGGCTATGCCCGTGCCGCCCGCATCATGGACGAGATGGAGCAGAAGGGGATCATCGGCCCCTACGAGGGCGCCAAGCCCCGGGCCGTCCTCATCAGCCGCCAGCAGTGGCTTGAAATGTGCATGAACCAGCCCGGCGAATCGTGAGCCGGACCGATCGACCAGAACCAACAGACAGAGCGAGGAGCGCTATGAACGACACGACCTACACTCCGTACACCGAATTTTTGCCCATCTGCCGCGCGGACATGGAGGCCCGCGGCTGGGATCAGCTGGACTTTGTGGTAGTGGGCGGCGACGCCTATGTGGACCACCCCAGCTTTGGCACCGCCATCATCAGCCGCCTGCTGGAAGCCGAGGGCTACCGGGTGGGGGTGCTGGCCCAGCCCCGCTACACCGACTGCGAGGACTTCAAGCGGTTCGGCAAACCCAAGTACGGCTTTTTCATCGGCGGCGGCAACGTGGACAGCATGGTCAGCCACTATTCGGTGGCCAAGATCCCCCGTGCCGAGGACGAATATTCCCCCGGCGGCAAGGCCGGGGCCCGGCCCGACCGCAGCGCCACCGTCTACACCCGGCTGGCCAAGCAGGCTTACCCCGACCTGCCGGTGATCCTGGGCGGGCTGGAAGCCTCCCTGCGGCGCTTTGCCCACTATGACTACTGGCTGGACACTGTCCTGCCCAGCATCGCCGAGGACGCCGGGTGCGACCTCATCAGCTTTGGCATGGGGGAGCACCAGACTGTCGAGATCGCCCGCCGCCTGGCGGCAGGGGAGCCCATCGAGAGCATCACCGACGTGGCCGGCACCTGCTACATGACCGACTTCGACCACCTGCCCGACCGGTATGTGGAGTGCGCCGGCTTCAAGAAGGTGGCCTCGGACAAGGTGGCCTACGCAAAGGCCTGCCGCATCCAGATGGATAACCAGGACGTGGTCAGCGGCCAGATCATCGTCCAGAAGCAGAGCGAAAAATACCTGGTCCAGAACCTGCCGGCCAAGCCTCTGGTCCGCTGGGAGCTGGACAAGGTCTACGCCCTGCCCTATACCCGCCGCTACCACCCCATCTATGAGTCCATGGGCGGGGTGCCCGCCATCCGGGAGGTGCAGTTCTCCATCATCCAGAACCGCGGGTGCTTCGGCGGGTGCAACTTCTGCGCCATCCAGCTGCACCAGGGCCGGCGGGTCACCAGCCGCAGCGCCGACAGCATCGTGGCCGAGGCCGAGCGGATGACCCACGAGCCCGACTTCAAGGGCTACATCCACGACGTGGGCGGCCCCACGGCGAATTTCCGCTTCCCGTCCTGCGGCCAGCAGATGAAAAAGGGGATGTGCACCGGCGGCAAGCACTGCCTGGCGCCCCAGCCCTGCCCCCACCTGATCGTGGACCACAAGGACTACCTGAATATCCTGCGCCGGCTGCGTGCCCTGCCGGGGGTCAAAAAGGTGTTCGTCCGCAGCGGTATCCGCTTCGACTACCTGATGGCCGACCCCGACGAAACCTTCTTCAAGGAGCTGGTGGAATACCACGTCTCGGGCCAGCTGAAGGTGGCCCCTGAGCACTGCGCCCCCAACACCCTGGCCTATATGGGCAAGCCGCCCATCGAGGTGTTCAACCGCTTCAAGGATAAGTTCTATGAGCTCAGCCGCAAAGCCGGCAAAAAACAGTACCTGGTGCCCTACCTGATGTCCAGCCACCCAGGCAGCACCCTGAAGGACGCGGTCTATCTGGCCGAGTACCTCTACAAGAACCATATGCGCCCCGAGCAGGTGCAGGATTTTTACCCCACCCCCGGCACCGTCAGCACCTGTATGTTTTATACCGGTCTCGACCCCTACACCCTCAAGCCGGTGTTTGTGGAAAAGACCGCCGAGGGCAAGGCCCTGCAGCGGGCGCTGCTGCAGTACTACGAGCCCCGCAACGCCGAAAAGGTGGTCAAAGCCCTTAAAATGACCCACCGGGAGGACCTGATCCCCCTGCTGGTGCCGGCGGCCGGCCGGCGCGCCGTCCAGCGCAGCGCCCGCAAGGCGGCCCCCCGGGACGTCACCATCCACCCGGACGGGAGCTATACCGTCCATCCGGGGGCGCGCTTTGCCCCCCGCACCAGACCCAACAACAAGAAGAAGGGGAACAAGAACAAATGAAAGAACACCGCAGCCACCAAAAACGTCCGCTGACCGCGGCGCTGTTCCGCCGCATCACCGCTCTGGCCCTGGCCGCCGCCCTGGCTCTGGGGCTGACCGCCTGCCAGGATGCGCTGGGCGCGCTGGCCCAGCCTCCCGCCGCAAGTTCGGCCCAGACGGTCCAGCCGGCCGACGGCAGCAGCTTTTCGATGGACTTTATCGACGTGGGGCAGGCCCTCAGCGTCCTCATCACCTGCGACGGGCAGAGTATGCTGTATGACGGCGGCAACGTGGAGGACGGCAGCCTGGTGGTCTCCTACCTGCAGGGCAAGGGCGTCACCCGGCTGGAATACGTCTTTTGCAGCCACGCCCACGAGGACCATGTGGGCGGCCTGGCGGCGGTGATGGCCGCGTTCCCGGCGGGGCACGCCTATGCGCCCGTCACCAGCGCCGACACCAAGTGCTTTCAGGACTTTGTCAACTATACCCAGCAGCAGGGCCTGACGCTGGAGGTGCCCGCCGTGGGTGCCACCTGGCAGCTGGGCAGCGCCACCGTCCGGCTGCTGGGCCCGGTGGCCCAGTATGACGACACCAACGACACCTCCCTGGTGCTGCGCATCGACTACGGCGAGACCAGCTTTTTGCTGACCGGGGACATGGAGCAGGACGCCGAGGACGACCTGGTGGCCTCGGGCGCGCCGCTGGATGTGGACGTGCTGCAGGTGGGCCACCACGGCAGCGAGACCAGCACCGGCTACGTCTTTTTGAACGCCGTCCTGCCCGAGGTGGGCGTCATCTCGGTGGGGGAGGGCAACAGCTACGGCCATCCCCATGAGGCGGCCCTCAGCCGCCTGCGCGACGCCGGGGTGGACGTCTGGCGCACCGACCTGTCCGGCACCATCCGCATCACCAGCGACGGCACCAACTATGCCGTCGCCTCCGACAAGGACGTCCCGCCCGAACAGCAGAACCCCACCCTCTCGGACGGCAGCGGCCAGCAGAGCAGCAGCCAGCCGGCCATCCAGGCCTACATCGGCAACATCAACTCCAAAAAGTTCCACCTGCCCAGCTGCGCGAACCTGCCCGACCCGGCCAACCAGATCCTCTTTTCCAGCTACGAGCAGGCCGTCCAGGCCGGCTACGAACCCTGCGGCAACTGCCTGGGCTGAGAAAAACCTGCCTGTAATGGAAAGAACGGCCTGGACCCGGAGCGCCTCCCCGAAGGGGAGGCGGCCCGCAGGGCCGGAGGGGATACATTGAAAGGGCGGCGGGTGGGTCAAGATCATACCTATGCCCTAGAAGTATAGTAGGATATACGATACAAGTATTTGCCATCCAGCTG
>ERZ1090878.1215-NODE-1220-length-12377-cov-7.416166_pt1 | contig 12377 bp, 15 predicted proteins | sample MGYA00478473_ERZ1090878 | MGnify/ENA primary metagenome ERZ1090878 (study PRJEB33644, sample SAMEA5815720) | chicken gut metagenome | biome: Chicken; feature: Gastrointestinal Tract; material: Caecum | place: Ireland | collected 2019-01-01 | study: A study of... | reverse complement strand
ACTTGCTGCTTTCTTTTCCTCTTTGACTGTACAAAATGTTTGACAAACCTACACGCCTGTAAAATGTTCGCCGTTCGGTTTTTTGGCGTAAAAAACTTGACACGGGCGTGCTGAGTCTTCTATACTACTTCTGGTTAGTTTCCTCTAACCCAAGCATCACCATGTTGTCAGTAACGCATATTGATTTTGTTGATGCAATTCACGCCATGATAAACACCGGCGGCGCGCAGGTTTGCCTGTGCGCCGCCGGTGTTTTTTATCGTTTGCTGTTTTATGATCTGCCGGTCAGTTCAAAAAAGGCTTTTGTCGTTTTTTCGTTGCCGCAAAGGTAGCTGCCGGTCTTGGAAAAATCAATGGGTGCGCCGTCGGTCGTCATGGCCAGGCCGCCGGCCTCCTGCAAAATCAGCGTGGCCGCCGCAAAGTCCCAAGGCCGCAGAATGTATTCAAAGTACAGATCGCATTTGCCGCTGGCTACATAGCAGATGTCTAGCGCCGCACTGCCGCCGCGGCGGATCTCCAGACTGTTAAAAAACAGCTTTTTGGCTGTATCAAACGTTTTGTCGGCCAGTTCGTGTTCGTAGGGGCAGGTGCCGAATGCTACAAGCGCCTTGCTGAGTTCGCAGTCCGAACAGCGGATCGGCCGGCCGTTTAAGAATGCGCCCTTGCCTTTTTCTGCGTAAAACAGTTCGTTCGCAAACGGGTCAAACACCGCACCGCAGACCATTTCCCGGTCTTTGGCCAGGCCAACGGATACGCAGCAGTGGCCGTAGCCTTTTATAAAATTCGTCGTGCCGTCGATCGGGTCGATAATAAAGCACCAGCCGTCTGTCAGCGTTTTGTCGCCGGCGCCCTCTTCGCCGAAAAAGCTGCAGCCAGGTACAAGCGCCGAAAGCTTTTCGGTCAAAAATCGCTGCACTTCTACGTCGTACTGTGTCACCAAATCGGTCTCGCCGGATTTTTGGCGGATGCCTTTGTCGCCGTGCGCACGCAAAACGATCGCGCCGGCCTTTTTTACGACTTCCAGCCATTTTTCAATCATTCGGATCACCTCACTTTATTTTATCATATATGTCCGCCGAAATAAATACAATTTTTATAGACACAAAAGGTGGATGTGCAGAACGTATGAAATATTTAGCGCTTTTGGCCGCCAAGCTGACGGCTTTTCTTTTAAAAATTTTAAAGCGCGGCGCGACCACGCTGCCCGGGCGCGTGGCGCTGCTTTTTGACAGCCGCATTTTAAAAAAACTGTCGCAAGGCGTCAGGGTGATCTTGGTGACCGGCACCAACGGCAAAACGACCGTCTGCCGTATGATCGAGCGTGCGTTCGTGCTGAGCAAAACGCCGTATTTTCTGAACCGCTCCGGCGCCAATCTGATCACCGGCATCGCAACGGCTTTTATTCAAAACTGCACGTTAAAAGGGCAGATACGGCGGCACTATGCCGTGATCGAGTGTGACGAAAACGCTTTTTTGTCGGTGTCGGATTTTCTGCAGCCGAATGTGATCGTGGTGACCAATGTGTTTCGCGACCAGCTTGACCGCTACGGCGAGGTGGCGCACACACTTTCGGTGCTGCGCCGTTCGGTACAGAAATGCCCTGAAAGCACGGTGGTGCTAAACGGCGACTGCCCGCTGACATTTTCGCTTTCGCGTGCAGTGCATGGACGCGTGTTTACATTTGGCATGGAGCAGGCGGCCTACGGGCATTTCCCGGGCAATGTGCCGTCTGATGCGGCGCGCTGCATTTTCTGCGGCGAGCCTTACCGTTATACCTACCGAACTTATGCGCAGCTCGGCGGCTTTTCCTGCCCAAACTGCGGCTATCAGCGCCGCAGGCCGGATGTTTACGTCGCAGTGCTTTCCGGTCTGCAGGCGCAAAGCAGCACAGCAGAAATACACTTGCCCGGCAGTGTGCGGCATGTGCGCATCAATTTGCCCGGTATCTATAATGTATACAATGCGCTGGCCGCTGCTGCGGCGCTTTACTGTGCAAAGCTGCCGGAAAGCATCATCTTCCGCGCGCTGGAAACATTTTCCGGTGCATTTGGCCGCAACGAGACCTTTGCTGCGTCTACGCACCAGATCCGTATGCTTCTGGTGAAAAATCCGGCCGGCTTTTCGCTTGTGAATGCACAGATCGCCAAAAGCCAAAGGCCGTTTGACGTCTGTTTTTGCCTAAATGACCTGGCGGCGGACGGGCGCGACGTTTCGTGGATCTACGATGTGGACTATTCGCCGCTGCTGCGCGCCGGTGTGCCGCTTTGCCGGGTGTATGTCAGCGGCCGGCGCGCTTACGACATGGCGCTTTGCCTGAAGCTTATGGGTTTTGATGCGCAGAATATCTGCCGGATCGATTTTGAGCAAGACGGTCTTCTTTTGCGCACGGCTGCAGAAAGCGAAAATGATTTTTACATCGTGCCGACCTACACGGCCATGATGCGCCTGCGCCCGACATTTGCGCAGAAGTTTGGGAAAGAGGCGTTTTACGAATGATGCTGAAGATCGCTTATGTGTACCCGGATCTTTTGAATCTTTACGGCGACGGCGGCAATCTGCGCTGCCTATGCTGGCGCAGCCGCATGCGGGGCGTTGCGGTGCAGGTGGACGAATTCCCGTGCGGCCTGCCCTTGCCGACAGATTACGACATTTATTTTATCGGCGGCGGGCAGGATTTTGAACAGAGCGTCCTGCTTGGTGATTTAAAAAATATGGGTAAGGATGCGGCCTTGTGCCAGATCGTGGAGCAGGGCAGTGTCGTTTTGGCCATCTGCGGCGGCTACCAGCTTCTCGGCCGGTATTACCAGGCGGCAGATGGCAAGCGGCTGGTGTTTTCCGGCGCGCTCGATCTGTACACTGTGGCTGGGGAGAAGCGCCTGATCGGCAATTTCGCCTTTCGATGCGGCAGCACGGTGGCGGTCGGCTTTGAAAACCATGCCGGGCGCACATATCTTGGAAACGTGCCGCCGCTCGGGCGCGTGGTGCGCGGCTTTGGCAACAACGGCAAAGACAAAACGGAGGGCGCGCACTATAAAAATACGTTCGGCACATATGCGCATGGGCCGTTTCTGCCGCGCAATCCTGCTTTTGCCGACCATATGCTGCAAACGGCGCTGCAAAAGAAATACGGCCCTGTCACGCTGCGGGCGCTGGATGACCGGCTTGAGACGAACGCCCGAAACGATTTTCTGCAAAAATACGTCCGTTAGCGACTTATCTTAAAAAAAGCGCCGATTTATGCGCCGCTTTTGCAAAAGGGTGCAAATTTGTGAAAAAACGGCGCTTTTGCAAAGAAAAACCTTGATTTTTCCGCCGTGCCATGGTAAAATACCAGAGCATTCGTAAGAATACGCACACACCGTGCTGTGCCCGAGGTTGTCTAAAGGGCATTTGCCATAGCCCGGTGTGGAGGAACAACCGAAAAGGAGGATTTCAAAATGGCAAAAAATGTTGTATCCATGAAACAGCTGCTGGAGGCCGGCGTACATTTCGGTCATCAGACCAGAAGATGGAACCCCAAAATGGCGCCGTACATCTTTACGGAGAGAAACGGCATCTACATCATCGACCTGCAGAAGACGGTGAAAAAGCTTGACGAGGCGTACATGTTCGTGCGCGACCTGGCTGCCGAGGGCGGCGAGATCATCTTCGTCGGCACCAAAAAGCAGGCGCAGGAAAGCATCCGCGAAGAGGCTACGCGCTGCGCAATGCCTTATGTCAACGCCCGTTGGCTTGGCGGTATGCTCACAAACTTCAAGACCATCCGCACCAGAGTGGCACGTCTTGCCCAGCTGAAGACGATGCAGGGCGACGGCACTTTCGACATGCTGCCGAAAAAGGAAGTTGCAAAGCTTGAACTCGAAATCGAAAAGCTTGAAAAGTACCTGGGCGGCATCACCGAAATGAAGAAGATCCCGCAGGCCATGTTCATCGTTGACCCGAGAAAAGAAAGAATCGCCGTGTCCGAGGCCATCAAGCTTGGCCTGCCGATCGTTGCGATCGTGGACACCAACTGTGACCCGGACGAGATCGACTATGTCATCCCCGGCAACGACGACGCGATCCGTGCCGTTAAGCTGATCGCCGGCGCTATGGCCGATGCAGTCATCGAAGGCCGCGGCGGCAGCGACGTTGCAGAAGAAACAGAGGGCGAACAGGCAGAAGAGGCCGCTGAAGCACCGGCCGAGGCTGCTGCGGAATAAGAAACAGGAGGAAAAGGACAATGGCATTTACAGCGAAAGACGTAAAAGCACTTCGTGAAAAGACCGGTGTCGGCATGATGGAATGCAAAAAAGCGCTGACCGAAGCCGACGGCGATATGGACAAGGCAATCGACTTCCTTCGTGAAAAAGGTCTGGCGGCCGCCGCCAAAAAGGCTTCCAGAATCGCTGCCGAAGGCGTTGTGCTTTCTTACTATGACAAGGCTGCCAAAAAAGCTGTGATCGTTGAGGTCAACAGCGAAACAGACTTTGTCGCTAAAAATGAAAAATTCACAAACTTTGTAGAGGGCGTTGCCAAAACGATCCTTGCCTGTGCACCGGCCGATGTAGAGGCGCTTGCAGACTGCAAGTATGACGGCACCGACAAGACCGTGACCGAAACGCTCAATGAACTGATCCTTTCGATCGGTGAAAACATGAAGATCCGCCGTTTTGAAACGATGGACGGCGTTGTCTCCACCTATGTGCATGCAGGCGGTTCTGTCGGCGTTCTGGTTGGTTTTGACGCGGATGCTGCCATGCTCGACAATGCGGACTTCAACGAGATGGCCAAAGACGTTGCCATGCAGGTCGCGGCTATGAGCCCGGCTTATCTGGACGAGGCTTCCGTTCCGGCCGACGTGGTCGCACACGAGAAAGAGATCCTGGCTATCCAGATCAAGGAAGACCCGAAAATGGCCAACAAACCCGAACAGGTCATTGAAAAGATCGCCGCCGGCAAAATGTCCAAGTATTACAAGGAAAACTGCCTGGTCGATCAGGAATTTGTCAAGGCCACCAATCACGAATCCGTCGGTCAGTATGTGGCGGACGTCGCGAAAAAGCTTGGCGCTGATGTAAAGATCAGCGGTTTCGTCCGCTTTGCCAAGGGCGAAGGCCTGCAGAAGAAAGAAGAAAACTTCGCAGAAGAAATCGCCAAAGCCGTAAAAGGCTAAATCATTTAAAAATATGCGGCGCAGCCATTTGGCTGCGCCTTTTTTTTTACACTTGCATTTTTTATGAAATTCTTTTAGAATAAATGTAACAGTCTGCGTGCAAAATGACTCTTAATATATAGAGACATTATTTGCTTGACTGAAATTTGGAGGTGCGACTTATGAAAAAACAAATTTCAACACTGCTAGCAAGCATACTGCTGGTTGTCAGCTTACTGGTGGCTGTGCCCGCTTTTGCAGCCGGCAGTGACTTCCCGGAGCCCAACTGGGGATATATACAGGATATATCTGTTTATGTAAACGGTGAATATGACCCGAATCATGTAGAGACGGTTTATGACCAGGAGTCCGATGCGCACACTTTTACTTATATTGGCTCCGGTAAACTGACTGGCTGGGAGTTCCCGTGGTCGGTAGAGGGCACGGATTATGAGCTGCTCTCTGAAAGCGGCAATTCCGTCACGCTTCGCTTTATCAACGAGTACCACGGCATTCCGTATGTGAATGTGCTTGTGGATTTTGGAACAGATAGTGCGTCGTCGGGCACTCAGGGCTCGTCATCGGATACGGCTGACGATGCGCAGACCGCCGCACAGGGCGATTCCACGGCATCGTCCGGCGAAAGTACGCAAAATACAGCAGAAAAAGGAACAACTTCTGCGCCGGAAACGGGCGCCGCATCCAATATTGTACCGGTGGCGGCGGTCACGGTGCTTTGTGTTGCCGTTGTCGCTGTCATCGTTGTGGTGGCGGTGCGCCGCAAGAAAAAAGGCTGATTTTTTGCATTGACCAATTAAAACGGCGCCCCTGCGCCGTGCGCTTTTCCGCCTTGTGTGGTGAAAAGCAGATGTTGGATTGAGGACGAATATGAAAACAGACCGTAAAAAAATCAAGCGCGCCTGTATTGTGACGGCCGGTGTTTTTTGCGCTGCCGCCGTGTGTGCCGCAGCAATATACTTCTTTTTCCCGCAGGTTTTGCCTTCCGGTCAGTTGGCTGAAAAAGTACCGGCGGCTGCGACCGGTACGCCGGCAGATGATACTTCTGCGCCGGAAACGTCTGGTGAAATCACAACGCCTAGCGCATCGCAGCCGCACACCGGCACAACTGCCGCGCCGCGGCCGTCTGAACCTGCGCCGTCTTCTACCACGGCGCCGCAGGTTACGCCGGTCAGTGAAGAACGTTACCTGACGGCGGACACGCCTGTGCGCGCTTCTGCTTGCGATACAGCCAAAAAACTGGGCACGGCCACCAAAAATACGCGCATTTCTGTAAAGGGGCGCTGTTCCAACGGCTGGACACAGGTCGTCTATAAAAATAAAACCGGCTATGTGCCGTCATCCAGCCTGACGGAAAAAGAACCCGCCGTGCAGACGACCAGCCCGTATCTGATCAAGGTCAACCGCACCCAGAATCTGGTCACAGTCTATAAAAAAGACAGCGCCGGGGAATATACCAAGCCTTACCGGGCCATGGTGTGCTCGGTCGGTACGTCCGGCAACACGCCGCGCGGTACGTTTGCCACAACGGACCGCTATACATGGCGCCTTCTGGAGGGCAATGTTTACGGCCAGTATGCTACGCGCATCACGGGGCACATTCTGTTTCACTCTGTTCCGTATTATACTAAGGACAAGGGCGACCTGGAGTCTGCTGAGTACAACAAGCTGGGTTCTGCGGCTTCGCTCGGCTGCATCCGCCTGAGCGTGAAAGACGCCAAGTGGATCTACGACAACTGCCCGAAAAATACAGCGGTCGTGATTTATGACAGCGACGCGCCCGAACCGCTCGAAAGACCCAAGCCGGTCAAGATCGACCTGAACGACTGCCGCCGCGGCTGGGACCCGACTGACCCGGATCCGAAAAATCCATGGAATGCCCCGCCGGCGCAGACATCAGGCAACGGACAGAATACGATCACCAATAAAACAACGTGTGCAGCGCCGTGCGATCAGGCGGACTGCTGACAGAAAGCGGCTGAAAAGCCGCTTTTATGTTGCGCTTTTCTAAACAGTATGTTAATATGGATTTGGAATGGTTCCAATGACTGTTTTATTTAAATCATAAAAGGAGTGCAGATGGATGTCACCGCTGTTATGGCTAAAGCTCAAAAAGTATTCCAAGCTGGAAAATTATATTGCGTTTGTGCAAAGCACAGACCTCTCTAAGGTGCCGCCTCTGTCACGCGGTGATACGGACGGTTTAAAAAAACCGGATGCCCCGGGGCTGTTTACTTACCTGCCCGTTTATGACGCGCTGCGGCAGAAGTATGCACTGGACACGGCCGTGCGTGGAAATACCGATTTTGAACGTGCGTTATCGGTCATGCAGTGGCTGACCGATAACACCTGGTACAGCGGCGCGCAGTACCATTTGCTGCGGGACGATCCGCTTCAGATCCTGGATTACGCCTATCGCAAGCCGTTCAAAAATGCGATCAACTGCCGTTTTAAGGCCATTGTGCTGTCTGACCTTTTGCAGGCATTCGGCATACCGGCTTACCCGATCGCCATGCTGGATGCCAATAAAAACGGCAATCATCTGACTGTGCACGTTTATTTGAAAGAAAGAAAACAGTGGGCGCTTTTTGACCCGTCTTTCAATACGTATTTTACCGGTGAAGATGGTAAGCTTTTTGATGCCGTTACGCTGCGCGAATGCTTTCTGTCCGGCAAGCGTCCGGTCATACATGGCTATGCGTTCAACAAAACACAGCAGTGCCGTCAGGTGTATGAGCAGGTGTTTATCCGTTCCTGTCTGACCAACCTGACGACTTGGCACGACAATTCCATGAATGGCCGCACAACCAAAAAGTGGAGCGACAGAAAACAATTTGATTGCTGTCTGCCGGATACAGAGGAAATGGAAAATGGGCTGTTATAAAGCGGCTATGCCTTGATGTGCGTGCTTTAATATGGCGCTAAACGTAAAATATATAGAATTTTTTCGTATTCTGGTAAATTTTCTTGACAATGCAGCGATGATTTAGTATAATACTTTTTGCTGTAAAGATAAAATACTTTACATGTGCGGGTCACAGGGGGGAGAGACGTGCCCAAAAATCTTGAAATTTCACTGCTTCTTGATTTTTACGGTGAAATGCTTACACAAAAACAGCGCAATTTTTTGATGTATTATTATGACGAGGATCTGTCCCTGTCTGAAATTGCGGAAAATGAGGGCATTACCCGCCAAGGTGTGCGCGATGCCGTCAAGCGCGCCGAAGCGCAGCTGATCGAAATGGAATCTAAGCTGCATCTGGCTGCCAGGCACGAGGAGCTGCGCAAAAGCCTGGAGGAGATCACTGCCTGTGCCGAAAACATCAACCGTTACAACCTTTCACACGACCTTTCCCGCGAGATCAACGACAACGTAACAAAAATCCGTTCCCTTGTCGAGATCTTGAGCGACCAGTCATTTGTGTAAGGGCTTCTTACATAATTTTCGCTGCAGGAGGGCACAGTTTGGCATTTGAAAATTTAAGCGAACGCCTTGAAAATTCATTTAAAAAGCTTCGCGCAAAAGGCAAGCTGACGGAGTCAGATGTCAAAGAGGCTATGCGTGAAGTGCGTCTTGCCCTTTTGGAGGCAGACGTAAACTATAAAGTTGCCAAAGAATTTACGGCAAAAGTGACGGAACGTGCCATCGGCTCTGATGTAATGGAGTCGCTGACGCCCGGCCAGATGGTCATTAAAATCGTCAACGAAGAGCTGACCCAGCTGATGGGCGGCAGCGAAAGCCGCTTGGCGATCGCCAACCATCCGCCTACGATTTTGATGATGTGCGGTTTGCAGGGCTCCGGTAAAACGACCCATTCTGCAAAGCTTGCGCGCAAACTGAAAAACGAGGGGCACCGTCCGCTGCTTGTCGCGTGCGACGTGTACCGCCCGGCCGCTATCAAGCAGCTGCAGGTCGTCGGCGCCCAGGTGGATACCCCGGTTTTTGAAATGGGGCAGAGCGACCCGGTCACCATCGCGTCTGAGGCTGTGAAATATGCCAAGGACCACGGCCATGACTATGTTATTATCGACACGGCCGGCCGTCTGCATGTGGATGAGCAGCTGATGGATGAGCTGAAGAATATCAAGTCCACACTGCACCCGCACGAAATCCTTTTGGTCATTGACGCCATGACCGGCCAGGATGCCGTCAACGTTTCCAAAACGTTCAACGAAACGCTTGGCATCGACGGCGTGATCCTGACTAAGCTCGACGGTGACACACGCGGCGGTGCTGCGCTTTCCGTTCGTGCCGTGACCGGCAAGCCCATCAAATTCATCGGCACCGGTGAAAAGCTTGGCGATCTGGAAACGTTCCACCCCGACCGCATGGCTTCGCGTATCCTCGGCATGGGCGACGTGCTTTCGTTCATTGAGCGTGCCGAAATGGCGCTCGATGAAAAGAAAGCGGCCGAGCTCGAGAAGAAGCTGCGCAAAAACAAATTTGATTTCAACGACCTGCTTGACCAGTTCGACCAGATCGAACGCATGGGCAGCCTGAAAGATACGATCAAAATGATCCCCGGCATCGGCGGTAAGATCAAGGATGAGGATATCGACGAAAACGCGTTTGCCGTCAACCGTTCCATCATTCAGTCCATGACTGCGCAGGAACGGGAAAGACCCGACATCATCAATCCGTCGCGCAAGCGCCGTATCGCGGCCGGCTGCGGCCGTAAGGTGGAGGATGTCAACCGCCTGATCGCGCAGTTCAATCAAATGCAGAAAATGATGAAATCGTTCGGCGGCGGCAAGGGCGGCCCGAAAATGAGCAAAAAAATGCGCCGCATTATGCAGCAAAACCCCGAACTGGCCGAAAAATACATGGGCAGAAAAAATCCGTTCGGCTTTTAATTTTGGCTTCACCCAAATTGTTGGTTGAATAAATATTTTTATTGGAGGTAATGTAAAATGGCAGTAAAAATCAGACTTCGCCGCATGGGCGCTAAGAGGGCGCCGTTCTACCGTGTGGTCGTGGCGGATTCCAAATTCCCGCGCGATGGCCGTTTCATTGAAGAAATCGGTACTTACAACACGATGGTAGACCCGGCCGAGATCAAAATTGACGCCGAGAAAGCAAAAAAATGGCTCTCTAACGGTGCACAGCCTACAGACACAGTAAAAGCGATACTGAAAAAAGAAGGCATCCTTTAATTTCGGAGGTGTTTTCTTTGGAAGAACTGAAAAGCTTATTGGTGTCGATCGTGGCAGGCCTTGTGGAACACCCGGATCAGATCTCGATCGAGATCGACGAGCCCGACGCCGAGGGCGTTGTTGCCTATCATCTTCACGTTGCGGAAGAGGATATGGGCCGCGTGATCGGCAAGCAGGGCCGCATCGCCAAGGCGATCCGCGTTGTCATGCGTGCCGCCGCTACGAAAGAGGACGAAAAAATTTCAATCGAAATTGACTGAAAAACGGCTTTTGGCCGTTTTTTTGTTTGCAGAAAATCCGCTGCCCGAAAAGGCGGCGGATTTTTTGTGTAATATCGGCCGAATCAGGCATGTGGGTTCACGACGCCAGCACCACGCTCACCACCGTCATGATGATCGGTATTAAGATCAGCAAAAACAGCATCACGCGCAGATGTATCAGGGAATTGTCGATGCGAAACTGTGTTTTCATCTGTCTTTCCAGCAGCTCGTAAACAGCTCTTCTCTGTTCGTCTTCGTCCATAGTTTCCCACGTTTCTTTGTCGATCATAAATGCTTCCTCCTGTTCTGTACAGTATGGCAAATCGGGTTTTATGCCTGCATGCCCCCAAGAATATTTTAGCGTATGCGAACCGCGCTGTCAATACGGGCTGACGGGCGTTTAATGTTCCGTGTATTTTTTGTTCCGGTCAAACTGTAAAATAATTGTGAACACTCTTGACTTAAAGTAAGCTTTAGGTTTTATAATTAACTTGTACAAAGGTACAAATATGATTTGTATGGAGTGATCAAAGTGAAAGAAATTCAGGATCTTTTCCCGCGCGGCGGTGAAAACACAGCGTTTGCGCAGTATTTTGTAGGTAAAAGCTACCTTAACATGCTGACCACCGGCGGCGTGCCCATCGGTAATGTTACGTTTGAGCCGGGCTGCCGCAACAACTGGCACATCCACCACGCTACCGAGGGCGGCGGCCAGATCCTTTTGTGCACGGCCGGTGAAGGCTGGTACCAGGCATGGGGCGAGCCGGCACGCAAATTGAAAGCCGGCGACGTGGTCGTCATCCCGCCGGAGGTCAAGCACTGGCACGGCGCGGCGGCCGACAGCTGGTTTTCGCACCTGGCTGTTGAGGTTCCGGGCAAAGATACATCGAACGAGTGGCTGGAGCCGGTAGACGATGCGGCTTATGCTGCACTGGAAAAGTGATTGGAGGTTTTTTTATGTCAGAGACAGTAAAGGGCGCGTTTGGCAAGGCGTTTGGTCTGGCGGAAAGCGACCCGGAATTTGCATCGTTTTTTGAAAATTTCCTAACGCAGGACGTGGCGGCGTTCGGCGACATTGATTCGGCTACAGAGCGCATGGCCGTTTTGTCGGTACTGGCCGGTGCCCAGGGAAAAGAGGCGTTCGAGGTTCTTTTACAGGACAGCGCAGACTGCGGCGTCACGCCTGAAATGCTGCGCGAGATCGTTTACCAGTCGGTCGCTTACCTTGGCTTTGGCCGGGCTTATCCGTTTATTTTGGCGGTCAGCCGCTATTTGAAGGATAAGGGGCTTTTGCCGCTGGAAAAAGCCTCTACCACCACGCCCGAGACCCGTTTGCAGGCCGGTTCGCAAAAACAGGTCGATTTGTTCGGCGACGGCATGCGTGATTTCTGGAAGTTTGGCCCGCAGGAAAGCGTGCACATCAACCGCTGGCTTGCCCAGAACTGCTTTGGCGATTATTATACCCGCAAAGGGCTTGACGACCGCCAGCGTGAGCTGATCACGTTTTGTTTTCTTGCTGCACAGGGCGGCTGTGAACCGCAGCTGACCTCCCATGCCGGCGCCAATATGCGTATCGGCAACGACAAAACTTTTCTGATCGCCGTGTTGTCACGCTGCTTGCCTTATATCGGCTATCCGCGCAGCTTGAATGCGCTGCGCTGTATCAACGATGCGGCGAATGCCGGCTGATTTGGCCTTAATTCGGATAATAAATCAAAAAGGCGGCGCGTGTGGGATTTTTAAGACGCGGCCGGGTTTTTTTTGGCGGTATTTTTTTTTTTTTTCGGGTAGATGGCCGGGGTTTTTTTCGC
>ERZ1090878.1212-NODE-1217-length-12383-cov-8.209117_pt1 | contig 12383 bp, 11 predicted proteins | sample MGYA00478473_ERZ1090878 | MGnify/ENA primary metagenome ERZ1090878 (study PRJEB33644, sample SAMEA5815720) | chicken gut metagenome | biome: Chicken; feature: Gastrointestinal Tract; material: Caecum | place: Ireland | collected 2019-01-01 | study: A study of... | reverse complement strand
GGGACTTATATTAAAGTTTTGAATGAAGTAATATTTGATGAACTGGAAGAAATTAAAAAACGCAAATTAGTAAAAAAGTAATCACAGATAGAGAAAGGGAGCCATTCCCCGAAAAACATTTTTTAGATTTTCGGGAATGGCTCCCTTTGTGTTTATGTTCTAAGATTTATAAAAAAGATGTTAAATTTACAGAAAAATAAAAACATGAGAAAAAATGATAAAATAAAAGAAAACAAGAGATAAGAGCGATTTTATTGAAATATTTGGAGGTAAATCTAGTTGCGAAAAAGAAATAAATTAACTAATATATGACTATCGGTTAGCACTCGATAGAAATGAGTGCTAATAAAACAAAAGAATGGAAATTTTGTAAGGAGGAAATAGATATGAAATTAGTACCATTAGGAGACAGAGTTGTATTAAAACAGTTAGAAGCAGAAGAAACAACTAAGTCAGGCATTGTACTTCCTGGTCAGGCACAGGAAAAACCTCAGCAGGCAGAAGTTGTCGCTGTAGGTCCAGGCGGAGTTGTTGACGGCAAAGAAGTGAAGATGGAAGTTTCCGTAGGAGATCAGGTAATCTACTCTAAATATGCAGGAACAGACGTAAAGATCAATGAAGAAGAATATATTATCGTTAAACAGAACGATATCCTGGCAATTGTAAAATAATAGAAAAGAGTATTGAATTTATAGGAGGAATGTCATTATGGCAAAGGAAATTAAATACGGAGCAGAAGCAAGAGCTGCTCTGGAAGCTGGAGTTAATAAATTAGCAGATACCGTAAGAGTAACACTGGGACCAAAAGGAAGAAATGTTGTGCTGGATAAATCTTTCGGTGCTCCTCTGATCACTAACGATGGTGTTACTATTGCAAAAGAGATCGAGCTGGAAGACGGCTTTGAAAATATGGGCGCTCAGCTTATCAAAGAAGTTGCTTCCAAGACAAACGATGTAGCCGGCGATGGTACTACCACAGCTACAGTCCTGGCTCAGGCAATGGTTCATGAAGGAATGAAGAACCTGGCAGCAGGCGCAAATCCTATCATCTTGAGAAAAGGTATGAAAAAAGCTACAGAAGCAGCTGTTAATGCTATCAAAGATATGAGCAAGAATATTGAAGGCAAAGAGCAGATCGCAAGAGTAGCAGCTATCTCCGCAGGAGATGACGAAGTAGGCGAAATGGTAGCAGACGCTATGGAAAAAGTAAGCAAAGACGGCGTTATCACTATCGAAGAATCCAAGACAATGAAGACAGAACTGGATCTGGTAGAAGGTATGCAGTTTGACCGCGGTTACATTTCCGCATATATGGCAACAGATATGGATAAGATGGAAGCTGTTCTGGAAGATCCATATATCCTTATTACAGATAAGAAGATCTCCAACATTCAGGATATCCTGCCTCTGCTGGAGCAGATTGTTAAGACCGGCGCTAAACTGCTGATTATTGCCGAGGATATCGAAGGCGAAGCTCTTACAACTCTGATCGTAAACAAATTAAGAGGAACTTTCTCTGTATGTGCTGTAAAGGCTCCTGGATACGGCGACAGAAGAAAAGAAATGCTGAAAGATATCGCTATCCTGACAAACGGTACAGTTATTTCCGATGAACTTGGTCTGGAATTAAAAGACGTGACCATGGATCAGCTTGGCCGTGCAAAATCTGTAAAAGTTGAAAAAGAAAACACAGTTATCGTTGACGGTATGGGCGATAAAGAAGAGATCGCTGCAAGAGTTGCTCAGATCAAACATCAGATTGCTGAGACAACTTCCGATTTCGACAGAGAAAAATTACAGGAAAGACTTGCTAAACTGGCAGGCGGCGTAGCTGTTATCCGTGTAGGCGCAGCTACAGAGACAGAAATGAAAGAAGCAAAACTCCGTATGGAAGACGCTCTTAACGCTACAAGAGCAGCAGTTGAAGAAGGTATCATCGCAGGAGGCGGATCTGCATACATCCATGCTTCTAAAGAAGTTGCAAAAGAAGTTGAAAAACTGGAAGGCGACGAGAAGACAGGCGCAAGAGTTGTACTGAAAGCTCTGGAAGCTCCTCTGTATCATATCGCAGCAAACGCAGGTCTGGAAGGCTCTGTAATCATCAATAAAGTAAGAGAATCTGAAGTTGGCGTTGGCTTCGATGCTCTGAAAGAACAGTATGTGGATATGGTAAAAGAAGGAATCCTGGATCCTGCCAAAGTTACCAGAAGTGCACTGCAGAATGCTACAAGCGTAGCAGGAACACTCCTTACTACAGAAGCAGTTGTTTCTACTATTAAAGAGGAAACACCGGCTGCACCTGCAGGCGCTCCAGGAATGATGTAATCTCCGAAAAAGCGGGTTAAAAATGTGATGTGCTCCCTTTCAGGCAGACAAGTAGTAAAATCTGAACTTGTTGCCGGAAAGGGAGCTTTTTGTTTCTTGCAACAGATTTTCTTTTGTGATACACTGAGTATCAGAACATATGAATTAACAGGAGGAACGTAAGATGACAGACATGTATTCGGAGCTGCTCATAAAGAAGGAGCCTACCGGAAAGGACCAGGCGCTGAAAATCCTGATCATCGCCCTTATTGTGCTTAGTGCTGCCGCCGGATTGTTCGTTATTCCTTTGGCGTGGATATTGACCATCGCTTTAGGTGTGGCGGCATATTTTATCCTGCCCCTTCTCGATCTGGAATACGAGTATGTATTTGTAAACGGCGAGCTGGATATTGACAGGATCGCTTCCAAAGCAAAGAGAAAGAGAATGAAGAGCTTTGATCTGGCCAAAATGGAGATCATGGCGCCGGTAAATTCTCACAGAATGGATTATCAGAATCATAATACAAATATGAAAGTTCTGGACTTTTCATCAGGAAATCCTCAGCATAAAATTTTTGCAATGATCATTGCAGACGACAACAGTGTTTGTAAAGTGCTTCTGGAGCCGGACAGGGAATTGATCAATAATATTGCGAAAAGCTGTCCGAGAAAAGTTTTTCTGGATTGACAGTTTTGTCGTAATTTGTTATATTACTGTACTATAAACAAATTGAAGGGAGAATGAAAATGGGTAAGATTATTGGCGAAGGCATTACTTTTGATGACGTTCTGCTGGTTCCGGCATATTCAGAAGTAATTCCAAATCAGGTTGATTTGTCAACATGGCTTACAAAGAAAGTGAAATTAAACATACCGATGATGAGTGCAGGTATGGATACTGTTACTGAGCACAGAATGGCGATTGCCATGGCAAGACAGGGCGGTATTGGAATCATTCACAAAAATATGTCTATTGAAGAGCAGGCAGATGAAGTAGATAAGGTAAAACGTTCTGAGAACGGCGTCATTACGGACCCATTTTTCCTGTCTCCGGAACATACTCTGGCAGATGCCAATGATTTAATGGCGAAGTTCCGTATTTCCGGCGTGCCCATTACAGAGGGAAAGAAACTGGTGGGTATTATCACAAACAGGGATTTAAAATTTGAGGAAGATTTTTCCAGAAAAATCAAGGAGTGTATGACCTCCGAGGGGTTGGTCACAGCCAGAGAAGGCGTTACTCTTGAAGAGGCTAAAAAGATCCTTGCAAAATCCAGAAAAGAAAAACTCCCCATTGTAGATGAAAACTTCAACTTAAAAGGTCTCATTACGATTAAAGATATTGAAAAACAGATCAAGTATCCACTGTCTGCAAAAGACGAGCTGGGAAGACTTCTCTGCGGCGCTGCTGTAGGTATCACAGCTAATGTTATGGCCAGAGTAGACGCTCTGGTGAAAGCCCATGTGGATGTAGTGGTAGTAGATTCCGCTCACGGACATTCTGCAAATATTATCAGAACATGCCGGGAGATCAAGGAGAAATACCCGGATCTTCAGCTGATCGCAGGAAATGTGGCTACAGGAGAAGCTACAAAAGCTCTGATCGACGCAGGAGTAGACGCTGTAAAAGTAGGTATCGGACCTGGATCTATCTGCACCACCCGTGTGGTTGCCGGTATCGGTGTTCCTCAGATCACCGCTATCATGGATTGCTATGAGGCTGCAAAAGAGTCCGGAATCCCTATTATCGCGGACGGAGGAATCAAGTATTCCGGAGATATGACCAAAGCGATCGCAGCGGGAGCCAATGTATGTATGATGGGAAGCATCTTTGCAGGCTGTGATGAAAGCCCGGGAGAATTTGAACTTTACCAGGGAAGAAAATATAAAGTTTACAGAGGCATGGGGTCTATCGCTGCTATGGAAAACGGAAGTAAAGACCGTTATTTCCAGGAAGATGCTAAAAAGCTGGTGCCGGAAGGCGTAGAAGGCCGTGTGGCTTATAAGGGACATGTAGAAGATACAGTGTTCCAGCTGGTAGGCGGTATCCGTTCCGGTATGGGCTACTGTGGAGCAAAGGATATTGAGACATTAAAGAGAACAGGAAGATTTGTAAAGATTTCTTCTGCTTCTCTGAAGGAATCTCATCCTCATGATATTCATATCACCAAGGAAGCTCCTAACTATAGCATCGATGAATAAAGAAGAAAATATAACAGGATTTCCCATACTTTGGAGATGAGAATAAAGCAGAGGGGTTGCTGCACAGTGCGGCGGTCTCTCTGCTTTTTTACATACAGAGGATGACTGCTATGGAGAATAAACAAAGATATACAAAAAGAAGGAATATAAAGGAGAAAAAAGGAAAAAGGCGGGGATTTTCCAGGCCGGCTTTGTGGGGCGGGGCAGTCCTGGCGGTTCTGGTTCTTTCGGCAGGAGGAAACCGAATCCTGGGAGCAATAGAGGAGTACCGGCTGCTGGAAGCCCGGAATGAGTCCTTTGCAGGAGCGCCGCCCTTTGATGTGGAGCTTTTGGATATTAATGAATATTCCAGACCTGGAATTCCTTTGGAACAGATCAATGGAATCGTCATTCACTATACTGCAAATCCAGGAAGCACAGCCCAGAATAACAGAGATTATTTTAACAGTCTTAAGGACAGCCATGAAACAAAGGTAAGCAGCCATTTTGTGGTGGGGATCCAGGGAGAGATCATTCAGTGTATTCCTACTTCTGAAATTGCCTATGCCTCTAATTCCAGAAATTCGGATACTTTGTCTATTGAATGCTGCCATACAGATGAGACAGGAAAATTTACAGAGGCTACCTATACTTCCCTGGTAAGGCTGACGGGATGGCTCTGTTATAGATTTAATCTGACCAGTGAAGATGTGATCCGGCATTATGATGTAACGGGAAAGATATGTCCGAAGTATTATGTGGAGCATCCTGATATGTGGGAAAAGTTTAAAGAAGATGTTGAGAAACAGATCCAAGTAGTAGAACAGGAGGTAGGAGTTTGAAATTTACAAACGGATACTGGCTTTTAAGAAAGGAAATGGAACCTGCATATGCGGTAGAGTATGCAGGTCATAAGATTGAAGGCAATACATTGACGGTATATCTTCCCGGTAAACATATTACCGGAAGAGGGGACTGCTTAAATATTCCCATGCTGACCCTGACCCTTTCCAGTCCAATGGAAGGCGTCATTAAAGTCTCGGCAGTACACCATGCAGGGACATTGTATAAGGGCCCCTTTGCCCAGGTGAACCAGGAAAACCCCCAGGTAGAGATCACAGAGACAGATACCCAGGTGATCTACCGTTCAGGAACACTGAAAGCAGTGATCGACAAGGCTCCGGCAGGATATAAGCTGGCATTCTATGAAGGAGAGAAATTCCTCACTGAGTCCAGCTTCCGGAACCTGGCTCATATGTATAATCATAAGACAGAGAAGTCCTATATGCTGGAACAGCTTTCTATTGATGTGGACGAATATATCTATGGCCTGGGAGAACGGTTTACGCCCTTTGTGAAAAACGGACAGATCGTGGAAATGTGGAATGAGGACGGCGGAACCGCCAGTGAGATCGCCTACAAGAATATTCCCTTTTATATCACAAACAAGGGATACGGCGTTTTAGTGGACAACTTAGGAGATGTATCCTTAGAGATCGCCAGTGAAAAAGTAGAACGGATACAGTTTTCCGTGGAAGGGGAGCGGCTGGATTATTACTTTATCAGCGGCTGCAGTCCCATGGGAACGGTAGAGAAATATACAGATCTTACCGGAAAGCCGGCTTTGCCTCCCGCCTGGTCTTTCGGCCTTTGGCTGACAACTTCCTTTACTACAAACTATGATGAGGAGACTACTTCCAGTTTTATACAGGGAATGGCGGACAGAAATATTCCCCTTCATGTATTCCATTTTGACTGTTACTGGATGGACGCCTATGAGTGGTGCAACTTTACCTGGGATCCAAAGACATTTCCCGATCCAAAAGGAATGCTCAAGAGATACCATGACCGGGGGCTGAAGATCTGTGTCTGGATCAACCCTTATATCGGACAGAAATCCTCTCTGTTTAAAGAAGGAATGGAAAAAGGCTATCTGGTAAAGAAAAAAGACGGCAGTGTCTGGCAGTCAGATCTGTGGCAGCCTGGTATGGGACTGGTGGACTTTACCAATCCTGAAGCGGCAGTCTGGTATCAGGAAAAGCTGAAAACTCTTCTGGATATGGGTGTGGACTGCTTTAAGACAGATTTTGGAGAGCGGATACCGGTGAAGGATATTGAATATTTCGATCATTCTGATCCTGTAAAGATGCATAACTACTATACTTACCTTTATAATAAGACTGTGTTCCAACTTCTGGAAAGAGAACGGGGACAAGGCGAAGCAGTGCTTTTTGCCCGTTCAGCTACAGTAGGAGGACAGCAGTTCCCGGCACACTGGGGCGGCGACTGTTCTGCCACCTATGTTTCTATGGCAGAGACTCTCAGAGGAGGATTATCTCTTTCTTTAGGAGGTTTTGGATTCTGGAGCCATGATATCAGTGGATTTGAGAGTACTGCAACCCCGGACATCTACAAGAGATGGTGCCAGTTCGGATTGTTGAGTTCTCACAGCCGTCTCCACGGTTCCGGATCCTACCGTGTTCCATGGCTTTTTGATGAGGAAGCCTGTGATATCCTCCGGGAGTTTGTAAATCTGAAATGCCGGCTGATGCCTTATATTTATGGGCAGGCTGTGAAATCTCACGTAAAGGGAACTCCCCTCCTTCGTCCTATGTTCCTGGATTTCCCCCGGGACAGAGCCTGCGATACTTTGGAACGCCAATATATGCTGGGAGATTCTCTGCTAGTAGCTCCAGTCTTTAAAGAATCCGGAGAAGTGGATTATTATCTGCCGGAGGGAACCTGGGTGAATATTATTACCGGAGAACAGAAAACAGGAGGAAGATGGCTAAAAGAAACACATGATTATCACTCTCTGCCGGTTATGCTCCGGCCCAATAGTATCCTGCCTGTGGGAAATAATGACCAGGTTCCGGATTATGACTTTGCAGATCAGGTAACTCTCCTGATCGGAGAATTTGAAGAAGAAGCTCAGACCTGCATAGAGATTCCGGATGCCAAGGGAAATACTGTAATGAAGGTACAGGCCAGAAGACAGGGAGAGGAAATCCTTCTTTCAGTAGAAGGGGGAAAGGGAAAATTCCAGGTCAGAAACCTGGGAAGCCAGACTGTTAAAATAGAGGAAAGTTAAGAGGATAAAAGAATGGCAGGAAACTCGGAACTGCTCTTAGTTCTGAGTTTTGGCATCTCGGCCATAGATTCAAAGGAGATTGAACGGTAGAAAATAGAATTTTTGGAATTTGGGCCGTAGATTCAAAGGAGATTGAACGGTAGAAAATGGAGTTTTTGGAATTCCGGCCGTGGTTTTAAAGGAGATTGAACGGTAGAAAATGGAGTTTTGGAATTCCAGCTGTAGATTCAAAGGAGATTGAACGGTAGAAAATGGAGTTTTTGGAATTCCGGCCATAGATTCAAAGGAGATTGAACGGTAGAAAATAGAGTTTTGAGAATTTCAACTGTAGTAAAGGAATGGAAAGCTGCGGCATTAAGCAAAACAGAGAATGCTTAATGCCGCAGCTTTTAATCTATTCATAAGTGTTAGTCCAGATTCAGTTTTTTTGTAAGAATGTACCGGCTTCCAAAGTAGAATACCACCGATAAAACCAGATACCAGGCAAGCATGAATATCATCTGTGCAGTTCCGTTTCCTCCCGTACTGGAAATTACTTCTCCGCTGTCAGTAGTAACCACTATACTGATGGGATTCAAAGGCGGTACTACAAACATTAAGATGAGCATAATAATAGTCTGTCCGATATTGATCCCAAAGAAAGATACAACGGCTCCCAGAGTCTTATGAGTTTTAAACAGGCTTCCCAGACAGATGGAAAACAGGATTAAGGCAGTGGAGTAGAAGAAATATTCTATGATTATTCCCAAGACCACCGTAATGGTTTTTGCCATAACGCCAAAGCCTTCAAAGCCCAGGAGACTTGTGAAGAACATCTGAAAGCCGGCTATGATATCCGGCATGGTATCCGGATAGCTGATCAGTATCAGGATGGACAGGGCCACGCATAAAAAATCGATGGCTGACCAGGTCCAGAATACCAGAATCTTGGACCAGAGAAGTTTATCTGAAGATACAGGCAAGGTGTTGGTAAGGTAGCCTTCATCGGAAAATAAGCTTTTCTGCATCCGTACTGCAAGATAAAGAATAGTTGCCAGAACAATACCTACGATGAAGATCACATAGATCAGGATGTAAGCTATTGCTCCCATGCCGAAAATAGTAGTGGAGAGGGAAAGGTGGGTGTCTATATCTGCACCGGCTCTGGAACTGAAGTTTTCAGCAATGGCAATGGCCAGTCTTCCGATGATGCTGTAGACCAGCAATACTCCATGCAGGATCAGAAGAAGCATGGAGACAGATTTCCAGTCATATTTATATAATTTCTTTAACATTTGAATACCTCCCTGAACAGAGCATCCACAGATTTTCCCTGATTAAAGCGAATGTTTTCTACACTGTCCACCATGCGGATATGTCCGTTCTGAATAAAAACCACATCATCCAGTATATTTTCTACATCAGAAATCAAATGTGTGGATATAATAATGGTAGCATTTTCGTCATAGTTTTGAATAATAGTAGAGAGGATGTAATCCCTGGCAGCAGGGTCTACTCCTGCTATGGGTTCGTCCAGACAGTACAGACGGGCCCTGCGGCTCATAACCAGGATCAGCTGAACCTTTTCCTTTGTACCTTTAGACATGGTGCGGAGCCTGTCGGAAGGATTGATATTCAGTCTCTTCAGCATATCGTAAGCCCTGGCCTTGTCAAAGTCTTCGTAGAAGTCCTGAAAAAAATCGATAATGTCGCAGACTTTCATCCAGGAATTCATGTAAGTTCGCTCTGGAAGATAGGAAACAAACTTTTTCGTTTCTACCCCCGGTCTCAGACCATCTATAAAGATCTGCCCTTCTGTAGGGACAAGAAGACCATTGAGAAGTTTGATCAGAGTAGTCTTTCCGCTGCCGTTAGGTCCGAGAAGTCCTATGATCTTTCCTGGCATCAGAGAAAAGGAAATCTGATCCAGGGCAGTTTTGCCGCCGTAGCGTTTGGTAAGGCCTTTACATTCTAAAATAGGGTTCATGACTGCTCCTCCTTTTCAATTTTTTCAATAAGCTGTATAGTGGCTTTTTTTGTAAAGCCGATATACTCCATTTTTTTCAAAAATTCCTTTACCTGTTCAGAAGCAATTGTGTTTTTTGTCTGTTCTATCATTGTCAGATCCTCCGTGATAAACCGTCCGCTGGTCCGCTGGCTGTATAGAAGCCCTGTGCGTTCCAGCTCAGACAAAGCCTTTTGCATAGTATTAGGATTTACTCCGGCATCCTGGGCAAGATCTCTTACCGAAGGAAGCTTGCTGCCGGGAAGGTATGTGCCGGAAATAATATCCATAGTGATCCTTTCCATAATCTGAGGATAAATGGGAAGGTTGGAATCCAGATTCCAAGGCATATGTGGGACACCTCCTTTTGCTGAACGTGTTGTATATCTGTATTATTGTACTAATTGCTTAATACAATAATACGAGGCGAATAAAGATTTGTCAATAAAAAATTTAGAAAATCTTTGCAGAGAATTAAAATTTCTCAAGAAAATAAGCATTGCATTTCAAGAAATGTATGTTACAATGATGGTACATGGAGAATAAGGGTGATAATATGAATTTATACGAAGCAATTTTTCTCAGAAAATCTGTGCGGAGCTATGAGATGGAACCTGTAAGTGCAGAAGTTCTCCAGGAGATCAGAGAATTTTATGGGGAGATTGAAGGACTGAATCCTGGAATCCACACGGAGATTTCTATTATAGATAATACCAGAGGAAAGAATAAAGTGATGCATCTGCTGGGAGTGAAGGCTCCATATTACCTGGCGTTCTATTCTGAAGAGAAGGATCTGGCCCAGATGAACGCAGGGTATATTCTGGAGCAGATCGCGCTGTTTTTATGTACCAAGGGATTAGGTACTTGTTTCCTTGGCAGTGTTAAACCCAAAATGGGAAATCTCCGGAAAGGAAATATGAAATTTATTATTATGCTGGCTTTTGGTAAGAGTAAAGGAAGCTATACCAGAAAGGCAGTAGATGCCAAAAGAATGGATCTTAAAGATTTATGTGTCTATAAAGAAGTCCCCAGACAATGGATGAAGCAGCTTCTTCAGGCAGCCCGTCTGGCGCCGTCCAGTATGAACAGCCAGCCTTGGCGGTTTGTGGTCTATGATAATCGGATCCATGTATTTGCCAAGAAGCATAACATGAATCATTTAGGAAAATTTGAAGAGTTGAATTTTGGCATTATGTTTTCTCATCTTATGGTAGTTGCAGAAGAACTTTGGCTGGATGTGGATTTGATCCGGCTGGAAGACATTACTCACAAAAACTTTCCGAATAATCAATATGTCCTCAGTGCTATTTTGAGAACATGACAAGAAAGGCCTCCGGAAAAGGAAATACAGATTTCTTTTCCGGAGGCCTTTTAAATTATTTTTCTTTAGACTGAGCAAAAGCCTTTTTTGCCTGGGCGAGAAGTTCCGGATCTGTAAGAAGCTCTAAAACACAGGAAGAAAGGATTTTTCCGGCAGTAAACATTCCTTTATGCGCTATGGAAGACTTCCCTTGGGCCGTTACTGTCCAGTGGTGAAGGGGGGAACCGCTGGCATAGCAGCAGATCATAAAAGCAGAACAGGGAAGAATCTGGCTTACGTTTCCTACATCTGTGGAAATCCCGGTTTTTCTGGAAGGGGAAAGATCCGGCACAGGATCAATAGCCAGGTCCGCATCCGGCAGATTTCCATAGGGAACAAATTTTTTTGCGTAGGCTTCTTCTGCAGGGGTATAGGATGGAACAAAAAGCTGCAGATATTTTAGGACAAGCTGATCTAAAACAGGATTAGGTAGGAGGCTGTCATAGACACAGGCAGTCTTGATATCAACGGAAGTTTCTGTCATCAGAGCGGCTCCTCTGGCAATATTGTCTACCCGTTCTCTCAGCAGCCGGGCATCTTCCCCTCTGGGAGCGCGGACCGCATAAAAAAGCTGGGCTTTGGCCGGGATGATATTAGGGGCAGTTCCGCCTGCGTCTGTATAGGCATAGTGGACTCTGGCTTCGTCGATCATATGCTCCCGGAGATAGTTGACTCCTACGTTCATTAATTCACAGGCGTCCAGCGCGCTGCGTCCAAGGTGGGGAGCCTGGGAGGCATGGGCGCTGGTTCCGTGAAAAGTATAATAGACACGATGATTTGCCAGAGCCTGGTTGAAGATTCCGGATTTATAATGGGGATGCCAGGAGAAAGCGGCGTCCACCTGATCAAAGAAGCCCTCCTCGATCATATAGGCTTTTCCGGCTGCATTTTCTTCCGCCGGACAGCCAAAGTACAGGATGGTTCCGGAAAGCTGTTCCCGTTTCATAATATCTTTCAAAAAAAGAGCCGCTGCCAAGGCTCCGCAGCCCAGAAGATTATGGCCGCATCCATGTCCGGCCGGAGCATCCAGAGGGGCGGGAGAAGAAACATCTGCTTTTTGAGCCAACCCCGGAAGCGCATCGTATTCTCCTAACAGACCGATCACAGGCTTTCCATTTCCCCAGCGGGCTGTAAAAGCAGTAGGAAGCTTAGAAGAGGGAACTGAAACCGTAAATCCCTGTTCCTCCAGAACGGATTTCAGCAAAGCGCAGGAACGGTACTCCTGAAAAGCAGTTTCGGCATATTCCCAGATGGAATCTGCGGTGGAAATAATCAGAGACTGATATTTATTAATCAGTGCAGTAAAGTCAATATCTGAAATATTCATGAGATGATTGTTCCTCCTTTTTTGATATGTTATGATAATTAATCATAACATATAGAAATAAAAAGGGGTGAGAAAAGAAGTAGAAATGGAAAATTAGGCACAAAAAAAGCGCGAGACGGGACTCGAACCCGCGGCC
>ERZ1090878.1210-NODE-1215-length-12399-cov-6.261261_pt1 | contig 12399 bp, 14 predicted proteins | sample MGYA00478473_ERZ1090878 | MGnify/ENA primary metagenome ERZ1090878 (study PRJEB33644, sample SAMEA5815720) | chicken gut metagenome | biome: Chicken; feature: Gastrointestinal Tract; material: Caecum | place: Ireland | collected 2019-01-01 | study: A study of... | reverse complement strand
GTATTATTATCATAAATCTGAGAATTCTCATCGGTTTTTCCAAAATAAAATCCTGTGGTAAACTGACGATATGTGCATTTTGCGATTTCTTCCCGGTAATACTCCATATTTGCTTTATACTTTTCTGCGGATTCTTCACAGTCATTGATGGCTTTCCGGTATGTTCTGGCAACCGCTGCCACGTAAAGAGCGGTCTTCATTCTTCCTTCAATCTTCAGGCTGTCAATACCTGCGTCCAGAATCTGATCAATATATTCTATCATACACAAATCTTTGGAATTAAAAATATAAGTTCCTCTTTCATTTTCATAAACCGGCATATATTCTCCCGGTCTTGTTTCTTCCATCACCGCGTATTTCCATCTGCATGGATGCGTACATTCACCGCTGTTGGCATTTCTTCCGGTAAAATAATTGCTCAGCAGACAGCGCCCGGAATGAGAAATGCACATGGCTCCATGAACAAATGCCTCAATTTCCATATCTTCCGGAATCTGTGCCCGGATTTCTTTGATTTCTGCCAGCGATAATTCTCTGGCTGCAACGACCCTGGAAGCTCCCTGCTGATACCAGAAATTGTAAGTGGCATAGTTTGTACTGTTAGCCTGTGTACTGATATGACGGTCAATATCCGGACATTCTTCTCCGGCAATCATAAACACTCCCGGATCTGATATGATCAGGGCATCTGGTCCGATTTTCTTTAATTCTCTGAAATATTCCCGGATTCCTTCCAGGTCTTCATTGTGAGCCACAATATTGGCCGTAATATAGACCTTAACCCCATGCTGATGGGCAAATTCCACTCCTGCTTTTACATCTTCCATGGAAAAATTCTTTGCTTTTGCCCGAAGTCCATACATTTCACCACCGATATATACCGCGTCCGCTCCGTAGAGAACCGCAGTTTTTAAAACTTCCAGGCTGCTTGCCGGAATTAATAATTCACTCTTTCTCATGATCTTCTCCTATTTTCTGACTGACGGCAACGCCGTCTCCTACAGTCAGTATCGCCGTTTCCAGCATACTGTGATTTTTAATGGTATATAAATAATCCCGCATCCGTTTATGAATGGTGCGGTCCCGCCTTTCTATAGCGTATCTTGACTTTACGATATCTCCATCCTGAAGGACATTGTCCGATACCAGCAGACCTTCCGGCGCCAGAAGCCGCATCACTTCATCAAGAAAAGCAATATACTGCCCTTTTGCCGCATCTACAAAAATAAAATCAAATGAATCATCGATTTTTTTCAATAGATCTGCCGCGTCACCTTCCAGCAGAGTAATCTGATCTTCCCGGCCCATTTTTCCGATATTCTCTTTCGCTTTCTGGATCCGTTTCTCATTCCGCTCGATCGTGACGACTGTACCTCCATCCGGCTGATACATATTCATATAGAGGGAAGAAAATCCTACTGCCGTCCCGATTTCCAGAATCTTTTTCGGACGCTTTAAAAGGACCAGGATCTTCAGCAGTTCTTTGGTTTCCGGTTTTACAATCGGCACATGCTGATTCCTGGCCTCTTCCTCTATATGACAGAGTTCCTGATGACTGTCTTCTTTGATCAGGGAATGGAGATAATCGGTAATGTGTTCATCAACAATCATTATTGAATCTCCTCTGTCTCATGTTCTCCACATAGTATGGATATGATATCATCCATTCCCTGGGACTGATAAAAATAGTATGTCCCGGGAACAAATGATTCATCTTTGTATCTTGAAAAATATTTTCGAATTCGAAACCTCCAGGTTCCGTTGATCAGTTTTTTATCTTTCAGCTGATCTGCCACATCCGTTTCCGTATCCGAATCCTTTATGACAACTTCGATCGCCCGATCTCCGTTTCTGTCATAGGCCGGATTGGAAAAGGTGTCTTCTGCCACAAAATACGCGATACAAAATATGCCGAAAATTGCGCATATGATCAAGACTCTTACCATCGTCTTAAAAAAGAGACGGACAGATTCTGACATGATAAATTTTTTTCCTTTTTTAAGCATATTTCATATCTCCCCGCTTATTCTGGAATTATACTTCCGTTATGATCGGAAGAATCATTGGATTTCTCTTCGTATTTTTCCAGATGTAATTGCTCAGAGCTTCCTTAATACTGTTCTTAATTCTGGCCCAGTCCGAAATATTGCGCTCCATGCACTCTTCTACTGCCGCCAGCGCAACTTCCCTGGCTCCTTCCATCAAAGATTCTGATTCTCTTACATAAACAAAACCTCTGGATACAATATCCGGCCCGGCAAGAATCTGTCTGCCATGCCGCTGCAGCGTTACCGTCGCAATAATCAGACCGTTTTGTGACAGCATCTTACGGTCATTAAGAACAATATTTCCTACATCTCCAACGCCCAGTCCATCTACCAGGATTCCTCCGGCCTGTACTTTTCCTGTTACCTTTCCCTGTCTCTTATTCAGTTCCAGCACATCGCCTTCCGCAAGTACAAACGTATTTTCTTTCGGAATTCCCATCTCAATGGCAAGCTCTTTATGGCGCATCAGATGACGATATTCTCCATGAACCGGAATCGCATATTTAGGCTTGGTCAGAGCATAGATCAGCCTGATCTCTTCCCGGCACGCATGCCCTGAAACATGAGTATCCTGAAATACTACTTTGGCTCCCTTGATTGCCAGTTCATTCATAATCTTTGATATATTCTTTTCATTTCCAGGAATCGGACTTGAACTGAATATGATCGTGTCAGATGGCACGATAGATACTTTTCTGTGAGTTGAATTTGCCATACGGGATAATGCTGCCATCTGCTCTCCCTGGCTTCCTGTCGTGATTAAAACAATCTGATCATCCGGATAATTTTTAATTTGATCCGTTTCAATTAAAGTATTTTTCGGGATCTTTAAATATCCCAGTTCAGAAGCCGTGGTAATGATATTTACCATGCTTCTTCCTTCTACCGCAACCTTCCTGCCGTATTTATGCGCAGAATTAATAATATGCTGCACACGGTCAACATTGGATGCAAACGTCGCGATAATCATACGCCCCTTCAGGTGCTCGGCAAATATGCCGTCCAGACGTTTTCCTACATTCTTCTCTGATAAGGTATAACCCTGCCGTTCCACGTTCGTACTGTCCGCCATCAGTGCAAGAACCCCTTTGCTGCCAAGTTCCGCAAACTTGGCAAGGTCGATTGCCTCTCCAAACAGCGGTGTATGGTCAATCTTAAAATCACCCGTGTGTATGATAACACCCGCCGGTGTCGTGATTGCCAGAGCCGCAGCATCCGCGATGCTGTGATTGGTCTTAATAAATTCAACCTCAAAAATACCCAGCTTTACCTTATCCCCATGGGAGACGACATTCTTCTGCACCTGTTCTGAAATCCCATGTTCTTTTAACTTATTGTCGATCAGCGCCATCGTAAGTTTTGTCGCGTAAATCGGCATATTAAGTTCTTTCTCAATATACGGGATTGCTCCGATATGGTCTTCATGACCATGGGTAATTACAAGACCGCGGATCTTCTTCGCATTTTCCTTCAGATATGTGACATCCGGAATGACCAGATCGATTCCAAGCATATCTTCATCCGGAAACGCGAGACCACAGTCGACCACCAGGATCTGGTTGTTGCACTCAAACGCCGTAATATTCATTCCGATCTGTCCAAGTCCTCCAAGAGGTATGATCTTGACAGAACTTGGCTTTCTGCGCACAGCGCCATTACGGCGTCCTCTCTGATTATGACTGCCGGTTCTGTTATACGTTCTTCTTTCCTTTGTGCTGTTGTCTTTCTTTTGTCTTACTTGTTGTCTTTGTTGCTGTTGATTGTCTCTCAAAGTTTTTCCTCCATCTTTCCTCCGGGATGACAATCGATTGTTTTATAATCTCACTTCAAATTCATCTGTTAATTCATTAAAAATTCCTGAAATTATCTTCAGTTCTTCTTCGTCCTCTACAAATTCATAGGACACCATATCATCTTCTAATTCAACTTCTTTCATGATCATGACGACTCCATCGTCTTCCAGGGAATCCGCCGTCAGCAGATAATTCTTCCCGGCCAGTGTTGTCTGTTCCAGGACATATAATTCAATCTCCTGACCCTCATCATCTAAAAGAAGTATCTTGTTATCGTTCTTTCCCATTCGTCCTTATCCTTCCCTGCGGGAATCCAGATATCCCTGTAAAATAAAAGACGCAGCAATCTGATCGATCACTTTCTTTCGGTTTTCACGCCTTACGCCGCTCTCCATCAATACTTTCTCTGACGCAACGGTTGTAAGCCTCTCATCCCACATAATGACAGGAATTCCGATACGCCGCACTAAAGCATCGCGGAAATCCATTGTGGCATCTCCGCGTTCACCGACTGTATTGTTCATATTCTTCGGAAACCCAAGCACAATGGCCTCGGCCTGATACTCACGCACAAGCTCCTCAATCCTTGCATAAGTCCTGCGAAGCTTGTTGGCATCTTTCCGGGTAATCGTCTCCAGCGGCTGTGCCGTCAGTCCAAGCTCATCACTTACCGCGACTCCCACTGTCTTCGTTCCGTAATCCAATCCTAATATTCTCATAGTCCGGCCTTATCTGAGCTTTGTATCAATGTAATTCTCCAGCAGAGCCTCAATGATCTCATCACGCTCTACCTTGTTGATAATGCTCCTGGCATTCTTATGACTGGTTATATACGTAGGATCTCCTGACATAATATATCCTACCATCTGATTTACAGGATTGTAACCTTTTTCCTGCAGCGCTTCATACACACGTGCCAAAATCATGTGCACATCAAGCTCTTCTTTTACAACCGAAAAATGTTGTGTACGATTGTTATCCATATTATCACGTCCCTTTCATGTATTCTTATTCTAATATAAAAATTTAAAAATAGCAATGGCAAACCATAAAATTTCACCTGTGCTTAACATTTTTTCTTTTGTGCTGCAAGGGTTCCTTCTACATATCCATCTTCTGAAACCGTCTTCAGCTGTACTTTTACAATCTGATGATCGACCGGTGTTTCAGAATAAGCTGCAGTTCTGATATATTCTCTGGTATGTCCCACATACCAGTTTTTCCTTCCCCGTAATTCTTCTTCCATCAGGACTTCTTTTTCCCTGCCAAGCTGGGCTTCTTCAAAAGCTTTTTTATTTCTTGCTGCCATGGCAAGGAGAATATCGCTTCTTTCTGCCTTGATCTGATCAGGAACCTGATGATCCATAACCGCCGCTTTTGTTCCTTTCCGGACGGAATATTTGAAAATATGCATTTCATACAGCTGGATTTCTTCCAGGAATCTTCTTGTTGTCTCAAATTCTTCTTCCGTCTCCCCCGGAAATCCTACAATAATATCTGTCGTCAGCGCCGGCGTATCAAAGAACGTCCGGATCATACGGCATTTTTCCCTGATATCTTCTGTCGTATATTTTCGGTTCATCCTTGCGAGCACAGTGTCACATCCACTCTGAAGAGACAGATGAAAATGCGGACAAAAGTTCTTAAGACGGCTCAGTCTTCCCAGAACATCTTCTGTGATAAATCCCGGTTCCAGAGATCCAAGACGAATCCGCTCCACCCCTTCAATCTGTGATATTTCTTCCAGCAGATCAATGAGACGGATATCCCCAAGATCCGTTCCATAGGAGGTCACGTGAATTCCTGTTATCACAAATTCACGGCAGCCTTTCTCCGCAAGATTCCGGATTTCTTTCAGAACATCTTCTTTCTGCCTGCTGCGGACCCGCCCTCTGGCATAAGGGATAATGCAGTAAGAACAAAACTGATTGCAGCCGTCCTGTACTTTAATATATGCTCTTGTGTGAGTCTCGAGATGATCGACACAGAGATTTTCAAAACTCCGGTCTGATGCAATGTCCAGCACCTCGGCCTCCGGCACGCCTTCCGGTTCATAATCCTCTAAAATTTTTATAAGATCTTTCTTTTTATTATTCCCAATAATCAGATCAATATGACCATCTGCTGCCAGTTCTTCTTTTCCGACCTGGGCATAGCAGCCTACAGCCACGACAATGACATTCGGATTTTTCCGTTTTGCCCGATGAAGCATCTGTCTGGATTTTCTCTCTGCCATATTCGTAACAGAGCAGGTATTCACGATATAAATATCCGGTTCATCCCCGGCATCTGTAATTATCACCCCTGCGTTTTCCAGCATTGAACGCATGGCATCTGTTTCATACTGATTGACCTTGCATCCCAAAGTGACAATTGCCGCCTTTTTCCCATGTATATCCATAAATTTCCCTTTCTATTGACTTTTTAATAAAATGCGGGTACACTAATCCTTGAATTCTGAAACCAACGGATCTAAGGAGATTATTATGTGTTCTATCATGATTCAACTTCATTCAATCAAAGAACTTCATTCTTTTATTGATATTATCAATGAATATCCTGGCAGTTATGAAATCGCCAAAGGTTCCTACGCAGTCAATGCGAAATCACTGATGACCCTTCTGAGTCTGGATCTTTCAAAACCTTTTAAACTTATCATTTCCTCAGAAAACGCGGACGAGGTTCTTAACAAAATTCAGCCGTTTATTTTACATGAATAACTTCTGTTGTGTCAATGGCTTCTTTCATCAGATCATCGATCACATCTTTCAGATGCTCTTCTGATTTCTGAATTCTCTTTAAATTTCCTTTTGTTACCGGATGTTTTGCCACGAAAATCGTACAGCAGTCTTCAAACGGCTGGATGGATGTTTCAAACGTTCCGATTTTTTCCGCGATATCCACAATTTCCTGCTTGTCCATTCCAATACATGGACGGAATACCGGAAGTTCACATACTTCATTGGTGATTGCCAGGTTGTGGATTGTCTGACTTGCTACCTGTCCGATGCTTTCTCCTGTGATCAGCGCCAGATCTTCCCTTTCCTTTGCAAAGTGTTCTGCAATCTTCATCATATATCTGCGCATGATGATCGTTAATTCATCATGAGGGCATTTTTCATAAATTGCAAGCTGGATATCTGTAAAGTTGACTACATGCAGATCGATCGGTCCTGCATACTGAGCCACGATTTTGGCCAGGTCTACTACCTTCTGTTTTGCCCTCTCGCTTGTGTACGGCGGAGCATGGAAATAAGTAGCATCAATCCTTACTCCTCGTTTTGCGATCATATATCCTGCTACCGGGCTGTCAATTCCTCCGGACAGCAGAAGCATGGCTCTTCCATTGGTTCCTACCGGCATTCCGCCTGGGCCCTTGATCTCCTGAGAATAAATGTAAATATATTTTCTTACTTCGATATTCACCATAACATCCGGATGGTGTACATCCACTTTAAGTCCCTCAAACGCATCCAGCAGCTTTTCTCCAATATCCATATTCAGCTCCATGGATGTCATTGGAAACTGTTTGTCGCCTCTGCGGGCATGGACTTTAAATGTGAAATCTTTGACCGGATACTGTTCATCAATAAATGCCAGAACAGTTTTTCTCAGATGGTCGATATCTTTTGTCTCTTCTACCACCATCGGACAGATTCCCACAATTCCAAAAACTTTCTGCAGGGCTTCTACCGCTTCATCGTAATCAAAGTCTCCCCTGCCTTCCACAAACATACGGCCGGATTCTTTTCTGACATCAAAGTCTCCCACCGGTTTCATGGCAAAACGAATCTGACGCATCAGAGCGTCCTCAAACATAAAGCGATTTTTTCCTTTGATCGCAATTTCTCCATACTTGATCAAAAAGGCTGTTACCTTCATTTTCTTCTCCTTTTCTTATCTTCTTACAAACCTCCGAAGCATTGGTACCAGTTCTTTTAGTGCTTCGATCGTTTCATCTACTTCTTCTTTTGTATTCTCTAACGAAAAACTAAACCGGAGGGTTCCGTCTTTATATTCATCCGGAAGTCCGATTGCATTTAAAGTGCCGCTGACCGGCTGCTTTTTATTGGAAGAGCAGGCAGAACCTGAAGATACATAAATTTCTCTCTCCTCCAGAGCATGAAGCAGGACTTCACTTCTCAGCCCTTTAAAACTAATGCTCGCAATATGAGGCGCTTCCCCTGAGTTATCAATAATATCATCAATTTCCTGAATTCTTTCCTGAAAATACTCTTTGATCTTCCGAATCTTGTCCGCATTCTCATATTGTTCTCCGATCATCAGTCTGCATGCGCATCCAAGTCCGGCAATTCCAGGTACATTTTCTGTTCCGGAGCGCATTCCTTTCTGCTGACCTCCTCCGTAAATCAACGGCTGTATTTTCGTACCTTCTCGTACATAGAGAAAACCAACCCCCTTCGGTCCATGAATTTTATGGCCGCTCATGGAAAGAAGATCAATTTTCATATTTTTCGGCGTGATTGGCATTTTCCCATAAGCCTGGATCGCATCGACATGAAATACTGTTTCCGGATTCTTTTTCTTTATAATCTCACCGGCTTCTTTTACCGGCTGCACGGTTCCGATTTCATTATTGACAAACATCAGTGATACCAATGTTGTATCCGGGCGAATGGCTTCCTCCAGCTCATCCAGACGAAGATATCCTTTTTTATCTACGTCCAGATATGTAACCTCAAATCCCTGTTCTTCCAGAAACCGCATTGGTTCATAGACTGAGGCATGTTCAATCCTGGACGTGATAATATGTTTCCCGCGTCTGTGATTTTTCATTGCTGTGCCAATGATCGCCGTATTGTTGGATTCTGTGCCTCCAGAGGTAAAAAAGATCTCTCCGGGCTTTGCTTTCAGCGATTTTGCAATTACATCCTGCGCCTCTTTTATCAGATTTTCCGCTTCCATCCCTTTGATATGTTTTGCGGATGGATTTCCATAGATCACCTGCATTGCCTCTTCCATTATTCTGACTACTTCAGGAAAAGCTTTTGTTGTGGCCGCATTATCAAAATATATCATCCTGTTTTCCTCCATCTCTATTCTTCCAGCAAAAACATCAAAATAGACAGTACTGTCATTCCAGCTGTTTCTGTCCTCAAAATTCGTTTCCCAAGCGTGATGATATCTCCTCCGGCTTCTTTGGCCAGTTCAATTTCTTCCCGGTCAAATCCGCCTTCCGGTCCGATTATAATTCCTATGGATGCTTTTTTCTTCCCTTGTCTCAAAATTTTTCTGGACTCTTCCATTCCCCTGGCCTCTTCATAAGGAACCAGAAGCATATCAAGCCCCTCTGCATCTTTCACGGCAGTCTGAAAGTCCACAACTTCAGATACCTGCGGAATCACTCCTCTTCTTGCCTGTTTCGCTGCGCTTTGAGCAATTGCATTCCACCGTCGGATCTTCTTTTCTGCCTTCTTTTCATCCAGCCTGACAACACATCGTTTCATGCGGACCGGAACGATCCTGGCGGCTCCAAGTTCTACGGCTTTTTGTATGATCCATTCCATCTTATCGCCTTTTGGCAGCCCCTGATACAAAACAAGTTCTGTCTTCAGTTCCGTTTCCATCCCATGAATATCCAGAATCCTTGCACGGATCTCATCTTCTGAAAATTCTTCCAGGCTGCATTCATATTCCAGATCATTTTCACAGCTTAAGAACACTTTATCCCCTGTTTTCATCCGAAGCACATTTTTAATATGGTTTACATCTCCGCCCCGGATCCAGATTTCATCCTGACCGATCTGTTCTTCTTTTATAAAAAATCGATGCATTCTATTTCCTCTTTCCCGCTGTAATGGATACCCAGTCTTTCATCCGCCTGGTTTCCAGAATATCAAAACCGTAATTTTTCAGTTTTTCTGCGATTTCCTGCTCTTTTGTATCAATAATTCCGGACAGAACAAAAACCCCGTCTTCTGTCATAAACTGATCCGCAATCTCAATCAGCGGAAGCAGGACATCCGCCAGTATATTTGCCACGACCAGCGGATAACGTTCCTTCCCGATCATCCGGGCAAACTCCTGATCCTCCAGGATGTTTCCCTGATATACTTCATATTGATCTTCTGAAAGGTGGTTCACCTCAAAATTTTCCTTCGCGGCAGCAATTGCATTTGGATCAATGTCTGTCAAGACCGCATGAGAAGCTCCCAGTTTCAACCCGATGATTGAAAGAATACCGCTTCCGCATCCCACATCCAGCATCCTGGATCCCGGTTTGATATATGGCTTCATCCCTTCAATGCATAATTTTGTTGTCTCATGAGATCCTGTCCCAAAAGCGGTCCCAGGATCAATTTCTATAACAATCGTATCTTTTTTTGGATTTTCAAGCGTCTCCCAAGTTGGTTTTATAACAATCTGCTCATCCAGCTGAATTGGCTTAAAATATTTCTTCCAGTTGTTGACCCAGTCTTCTTCTTTTGTTTTGTCAAAGGAAATGGTTCCTTCTCCAATCTCCATAAACTGACTGAGCCGGTGAAGCATCTCCTGAATCTTCCATGTAATATCTTCCAGGTTTTCTTCCTCGTCAAAATAGCAGTGAACTTTTGCGGTACCATCATCGGGAGCGATCTCATCCGGCAGAAGATCCACATACATAACCTTCATTTCTTCTTCCGTCAGCGGAACATGATCTTCTATTTCGACACCTGCCGCTCCCAGCTCTGTCAGTTCATAACTGATCATGTCTTCTGCTGTTGTAACCGTATGGATCGTAATCTTATTCCATCCCATGTATTACTAACTCCTTTCCTGTTTTTTTCCGTATCAAGGCATATCAATTTATTAGTGTATCATAGAAGTTTCTTTCATACAAGGGATATCCCGCATTTTAATTATAGACGACCACCACATCTCCTTCCTGGATTTTTGTCTGTCCTTTTGGAATGATATTCCGATCTTCTCTTTTGATCATAGCCACCAGTACATGATCCTCCAGATCCAGATCTTCAATCCTGCAGCCGTTCCACGGATGGTCTTTGTCTATGGTGATCTCTCTTAATTCGATATCATTCACAGATTCATAGGCTGGCACATTTAATACAACTTCATCTCCTGCCAGGATCCTGGTGTCTCCCTTCGGTATGATCGTTTCATCCTGTCTGCGAATCAGCATTGCCAGAGAGCCTTCTGGAAGATTCACATCCCGGATCAGCTGATTCTGCCATCCATGGCCTTCATTGATATGAATCTGCATCAGATTCATGGACGCATCATCCTGGTAATCATTAAATGTCGTCAGCACATCATTATTATTATCAATCAGATTTAATTTCTCTGCAACGGCCGGAAGCAGCGTACCCTGAACCGCAACTGACAGAATTGCCAGACCGAATACAATATGAAATACATACTCTCCCTTATATATGCCGCTTACCGTGGCGAAAATCGCAAAGATGATCGATGAGGCTCCCCTGAGTCCTGCCCATGAAATAAAGATTTTTTCCCGGATTGAATATTTTTTCCCGGTCAGAAGAAATACAGCCAGCGGCCGGGCAACTAACGTCAGAAATAAAATGATGATCAGTGTATTTGGAAGAAAGCCAATCATCTGTGATGGAAATGACAACAGTCCCAGCAGAAAGAATGCCGCCATTTGTGCCAGTGTCGTAATGTTATCCAGAAAATGTATGATATCCGCTTTATTTTTCATTTTCGTATTTCCCATGATAATTCCTGTCAGATAGACAGAAAGAAATCCATTTCCATCCAGCACGACTGCCAGGGCATAAGATACCATAGCAACGGCGATCATAAAAATCGAATCGAAGCCGCCCGCATAAAAACGAAATTTACGGATAATCCGGGGCGCTATGATTCCCACAAGGACTCCCACCGCGATTCCCACAGATAATTCCAGGATAATTACAACTCCCAGAGAACTGACCGCTTTTCCTTCCATGATCGTCAGAGCAATGCTGTCAGCATATACGCCACCGGATCGTTGCTTCCACTTTCAATCTCAAGCAAAGGCGCCAGATCACCCGCAAGATTCAGATTTTTCGAACGAAAAATAGAAAAAACTGCCGCTGCATCTGTACAGCTTACTACAGAACCGATCAGAAAACTTTCTGCAAATGGAAATTTCAATAAGAAGTGACAGCACAGGGAAACCAATCCCGCCGTCATAATAACCCCGACCGTAGATAAAAGAAGCGCTCTCGGAGCGGCCGGCCTGGCATGTTTCCAATTGGTAGAATAGCCTCCATAGAACATGATAAATACCAATGCGGCCGTACAAATGTCTTCGGCCACAGCAAAATCAGCAAAATCTATTTTGAAAATGCCATCTGACCCAAATAACATACCAAGCAGCATAAAAATCAAAAGGCTGGGAACTCCCAGCTTATTGGAAATCTTATTGGAAAAAATACAAAGGATCAGTACGGCTGCACATAATAAAAAAAACGTTTCCATTCGTCTTCTCCCCTTTCTGTAAGTTCGTTTTATATCAAAAAACACAGTTTCCTATAAAACAGAAAAACCGGCGAAGCAGTCACAAAACATCCTCCGTCGGTTATATAGATTTATTT
>ERZ1090878.1189-NODE-1194-length-12584-cov-23.849389_pt1 | contig 12584 bp, 9 predicted proteins | sample MGYA00478473_ERZ1090878 | MGnify/ENA primary metagenome ERZ1090878 (study PRJEB33644, sample SAMEA5815720) | chicken gut metagenome | biome: Chicken; feature: Gastrointestinal Tract; material: Caecum | place: Ireland | collected 2019-01-01 | study: A study of... | reverse complement strand
GGCGTTGCAATTTATGAGGGCGCGCCGGCCGCCACGGCTCCGTAATAAACCCGCCCCGCCCCCTACCTCATAACACGGGCGGGGGGGGGGGGGCAAACGCCGCCGCCCGCATTGCCGTTTGTGAATACGACAAAGGAGTCAAGCAAGATGAAGATCACCCATTGCCAAACCAACCACCTGACCGACCCGCTGGGTTACGCCATCGCTCAGCCGGTCTTTTCCTGGCAGGTGGAGGATGCGGCCGGTAAGGCTCAGGCGGCTGCCCGCATCCTTGTGAAAAACGGCTCGGACGTTGCGGCAGACACCGGCTGGGCCGATCTGGACAGCCTGTGCGCACCGGTGGCAATGTCCCTTGCGCCCCGCACCCGCTATACCTGGACCGTATCGGTGCGCACGGATGCCGGTGAGGAAGCGACGAGCGCCGAACACTGGTTCGAGACCGCCAAACAGGACGAGCCTTGGCAGGCGGAGTGGATCGGCTGCGACAATGCCGAACCCCGCCACCCCGTTTTTTCCAAAGCGATCACGCCGCGCGGGCCGGTCGAAAAAGCCCGGCTGTATCTCTGCGGCCTGGGATTGTATGAGGCGGCCTGGAACGGCGGGAAGATCGGCGGCGAAGTGCTGACCCCCTATTGCAGCGCCTACAATGCCCAGGTGCAGTACCAGACCTTTGATGTGACCGAACAGCTGCAAGGCCCCGGTACGCTGGCTGTCACTTTGGGCAACGGCTGGTATGGCGGCCGGTTCGGTCTTTCCCGCGACCCGCGCCCTGTTTATGGCGGCGGCTGGAAGCTGTTGGCCGAACTGCGGCTGCATTATGCCGACGGGAGTGAGGAGGTCGTTGGTACCGATGAGAGCTGGCAGGTGACCCGGTCGAACATCACCTTCTCAAATATCTATGATGGCGAGCACCGGGACGACACCCTGCCCGCCCTGCCGCCGGTGGCTGCGGTGCGGACCGAGCCGCCCCAAGGCCGGCTGAGTGCCCGGCATTCCACCCCGGTCACGACCCGCGCCGAACTGCCGGTCAAAGAGTTGCTGCACACCCCGGCCGGGGAAACGGTGCTGGACATCGGGCAGGAGATCACCGGCGGCTTCCGGCTGAACCTCTGTGTGCCGGCCGGGCAGACGGTGCGGCTGCAGTTCGGTGAAATTTTGCAGGAGGGCAATTTCTACCGGGACAATCTGCGCACCGCAAAAGCCGAGTATGTCTATATCTCGGACGGAAAGCCCCATACGCTGGAGCCGAAGTTTACCTACTACGGCTATCGGTATGTAAAGGTGGAAGGAGTTCCGGAACTCAAGCCCAAAGACTTCACGGCACTTTTGTGGCATTCCGACCTGCCGCCGGCGGGACGCCTGACCACCGGGCACCCACTGGTCAACCGGCTGATCGCCAACGCCGGGTGGAGCCAGCTTGACAATTTCCTGGATGTGCCCACCGACTGCCCCCAGCGGGACGAGCGGCTGGGCTGGACCGGCGACGCCCAGGTGTTTGCCCCCACGGCCTGTTACCTGCGGGACTGCACCGCCTTCTATACCAAGTATCTGTGGGATATGGCTGCCGAGCAGGCGGCCCATGGCGGCGAGGTGCCCGATATTGTGCCCAGCTTCGGGCGGGACGGCTGCTCGGCCGCCTGGGGCGACGCGGCCTGCGTGATCCCCTGGACGCTGTATGAATACAGCGGCGACCGGGCTCTGCTGGCGCGCCACTACCCGCTGATGGCCGGATGGGTGGACTATATCACAACGCTGGACGGGGCCGACCACGGCTGGCGGCGGCATTTCCATTACGGGGACTGGCTGGCGCTGGACGGCACCGGTTCGGACAGCCGACAGGGCGGCACCGACGCTGCCTTTGTGGCCGATACCCAGTACCGGCACAGCGCCTTGCTGACCGCCAGGGCTGCCCGTGTTTTGGGCAAAACGGAGGACGCCGCCCGCTACGAGGCGCTGGCCGAAAGACTGTTGGCCGACATCCGGGCCGAATACTTCACCCCGGCCGGCCGCTGCGCCGTGCCCACCCAGACCGGGCTTTTGCTGGCTTTGCAGGACGGCAACGCGCCCGACCCGGCCCGCGTTGCCCGGGACCTGGCCGACCGGCTGAAGGCGGCGGACGGCAAGCTGCAGACCGGCTTTGTGGGCACGCCGCTGCTGGCCCCCGGCCTGACCGCCGCCGGCCGCCCCGACCTTGCCTATGACCTGCTGCTGTATGAGGGATACCCCGGCTGGCTGTACGCTGTCAAGCTGGGCGCCACCACCATCTGGGAACGGTGGGACAGCCTGGCCCCCGACGGTACGATCGCCGAAAACGGCATGAACAGCCTGAACCACTATGCCTACGGTTCCATCGTGGCCTGGCTGTACCGGGATGCCGCCGGTCTGGCGCCGGCGGAACCGGGCTTCCGCAAGGCGCGGCTGGCCCCGCAGATCGACGCCCGGCTGGGGCGTGTCGAGGCCGAATACCGCTCAGCCGCCGGGTTATGGCGGGTCGGCTGGGAAGTGCTGCCAGACGGCAGCATCCGCTACCGCTGCACCGTGCCCTTCGGCTGCACGGCCCTGCTGACCTTGCCCTGTGGCGGCGGCGAGCAGAAATTGGGCCCCGGCGACTTTGAGAAGACCTACACCCCTGACCACCCGCTTCGCAAAACACTGTCCACCGCCACGCCGGTGGGGGAATTGCTGCAAAACCCCGCGGCCCGGGCGCTTTTGCAAAAAATCATGCCGCAAATCGCCCGGCTGCCGCCCAGCATGCAGGGGATGAGTATGCGTACCATCGCTGCCAGGATGGGCGGTGAACAAAGTGTCCCGTTTGATAAAATCGACGAACTGCTGAAAACACTGTGACCGGTTTGGTTTTATAAAGGAGAATCCCCATGCGCTATAACATTCAGATGAAGATGGCCGATCTGCTGGAGAACGCGCAGGCCGCGGCCGCGCTGGACCGCTTGCTGCCCGGGCTGCGCCCGATGGCGGAAGCGAATCCCCAGGCGCACGGTCTTTCGGTCGAACAGCTTGCGCGCTACAGCCGCATCCCCCAGGCAGCCGAAGCCCTGCCCGCGCTGGACGCCGCCTTGCAGGCGCTGAACACGCCGGAAAACGCCATCAGCCCGCGCGAAGCCGAGGAGATCGCCCGCTTCCAGGCGCTCGACGCCGCCGATCAAGCCCGCGCCCCCAAACCCCGCACCCATACCCAAAACGCCATTTACCCCGGCCGCCCCTGGCTCGACACCAAGGGCGAGCGCATCCAGGCGCACGGCGGCGCGGTGATTTATGAGGACGGCGTCTACTACTGGTACGGCGAGAACAAAGAACACACCGACGGCCAAAACGGAATCTGGACCTGGGGCATCAAGGTCTATGCCTCCACCGATCTGATGAACTGGGAGGACCGCGGGTATTTGATCCCGCCGGTTCTCGATGACCCGGACGCCCCGCTCTACCCGACCAAGCGGGTGGACCGCCCGCATCTGCTGCGCTGCCCGGCCACCGGCAAGTATGTGTGCTGGATCAAGCTATCCGGCCCCGAAGCGGCCTTTACGATCTGGCAGGCCGACCGCCTGCTGGGCCCCTACACGATGGTGGAAGCCCTCTACCGCCCCGGCGACCACAAGGCCGGTGACTTTGACCTGGTTGCCGACGCCGAGACCGGCAAGGGCTACCTCTACTTTGACGCCGACCACAATGCGCTGCTCTGTATGGAGCTGACGCCCGACTACCTGCACGCCGACCGCGAAGCCGCCCGCAGCTACCCCGACCTGCACCCGCCCTTCACCCGCGAGGGTCCTGCCCTGTTTGCGCAGGGCGGGAAAAAGTATCTGCTGACGAGCGGCATGACCGGCTATGTGCCCAACCGCAGCGACAGTGCCGTGTGTGCAAGCTGGGACGGGGTGTTTGCCCCGCTGGGCGACCCGCACATCGACGATGCAAGCTGCGCCTCCTTCAACAGCCAGATTTCCAAGGTGTTCCGCATCGAGGGGACCGATACGTTCGTCGCCATGGCCGACCGCTGGCTGCCAGATATTCCGGTGGACGCCCGCCTGGCCGACGTGTTCACCCGGGTCGTTGCCAGCGCCTATGAGCCGGACAAATACCAGGCGACCGAAACGGAACGCCGCGAAATGTACGCCGCCAACCGGCTGGAAACCGCCAACACCTCGATCGCCGATTACGTCTGGCTGCCGGTGACAATCGAGAACGGCAAGCCCTGCATCCGCTGGCTGGATGCGTGGGCGCCGGACAGCCTGTGAGGAGGAAAGCTATGAAACCTTTATACGGAACCACCAGCGCCGCCCCCACCGCGCTGGAACTTGCCAACCGCGCCCTGGCCCGCCGGGCCGCCGCCGAGGGCTTTGTGCTTTTGAAAAACGAGGGCGGCGCGCTGCCGCTCCAAACCCGCAACATCGCGCTGTACGGCATGGGGGCCCGCCAGACCGTCAAGGGCGGCCTTGGCAGCGGCAGCGTGGAGGAACGCTACAGCGTGACCATTGAACAGGGACTGCAAAACGCCGGGTATACGGTCACCACGACCCGCTGGCTGGATGATTACGACGCCGAGCATGCCCGCACCTATGCCGAATACCACGATATGGTGGAAAGCAAGGTCGCCGGCCTGACCGACCCGATGCAGATCATCCCGCTGGCCCACAGTTATGTCTACCGCTACCCCAGCGGCCGGGCCATCACGGCACAGGACATCGCCGACAGCGATACCGACACCGCCCTGTATGTGCTGACCCGTCAGGCCGGCGAATGCAATGACCGCAGGCTGGAACCCGGCGACTACTACCTGACCGACACCGAGCGGGAGCACCTGCGCACGGTGGCCGAAGGATACGCCCATACCATCCTCGTCATCAACGTAGGTGGGCTGATCGACCTTGGTTTTTTGGATGAAATCCCCGGCATCGACGCAGTGGTGCTGTTTGTGCAGGGCGGGGAAGAGGGCGGCAACGCCCTGGCGGATGTGCTGTCCGGCAAGGTCAACTTCTCCGGGCGATTGGCCGATACGATCCCGCTGCGGTACGAAGACATCCCCTTTGGCGGCGAGTTCAGCCATCTCGATGGGGATGTGGAAAACGAGAACTACAAAGAGGGCATCTTTGTCGGTTACCGCTACTTTGACAGTTTCGACAAGCCGGTGCGCTATCCCTTCGGCTACGGCCTTTCCTACACGACCTTTGCCATGCGGACGGTGGACGCCACGCTGAACGGCACGGCGCTGCGGCTGGATGTGGAGGTGACAAACACCGGTGCTGTGCCCGGCAAGCAGGTCGTGCAGCTGTATGTCAGCACACCCCAGGGCAAGCTGACCAAGGAATACCAGCGCCTGGCAGCCTTTGCCAAAACCGAGACGCTGGCCCCCGGCGCGTGTGTCCGGTTGGAACTGACCATGGATCTAACCGACTGTGCCAGTTATGACGAAGCCCGTGCAGCCTGGGTGCTGGAGGCCGGGGACTATCTTTTCCGGCTCGGCGCTTCCAGCCGGGACACCGCGGTGGCGGCTGTCGTCACTCTGCCCGCCGAGGTCATCACCCGCCAGTGCCGCAGCTGCTGTGCGCCCGCCGATGATCTGGGCCGCTTTGCGCCGGATACGCCGCGTCCGGCCGGAGACATCCCGGAAACGGCCTTCCGATTGACCGCTGACCCGACCGCTTTCCAGACGGTGCAGACCGATTACGCTGAACTGGCATTTGCCGAAACGCCGGAAGAGACGGCTTTCCTTGACAGCCTGACGGCGGAGGAAATGACCGAGCTGCTCTGCGGCGGTGCGCTGCAGAACGTGCCCGAAGGCGCACTGGAGATTCCCGGCGCGGGTGGCAAGACGACTACTTCGCTGCTGGATAGGGGGCTGTGCAACCTGGTCATGGCGGATGGCCCGGCAGGCGTCAACATCTGCAACAAGCTGCGTCTGCTGCCGAATGGCCGTTATATGGCGGCGGAGATTCCCGAACGCTACGACTGGGGGATGCTCTCGGCTGTGATCCGCCGCCAGCTGGCAGGCTTGCCGCAGGGCAAAATCGTCTACCGCTACGCCACCGCCTGGCCGGTGGAGATGCTGCTGGCCCAAAGCTGGAACGTCCCGCTGCTGCGCCAGGTCGGCGAGGGCATCGGCAAAGAGATGGCGGCCTTCGGTATCAGTGTCTGGCTGGGGCCGGCGGTAAACATTCACCGCAATCCGCTGGGCGGCCGCACCTTCGAATATTATTCCGAGGACCCGGTCCTCACCGGTGTGCTGGCCGCCGCCGTCATTCAGGGTGTACAAAGCCAGCCGGGCGCAGGCGTCAGCATCAAGCACTTCTGCTGCAATAACTCGGAAGACAACCGCAACGGCCTTTCGGCCAATGTCGGCGAACGGGCCCTGCGGGAAATTTACCTGAAAGGCTTCGAGATCGCGGTGCGCACTGCCCACCCCCGCACGGTGATGTCCAGCTATAACCAGCTTAACCATGTGTACACAGCCAACCGCCACGACCTGCTCACCGACATCCTGCGCTGTGAATGGGGCTTTGACGGCCTGGTCATGACGGATTGGGGCAGCACCAATCCGAAAGCCGGGGACCCCACCGTCTGTGCGGCGGCAGGAAATGACCTGATCATGCCCGGCAACCCATACGACCATGAGCAGCTGAAAGCCGCGGCGGCCGACGGCCGGCTGGCGGCTGTGCCCCTGCGCCGTGCGGCGGCCCGGGTGCTGCGATTGATTTTGAACGGTGTCACGCCCGCCTGGCGGAACGATGCCCTCGCGAAGGAGGAAGAAGATGCGGAAAATTGAAAACTGGAACACCGGCTGGCGATTTGCCAAGACCGCGGACGTACCCACCGCTCTGCCCGAGACCTGGCAGGCCGTGACCCTGCCCCATACCTGGAACGCGCAGGACGGCGCCGACGGCGGCAACGACTACTGGCGCGGCACCGCGATGTACGCCAGAACCTTTCCCCGTCCGGTGATGGAGCCGGGCGGACGGGCCTTTCTTGAATTCCTCGGCGCAGCCATGACCGCCACGATCTATCTCAATGGTCGGCAGCTGGCCCGGCATGCGGGCGGGTATTCCACCTTCCGTGTGGATATTACCGACGCGCTGGCGGATACAAACCTGCTCTGCGTGGCGGTGGACAATTCCGAAAACGACACCGTCTATCCCCAAAAGGCTGACTTTACCTTTTACGGCGGACTGTACCGGGATGTGAACCTCATCATGGTACCGGCAGCCCATTTCTGCCTCGGTCATCATGGCGGGCCCGGCATCCGGGTCACGCCGGAGGTGGACCCGGCCGCCCATGTGGCCCAGGTACAGGTGGAAACCTGGCAGACCGGCGGCCAGGAGGTGGTCGTGGAGATCGAAGGCCTGCCGCGCAGCCTGCGCACCGCTCCCAACGCCCAGGGGTGTGCCGAGACCGGCATCCGCATTGAGAACTGCCGTTTGTGGGACGGAGTGGATGACCCCTATCTCTACACCCTCACCTCCAAGCTGCTGGATCACGGCGTCGAGGTTGACCGCATCACGACCCGTTTCGGCTGCCGCACCATCGGGTTTGACGCCGAAAAGGGCTTTCTGCTCAACGGCCGCCCGTACCGCCTGTGCGGCGCGGCCCGCCACCAGGACCGCCAGAGCCTGGGCTGCGCCCTCACCGATGCCGAGCACGAGGAGGACATCGCCCTTTTGCGTGAGATGGGTGCCAACACCGTCCGCCTGGCCCACTACCAGCACGCGCAGCACTTCTATGACCTGTGCGACGAGTACGGCCTGATCGTCTGGGCCGAGATCCCCTACATCACCCGGCACATGGAGGGCGGCCGCCAAAACACCCTCGACCAGATGACCGAGCTGGTGGTGCAGAATTACAACCATCCCAGTATTGTCTGCTGGGGACTGTCCAACGAGATCACGGCCTCCGGCGGCGTGACGCCTGATATGGTGGAAAACCACAAGCTTCTCAACGATCTGTGCCACAGACTCGACCCCACCCGGCCCACCACGATGGCCCACGCCTTCATGCTGAACATGGACGATCCCTTCGTGATGGCTTCGGATATCCGCAGCTACAACCTCTACTACGGCTGGTACCTGGGGGACCTGGAACAGAACGACCAGTTCTTTGACACGTTCCACCAAAAGCACCCCGAGGCCGTCATCGGCCTGTCGGAGTACGGCGCCGACGCCAACCCCGCCAATCAGAACGGCAAGCCGGAAAAAGGCGACTGGAGCGAGGGCTACCAGGCCCTCTATCACGAACACATGCTGAAAATGTGGTCGGAGCGCCCTTACATCTGGGCCATGCACGCCTGGAATATGTTCGATTTTGCCGCCGATGGCCGCAGCGAGGGCGGCAAGCCCGGGCAGAACCAGAAGGGACTTGTGACCTTCGACCGCAAGACCAAAAAGGACGCCTTCTATATATACAAAGCCTATTTGAGCAAAGAACCCTTCGTCCACATCTGCGGGCGGCGGTACATCGATCGGCCGGAGGATGTGACCGAAGTGAAGGTCTATTCGAATCAGAGCGCCGTCACGCTGCTGGTGGATGGCAAGGTGCTGGCCGAAAAGACCGGGGATAAGGTTTTCCGGTTCCAGGTGCCGATCTCGGGCGAACACGCGATCGAAGCCCGCAGCGGTGTGCTGACAGATACCATCACCATCCGCAAGGTGGACACCCCCAACCCGGCTTACCGGGTCGAGGGCGGCGAGGTCGTCAACTGGTTCGACCGGCCTGATGAGGTCGTGCGGGAAGGGTATTATTCCATCCTTGACTCGATGGAGTCCATCAAGAAAAGTCCGGCCGGGGCCGGGCTGCTGGCAAACATGATGGCAAAGGTCACGGCCGGTTACGGCGATGTGGCCAAGAGCGTCACCCTGCCCGAAGCCGTGCAGCGCCAGATGGACAAGATGCCGCTGGAAAAGCTGCTCAAACAGGCGGGCAAGTCGGTCACCCCCGCCATGGTCAAGCAGCTCAACGCTGCGCTTAACCGGATCCCGCGGGTGGAGTAAGCCTGTTCCCGGTCTTGCAATCCTCCGGGATCGTAAGCCCCCATACAGACGCGGGGCAGAAAAATAGTATATACTCCAGGGTGGAAGCAGACAAACCAAATGGAACTACCACTTTCCGCCCGGGTGCGCTATACTGATTCCAGAGATCAAGACAAGGAGGTCTTTCCGATGAGCGAATTCACCCTTTCCAACGGCGTCAAAATGCCCAGCGTCGGTCTTGGCACCTTTCTGATGCAGCCCGACAAAGCCGAGCAAGCCGTCTATGATGCGCTCAAGATGGGGTACCGCATGGTGGATACCGCCAACGGCTATCTCAACGAGCGGGCTGTCGGCCGCGGCATCAAAAAGTCCGGCGTACCGCGGGAAGAGATCTTCCTCGCCACCAAACTGTGGCCCACTGTCTATGAAAACCCCGGCGCAGTGGACAAGTGCCTGGAACTTCTGGATATCGATTATATTGACCTGCTCTACATCCACCAGCCTTCCGGCAACTATCTGGCAGGCTACAAGCTGCTGGAAGCAGCCTGCAAGGCGGGCAAAGTCAAGGCCATCGGCATCTCCAACTTCCACGACGAAAAGCTCGAAGAACTGCTGGCTCACGCCGAGATCAAGCCCCATGTCATCCAGCTGGAAAGCCACCCCTATTACACCGACATCAAAACGATGGATCGCTTGAAGGAATATGGCACCCGGATGGTGGCCTGGTATCCCCTCGGCCACGGCGATAAGGCGCTGCTGAATGAGCCGGTGTTCACCGAACTGGCCAAAAAGTACGGCAAATCCAACGCCCAGATCATCCTGCGCTGGCATGTGCAGCGGGGCACCACCGTCATCCCCGGTTCCACCAACCCCGACCACATCAAGGCGAATGCCGACATCTTCGACTTTGAGCTGACGGCCGACGAGATGGCTGCGATCGAAAAGATCAACAAGAATGTCCGCTATTACAATCCGAATCCCGAGCAGGAAGCTGCCTACGCCGGGATGAAGATCGATCTCGACGCCCAGCCGTAAAGCGTCCGGATGATAACACAGAAAAGGAGTTGTCTGTTATGCGCAAAGATTTTGGCAAAAAGCCCTGGCTGTATCCGCTGCCGGTGTTGATTGTAGGCACCTATAACCCCGACGGCACCCCCAACGCAATGAACGCGGCCTGGGGCGGGCTGTACGACAGCGACCAGGTGGTGCTCTGCCTGAGCGCCGGGCACAAGACCACCCACAACATTGAGGAACGGGAAGCCTTCACCGTCAGCTTTGCCACCGCCGACCAGATGGCTGCCTGCGACTATGTGGGGATGGTCTCTGGCAACGATACGTCCGACAAGCTCGCAAAGACCGGCTGGCATGTGACCAAAAGCAGCAAGGTGGACGCCCCGCTGTTCGACGAGCTGCCGCTGACCCTGGAATGCCGTTATCTCAAGCACAACGAAGATGACAATATCATCGGCGAGATCGTCAACGTCACCGCCGACGAAAGCATCCTTGACGCAGACGGCAAACCGGACGCCGCCAAGCTGCGCCCGATCTCCTTTGATCCGGTGGCCAACACCTACCGGGTCCTGGGTGAGAATGTCGGCCAGGCCTTCCATGATGGCGCAAAACTGAAATAAGCAGCCTGCCAGGCAAACCCAAAGCACCCCGTCGGATGACTGTTCGGCGGGGTGCTTTGCTATTGGCTGCCCGCCTTTGATATGGAGGAGGAAAAGCGGAAGGACAAGAACGTGGAAGGGCAGCTGGCCGAAATCCTTGCGGATCTGAAGGCCGGAAAGCAAGAGATCTCGCCAGTTACCGACGCGGACCGGGCAGCGCACCGCCAGTTCCTTCAGCTTGCCGGGCAGCAGCCGGCGGATGCCTGGCAGCACCTGATCCGGGTAAGCGACCGGTGTGTCGGCTGCGGGGTCTGCGAGCAGGTCTGTCCCTCCGGTTCCATTCATGTGGAGAACGGGCGGGCCGTACAGGTTCCGGGCCGCTGCCAAACCTGCCTGGCCTGTGTCCATGCCTGCCCGGCAAAAGCCATCGGGCTGACGGTGCCGGAAAAGAACCCCCAGGCCCGCTACCGCAACCCGCATGTTGCGCTGGGCGAGATCATCCGGGCCAATGGCCGGCAAGGCGATTTTGTGCATCATTTGAAGCAGACGCCCCGCCGCCCGGGATGTATGCTTGGGTACGGGATGCTCAAATCGTCTCAGAGGAGCATAGCTGCGCCAGCGCCGCCGGGTCCTTGATCCGCAGCCTGCCGCGTGCGGTGGTGACGATTCCCCGCTGCCGCAGCGCCGAAAGTCCGCGGGTCAGCTGCACCCGGCTCAGTCCCAGCAGGTCGGAAAGTTCTTCCTGGGTCATCTCGATGCCTTTCTCCGGCTGGCCGGCCGCCAGCAGATACAGAAGGTTGCTGATCCTGACCAGCGAGGAGTTATATTCCTGGTGGACGGTTTCGAACAGAAGGCGGTTCACATACATCGCATACCAGCTGACCACCTGCTCGCTCAAAGCGGTGTTGGATTCGAACATGGCCCGGAACTGGGGGATGGTGAATTCCAGCACTTCCATGTCGGTAAGCGCCGTGGTAACCAGCGAAAGTTCGATGCGGTAGTCGGTCTGGTGGTAGCCGGGGAAAACCGTCCCAGCACCGTGGAAGCTGATGATCTTGCGGCGGCCGCTTTCATGGTCGGCATAGTTCATGGCCATGCCGGACAGGATGTAGTGGATCGCTTCGCACGGCTGACCGGGGCGCCAAAGGCAGCTGCCCTTGGCAAACCGCTTTCGAAGGTGAGGCTGCTCACAGAAATAATCGTGAAACGCTTGGAAGTCTCCGGCAAACAGATAGCGCGGTGTCAGCATACAGGTGCCTCCTGTTCCATTGGGCGGGGGAGCGGGCTCGCTTTTTGTCGATTGTAGCATCCGGACTGCATTTTTTCAATCCGACCAGGAGGAAACCGTATGAAGCACAAGGTAAAGCTGACCGTCATTGACAAAAAAGTGTACCCGGAACTGCAGCGGCAGTACTGTGCCGACCCGCAGGCCGGCGCCTGCCCCTGCTACCATGTGGGGGACACCTTCATCTTTGAGCGCAGCGAGGAACGGGATGACTTTTGGCACATGGGACTGAACACGCTGGTCAGCACCACCGCTGACCCGGACACGGTGGCCGGCGGCCCCAAAATGCCGCATTGCTCCGAAGCCTGGGACGCCATTGCCCGCTATCTCTATACCGGCCTGCAGGGCGGTTCCATCATGCGCGGCTGGATGCGGGAGGAAAATACCATGATCGCCTGCTGCTCCGACGGGACCCGGCCGGTCATCTTCCGCATTGAGCGCATCGACGAATAAGCGGGCTCCCTTGGGCGCGATGCGCGGCCGGTTCGCTTTGCAGGGCTGTTGTCTGTCGCTTCCATCAGGAATATGCCGGCGCCCGGGCGCTTTGCCCGGGGCGCCGGTTTTCTTTCTGACAAAGTCCTGCCGCAAAGGCGCGGCCGGCCCCGCACAGCCACTGTTTTGGCCCCGGAAGAGGGCTCCGGGCAGAAATGATGCTGAAAAATGTCAAAGTGTAGGTTTGTCAAACATCTTGTACAGCGAGAGATTCAAAGAAAGCAGCAA
>ERZ1090878.1180-NODE-1185-length-12620-cov-4.401910_pt1 | contig 12620 bp, 11 predicted proteins | sample MGYA00478473_ERZ1090878 | MGnify/ENA primary metagenome ERZ1090878 (study PRJEB33644, sample SAMEA5815720) | chicken gut metagenome | biome: Chicken; feature: Gastrointestinal Tract; material: Caecum | place: Ireland | collected 2019-01-01 | study: A study of... | reverse complement strand
CTTTGAAACTGCTCCAATGCTTCCTCGGCGGTGCTGCTGCTTTGCGCGTACAGGCTTCCTCTCCGATAGGCGTCCTTGGATGCTTTCAGCTCATCCAGCCTTTCTTTCCCATTCTCCGGGGAATCGCTGCTCTCCATCTGGGCCGCCGCTTCATTGTAGGTGAGAAGTCCCAGATTATACTCCTGAATAATTGTATCCGCCGACAGGACATCATTTTCTCTGCTCTCTGTCTCCTCTTCCCGGGCATTCTCCGTCTCTGTTTCTGTCACCCGCTGGGTTTCTTCCTCCGTCTCTGTTTCCATCTCGGGCTCAGTCTCTGTTTCCGTCTCCCGCTGGGTTTCTTCCTCTGCCTCGGTTTCTTTCTCCGTCTCCGTTTCCGTCTCTGCCCTGGTCTCTTCCTCTGTCTGAAGTTCCGTCTCGGGCTCAGTCTCCACTATGCTTGCCGTCTCCGCTCCCGTTTCTGTCTCTACGCCGGCCTCTTCCCCGGCAGAACTCTGGCGATTCAGATTTCGAACTGCCAGAATACCTCCCACCGCGAAGGCCAGCACCGCAAGGGGAATCACAATCAATGGCAGCCTGGAACCTCCCTGGCCCCCGCCTTCCCCTTCTGCCTTTTCTCCCAGAAGGGCGTTGCGAAATTCCGCCATGGAGCGATACCTGTCTTTGTAGTTCAGAGCCAGTCCCTTCAGGAGGACCTGTTCCTGCTTGGACGTGATGACCACGCCTTCCTTAGAAGGCCGGACCAGCGGATCCTTTTCTTCCGCAGCCCGCCTGGTGGATTCCACCGGGATATGACCGCAGAGGCAGTAATAGATGGTGGCCGCCATGGCATACACATCCACCCAGGGCCCGATCTCATCCGTAGACTGGAGCTGCTCGATGGGAGAGTATCCCGCCTTCGCCATCACCACGTAGGATTTCACCTCATGCTGGATCTTGGCGCCTCCAAAGTCAAACAGAGTCAGCTTTCCCTCATCGGAAACCATAATATTGTCCGGGCTGATGTCCCGATGGATAATTCCGGTCTGCTGCTCCGCCACCTTTCCCTGGCTCACATCCGATGCCAGTGTGGTTTTGTGGAGGAGATCCAGGGATGTCATGACAGGCGTCAGCTTCTGAATCACCTCATCGAAGGATAATTTTCCGCCCTGTTTTTTCACATAGTCCTTCAGCGTCATTCCGGACAGATATTCCAGAACCATATAGGAGGTGTTGTTCTCCCGGAAGAAATCGTACACCCGGACGATACCCGGCATATTGGTGAGCCTGGCCAGCGTTTTCGCCTCCTGCTCGAATTTGATCCGGTTTACCTCATACACCTTCTCCTGGCTGTGTGACAGGTTCGATACCGTCACATCCGAGGAGACCGTTGTGTGCCGGTACATGCTCTGCTGCACAAAAAATTCCTTGATGGCCACCACCCGGTCCAGCGCCGTATCCATAGCAATGTAGGTGATGCCAAAGCCGCCGGATCCCAGCATTTTTCCGATGATATATTTTCCGTTTAAAGGCGTGAAAGGCTGCAGGACATAGGGCGGATACACGTATGTCCTGTCATCAAAGCCGCAATGGCTGCATATATGGGAATCCCCCGCCTTTTCATGCATACAATTAATACATAATCTGCTGTAATCCATAGCTTCCCCCTGTCACTCTTTCCTTCTATATTCACCGCAGCTGGAAAATGTTGCGGGTCTGCCCGATCCGGATCTCATCCCCGGACGCCATATAAACCATCTGATTTTTCTCGATCATTTTTCCGTGGCTGTCATACACACCGTGTTTGGACACATCTGTCACTCCGTAGACTCCCCGATCCGGGAAATAGGTCACATAGCAGTGCACTCTGCTGACGGAAGGGTCGGAGAGGATCAGATTGCAGTCTGCCGCGCTGCGGCCAATGAGAACGCGCTCTCCGTCGCCTATGGGCAGAACCGCCCCCTCGTATTCCCCTTCCACGCATTGGATGGCTCCCTGGGACGCCGCGCCGCTCCAGAATTTCTGTCCGGCTCCCTCATACACAGTGGCATCTTGGTCAAACCGGTCCGCGAATTTTCTGTTTTCAGCCCCGCTTCTCTCCTTTTTAGAAAGGGATCTCAGCTCCAGGATCCCCATAACCAGGGTGATGACTCCGAAAACAAAGACCAGATAGTAGAGAAAGCTGATCCGGTATCCCAAAAGGCCCAGATCTCCCACGGTGAACATCTGACAAATAAAAACCACCAGCAGGGCCGCGCTGCAGGAAATGCAGGAAATAATGGCCTTTTTCTTCCCGATGGCGGCGTCTATGATAACCGCCAGGGGGAACACAGCGGATCCCAGAAACAAAAAGGAGGTTTCCACCGGCACGATTTCTTCCTGAAATCCCGCCGCCACAAGCTGAAAGGCGGTAATGTTCGCCATCCCCCCGTCATCCACGCTGGTTCCCAGCATATCCCCAAATAATCCCAGTCCGGAAATCAGTGAATTGTGATAACAAGGCAGAAAGAAGAAGGCCAGAAGGGCCAGCGCCCCGAAAACAATGGTGACAATCCGGTAGTTTGACATTTTTTTATTCATATGTGTTCTCCTCTCCCGTTTTTACTCCCACGGATGCTCCAGGAGGCCGCGCTCCGCTCTGCGTCACTTCGCCCCGGGTACGCCCCATCCGTTCCGCTCATCACAGAAGGGAACAAACACCAGGGTCGTCTGTCCCAGAGTCAGCTCATCCCGGTCATGCAGCAGCGTGTTGGAGAGCAGCGGCTGCTTATTCAGATAGCACAGCTCATGGGAGTTTTCCCCCGACTGGGCGAAAAACTGGCGCTGAATGGGTTCATAGATAATCACCGCCTGCTTCACCCTGGAGATCCCCCGGTCCCCGGCCAGGCACACATCATTGCTGCCATCCCGGCCGATAAAGTTTCTGCCGCTGTAGAGACAGAAAGACTTGCCGTAATTGCTGCCGGAGACGCATACCAGCCAGCCCACCACCGGCCTGACCGTCTCCCTTCTTCTCTCATCCCAGGTCAGAGTCACATCTGTGCCTTCCGTCTTCCGCCGGTTTTCTTCCTGCGCTATCCAGTTGAGATAGGAAACCGTCTTTCCGTCCTCATCCTGCTCCTGATAGCTGCGGCCCCGGCTATCAGGCTCGTTGCTTGTGCTGGCCGTATCGGTGATGGTCTCGGTATTTCTCCCTGGTCCGAACAGCGGGCCGCTCATCGTCACATCCTCCTCCCCGAAACCGGCGCCGTTCCGGTTCTCCATCACAGGAGCTGCTCCCGGATTGGCAAAACTCTCCGTGGTCATGTCATCCATCCCGCCTGGTCCGCCGTTTCCCCCTGCGCAATGGGGGCAGGAGCTGTACTTCTCCGCGTCATAGTAATGTCCGTTTGCACATTTTGTCAGTTTCATTTCAATCATTTCCTCCCTAAAATTATTTTAATATGAATTGATTTTTACCATTTCCAAGTGGCAGCTTTGATCCCAGAGGGCAGGGTCTTTGCTGGCCCCGCTTCATCCGGATCGTATCATTCAGATAGGTGGTCTCATAGGTGGACAGATCTGTGACATAGAACACCTTTTCCTTCCTGGAAAAGCGAATAGCGCAGTGGGTTCTGCTGATGTCTCTGTCCGGCAGGACGATCTGGCTGGTCTCGGGATTCCTTCCGATGATCAGTTCCTCTCCCGGATTCACGGTAATCCGGCCTCCCTTGAAATTTCCTCCGATACACTCAATGGTTCCCACCAGAACGCTGGCGGTCGGAAGGGTATCGTCCACCTCCACCTCATCCGGCTGTTCTGTTTTTCCATCCTCTCCCGGTTCTGCTTCTTCCATGGGAGCCCTGCTTTCCGCCAAGGCGGCGGTTGGGCGGGTGACCTGATACCGATGGGCGGCGGACACCTTACTCAGGTTTTCCACCAGCAGGTACAGGGCAATGAAGGGGCCGGTGAACAACAGCAGCAGCCCCGGACAGTACCACAGGGCGTAATCCCTGCCCCGCTGCTTTATCTCTACTCCATACTGCCCGGCAGCCTGTCTGAGCCGCTCTCCCTGCCGGCAGCAGCAGACACAGCCGTAAATACCCAGAGTAAAAACCGTCAGCAGAACAAACTTTCTGTACGCGGGAGCTCGCCCTTCCCCGCTTCTCTCCACATATCCGCACACCGTATCCAGCTTTTCCAGGATACCCTTCATACAGATCAGATCATAAATTCCCAGGGTGAGCATTCCAAATACCACATACTTCCAGGCAGCTCTCACCTCTGCCTCCTGATTTGCCGCCACGCTCCATTCCTCCCCGACTTTATCTCCAGTATCCGAACAGGAAGACCAGCTGAATGATCACAATCAGAGCCAGCGCTCCGACCACAATCAGCAGCACCCTGTTCTGCCCCAGAAGGCTTCCCAGGCTCACCTTCCCTCTCTCCTGTCCGCTCTCCACCGTCCATCCGGAGAATCGCGCTTCTTCCTCCGGATTCCGCTGTTCTCCCCCGAAGTCTCTCAGCCTTATGCCGGACTCCGTGATTCCACAGCTGTTCAGATCCGTCTGTCCCAGCTCCACGCCTCTCTGCGCCAGAATCTCCAACTGCCGGGCAGTAAAGTCCATGGCGTGTCGCACTGTTTCCACATCCAGAGGATAATCCCTCTCTGCCAGCTCTCTCAAAGTCACCCCCGGAACTTCCTCAAACAGGAAGACCATCTCCCCCAAATCCATGGCTGTCTCATACACAGCGGGAAGCTCCGGCAGTTTTTCCTCCATCTGTCTCGACACAAGCTGCTGCAGACGGCTCTCCCCGGCGGAGAGTTTCCCCGCCAGAATGGTCCGGCCCGTTTTTCTGCTCATAAGGGACAAATATTGCCGACCGCCGCTGCCCTGCCTCAATCCGGCCAGCACATACTGCTGTTCCAGCTTTTCGGGAAAACCCAGGCCGGCAATAGTATATTTCCCCTCCGGGCAGCCGCAGACAGGGCAGTATCTGTATTCCTCCCCATATTGCTCACCGCAAACTACACATCTTTTCATCTCTGCCACCTGTATCTTTGTTACTATTCACAGCGTATCTTTCTACCATTCTATCACAAACCGAATGCCGCCGGCAGTGATTTCATCTCCGGAGTTCAGTTTTCTGGTTTCCCGGATGCGGATGCCGTTGACCGCGGTTCCGTTTGTGGATCCCAGATCGGTGACGTACACGGTTCCGTCTGCCTCCACGGACAGATTAAAATGCTGCTTGGACATCATGGGATCATCACAGTATATGTCGCAAAGATTTCCGGAACGCCCCACAAAACAGCTGCCCTCCACCGTGTAATCGATCCGTTCCGGTTCATCGGCTCCGTTGGAGAGCCACAGCACAATCTTCTTTGCGGGGCCGCTTCCCGGCTCCTTAATCCCGGATATGTGAATCATCTGTTTCACTTTGTCCACCTGGATGAGCTTATCCTCCACCATCACCACATTTTTCTTTCGGATTCTGCGGTTGAAGAGAAGGACGGCCACCAGCAGCACGACCACCACCACGGTCAGCGCGATGGGCCACCAGCGCAGAAACAATTCCAGGATTCCCCGCCAGGTGATTCCCATATCATCCACCGTGATCGTCTGCTCCGTCTCCTTCAGGGCGTTGGTCTCCGGGGAGACGTCCGTGATGGTTCCCCCGATCTGCACGGTATACTCCCCGTTCTTCAGTTCACTGCCAAGCAGCAGCCGATAAGTATTCTCCTCGCCGCTCTCCGGCACCGCCTGCTGTACGACAACCGTCTCCTCCCCCCGCGTTACTACATAATTTCCGGTGTTATCCGCGTTTTGCACACGCTCGGAGAAGGTCACCAGAAATCCCTCGGTTCCGTCCTGCTCCACCCGTTCTACTGTGGGCGGCTCCTGATCCATCTCCCTGGCAGAGGTTACTTCCACATCCTGCTCATGCTCCGTCAGAGGATTCTCCTCATTGGACCGATCCGTCACATTACTGATGACAATATGATAAACCGTATTCTTCAGATCCTCTTTCAGGATGAGCAGATAGGCGTTTTCTTCGCTCTCGTCCCGAACCACCTGCTCCACGCCCAGCGTTTTCCCGTCCTGTGTCACCAGATAATTGCTGACGGAATCTCCTCCGCTCACCGCCTCAGAGTACACCACCCGGAAGGAATTCTCCCCGCTCTCCTGTATCTGAACAGTGGGCGGATCTGTGTCGGGCTGATTCCGGTTTACCAGCACCTCCCTCACCTGGGTGGAGCCATCCCCAAACTCCAGGATAAACTGCTCCCTCTGGTTGCTGATCCGGTTGTCGGCGGAAGAAAACTCCGCCCGGTATCCCTCCAGCACACTGCTCTGTATGTAATCCAGCGCTTCCCTGACGGAATGGCTCATGGTATCCTCCCGCCCGGGAGTCCAGGCAATACCCCCTGTCTCGGTGGCCACGGCGCTGAAATTGCTCTGATACTGGCTGATCACCTGCTCGCTGTAGCCCATATCATTTTCCACGGCGACGGTGTAGGCCGGGATACCCAGGCTGATCAGCCGGTCTGTGGTGCTCTGGGCTGTCTTGGTGTTGTCCGCGTAATCTTCCCCGTCTGAAATGATGATCAGCACCCATTTCTCCTGGGCCTCATCCTCTGACCGGGAAATAAGATCCGCCGCCTGTCCGATGGCATCAAAGAGCACGGTATTTTGATCCTGATTCACCAGAGCGGAAATTTCCGCAGCCGCTGTTTCCCCATCCTCCCCGCCATCCAGCACGGGTGTCACCTCATCCCCGAAGGTATAGAGAAGCATCCGGTCTCCCTGACGCATTTCCTGGTAAAAAGAAAGGAGGGAGGACTTAATATCCTCAAATCTGCTGTCGCGGATGGAACCGGAGATGTCCACCAGCACAAAATAATGGATGGCCTCCCCCGTCTCTGAGAATAACCGGCTTTCCTCCAGCGTCAGTTCTTCTCCTCCGCGATAAGCCTGTATCCCGTCCGCCCCATCGCCCCGGTAATACACCACCACATCCGGTTTGTTCACGTAGACCTGCTCAATCTGGCACTCTGCTGCCACTGTCGGCACAGACGAAATCAAAAGCAGCAGGCAGAGCAAAACCCACCGGATCCCCCGTTTTGCCGGATTTCTCTTCATGATTCCTCCACCTCCCAGACGTGTCCCTCTCTGCAGAAAGGCACAAATTCAAAGGTACAGTCACCGATGCCAATCCGGTCTCCCAGGCTCAGCTCCACCGGCTCCCTCAGCAGTTCCCCGTTTCTGTAGGTGATGGTCCCGTTTCCCGGCGCCAGGTAGAACTGGTTTCCCCTTCCGTCATACACCACTATGCAGTGCCCGTTTTCGGCGATCCCGGTTCCCTCGCTGATGCAGATGTCTGATTGATGGCTGCATCCGACGCTGTTTCTTCCGTGGGAAATCCGATAGTCTCTTCCCTTCACCGGACCCTCCACCCCCACCAGCCATCCGGTGACGTAAGCCGTCCCCATCTGGGGGCTGTAGATTCCGATGGTGACTCCTTCCTCACCCGCCGGGATCCCCCTTCTTCCCCGGGGCTTTGCGTATGTTCCCCTGTCCAGCTTCACCTCTCCGGGCACCGGCATGGATACCGTGGGCCCGTCTTCCTGCCAGGTTCCCGGACCGTTGGGACGGATGGGCAGTGTCCTGCTGATCCGCCGCTGTTCCTCCTCCTGCTTTCTGCAATAAGGGCAGTCCTTTGATTTGTCGGCGTCATAATAGTGCCCGTTCACACATTTGGTCAGCGTTGCCATCTTCCCTCACTCCTATCTGACACGGACACAGATTGCCGAATAGTTATCCATATCCGTATGTCTCCCATTTCTCTCCACAAGTTCTTTCATCTCTTCCAGCCATCCGGCCGCATCCTTTGAACGGTCCAGTGTCCGGATCATGTCCCTCTCCTGTATCTCCTCCCAGAAACCGTCGGAGCACAGGAGGAAAGCGTCTCCCCTCATCAGCTGTACCGGTTCCGACAGAGTGTAGCCCTGATCGGTCCACTCCCAGCCAAGGGTGCGCAGCAGACGGTTCCGATCCGGATGATGGCGGATCTGATCCGGCGTAATCTCCCCCATGTTCACCAACATCTGGGGAATGCTGTGATCCTCCGTCCGGTGCAGCACCCTGCGTCTTCGAAACATATAGATCCTGGAATCCCCCACATGGGCCCACTGGGCCCGGCCCCTGCCAAGCTGCAAAAGAGCCAGGGTGGAGCTCATGCCGGAGGCCTCCGGATGGCATTTTTTCCCGTAATTTACCGCGGACTGGGCCGTCTCCATGGCCCGGGGCAGAAAATGTTCTTCCCGGTCCCACCGAAAGCGCCCGATCACGCTTTTCACCGCAATCGAGGCCGCCATCCCGCCGTTTCCCATACCTCCCAGTCCGTCCGCCAGGGCAAACAGCTGATCCGTTCCCCTGTCATGCATCCATATTTTGTCCTCGTTGTACGGGCGGCTGCCCGTTCTGCTCTTCATCGCATACTCGTACATACTGTCCACTCTCATTCCGAATCAGTCAGCTCTGAATCGGTCTCCGCCTCCAACACAATAATCTGCTCCTGCGTATCCGTCTCTGTCTCCGCTGCCGCCTCAGTTCCGGAAGACGCGCCTGCGGGGGCCGTTCCTCTGACATACAGCCTTCCCAAAAAGATTCCCTGGATGATCACCGCCGCCAGCAGCACCGCCGCCAGCGCGGTGAGAAGACGCATCTGCCGCTTCAGCTTAGCCATCTCCCCGGTTCTGCGGGTGCTCACCCTGTTCTGATAGGAATTTTTTTCTTCATTTCTGTCCATACTGGTCATTTCCTTTCTCCCGTTCCATCCAGGCCATCGCCGTCCTCGCGTCCTTCGGGCGCTTTTCCATGGCCGGCATGGTCAAGGCCTGTATCGCCTTTTCCGCACGGGCGTCCACCACCTTCAGTCCCGTCTTTTTCTTTCTTCTGGGCCTGCTCTGGGGCGGCTCCTTGCCCGTCACCATGCGGTAGTAGATGGCCCCCAGGGAGTAGAGATCCGATCCGGCTCCTCCCGCTTCTCCCTGAAGGATCTCGGGGGCAGTGTAGCGAAGATCCAGGATACGGGTGCTTCTCCTCATCATTCCATACACCCTTCTCTTTGCGTCTCCGAAATCCAGAAGTCTGATTCTTCCACCGCTGTCCAAATATACGTTTTCCGGGCTCAGATTATAATGGACCATTCCCCTGGCGTGGACCGCATCCAGAATTTCAGCCAGGCAGCAGATGATCCGGTCCACATCTTTTCTGTCCGTCAGTTCCTCATCCTCCAGCTTATCCTGAAGGGTCCGGCCCTCCAGATATTCCATCACCATGTAGGCGGTCTGATTTTCCCTGATGGTCCGATAGACCTGTACAATACCGGGAATGTCCTGATTTCGGTTCAGGCGCGCCGCCTCCCCCTCAAAGGTTTCCCGTCCCATCTCAAAAAGCTGCTGCTCCCGGGCAGAGGAAAATGTGATGTCCGCGGCCCCCTGCTCCCGCTTCCCCAGTCCCGCGGGAAAATATTCCCTAATGGCCACCCTTTTTTGCAAAAGAGCGTCCCAGGAAATATAGATATTGGAAAAATCAGTCACGCTCAGCGTTCTTCCCAGAATAAACCTTCCTCCCAGAATCGTCTCCGGAGCCAGGGCCTCCGGGAACTCTTCCTCGTCCCATTTCATCTGCGCCTCCGAGTATCCGCAGACAGGACAAGTCGGCTGATTTTCACTGTAATCCTGCATACAGCACATACATTTTTTCACTGCTTCTCCTCCATTGTCACCTCAGCGTCCTCCCCCACGTATCGGACAGCGATCACGGTGGTATTATCCTGCCTGCGGACCGCCAGACGGCAGGCCTCCTGACACAGCCTCCTGGCCGCGATATCCATGTTTTCTCCGCTCTCCTCAACAATCACCTGAATCTGTTCATCGTCCAGCGTCTTATAAAGCCCATCGCTGCAGAGTAAAATTACGTCCTCCGGCTGAAGGGCGATGGGCACTCTGGCCGTATCGATCAGCGGCAGACCCCCGATTCCAAGATAGCTGATCAGGGCTTCGCCCCTGACCGCCTCCCGGTCTTTCTCCTCCTGGTCAATCTCCCCCCTTTGAAACATCTCTTCCAGGCGAAGATGATAATTGTGCATGCGGGTCAGCACATCCATACGGCCATTTCGCATCAGATAAATCCGGCTGTCCCCCACACAGCCCCACTGCATCCGGCCTTCCCCGGCCAGAACCGCCACCACGGTACTGCCGGCATACATCCTCTCTCCCAGATGATTTACCAGCGACGCGATCCTGGCATCCGCGTCAGCGAACGCCCTGCGCATCCACTCAGCTCCCTCCTGCGCGCAGGAGGGCGGCTGCTCTTTCATCCACACTCTCAATGTGTCGATTCCGATTCGGCTGGCCTGCTCGCCGCCTTCCATTCCTCCCATGCCATCGCACACTGCGGCCAGCAGCATCCCGCCATTCCATTCAAAGGTACCCGCGTCCTGCTGGGTGGGCCGTTCGCCCAGAACGGAATACATTCCCACATCTAACCCCTGTCTTTTCATTTCCCATGTCTGCCTTTCCTTCGTGCTCACCGATACTGCAGGAACAGAAATACCCCAATCAGTATCAGACAAATTTCTATGGCCGCCACCCCGTATATCCAGGCGAGGGAGATCTTTTCACCGTTGATCCGGGAAAGCAGTTCCCGGTACCCCTCATCCATGACAACCGGGGTTGGCTCCTTCCGGCTGGAATTCCCGGCGGCCATTTCGGAGGCCGCCTTTCCGGGGGCTGTCTTCCCGGAAACCGCCCGGCCCGCCGAAGCCCCATCTGGGCTCACCGCCTTCAGTTCCTGGTAGAAAGCCCGCATATCGAGAAAACGGTTGGCCGGTTCCAGGGCCATTCCCTTTAGAATAACCCGCTCTACCTTTGGAGAAATATCCGCTCCCAGGCTGCGGGGCGTCTCAATATCCCCATCGTTTTTCCTCTCAATGGAGTTCTTCGGCGTCTTTCCCGTTATGCACCGGTAAATCGTTGCCGCCATGGCATACACATCCATCCATGGTCCCACCATATAGCCGCTGGCATACTGCTCCGGAGGCGTATAGCCCGGCTTAAACAGGACAATCACGCTGCTGCTCGTTTCCGCCGCCACAGATTTCGCGCTTCCGAAATCCATCAGTTTCATTTTTTTGTTGGAAAGATAGCGGATATTATCGGGACTGATGTCTCTGTGAATGATCCCGCCTCTGTGTATCTCAATCAGTGACTTCATGATCGGGCGCAGGAACCGGTAAGCGTTGGCGTAGGAAATTTTACCGCCCCTTTCTTTCAGAAACGTCCTGAGATCCACTCCGTCCAGGTATTCCATAACAATGTACGCCGTATGATTTTCCTGAAAATACTCATAGATATCCACCACGCCGTCCTTATCCTGCAGGGATTGAAGCACATTTGCCTCCTGCAGAAACTTTCCTCTGCACTCTTCACAGTACTTTTCCGTCTCCCGGCTGTTGTCCGTCAGCACCACCTGCTCGTTCCGGCGATACATCACTCCGGCGATAAACAGCTCCTTGATGGCCACATGGCGCTGGTACACCAGATCCCAGGCACTGTAGGTAATACCAAAGCCACCCTCCCCCAACACTGCTCCCAGAAGGTATCTTCCCTTGAGAATGGTGTACAGAGGCAGGTGATGGTCCAGGGACTGATACCCCGGAAGATAGAAGCCACAGTGGGGGCATACCTCCTGCAGGTTCCGGTTTTCCTCCATGCATCTGGGACATACGCGGTCCGGATTAAACATCTCTCCCATCTTCTTCCCCCTCTGTCTGCCGGGTGCTGATAATGATCTCTGCTCCAATGGCGTCCTCCCCGGTGTCATCTTCCCCGGCGCCATCCTCCCCGGTGTCATTCTCCCCGGTCTCCTGCCCGCTCCGGCTTCCCATGATTTCATAGACCATGTTGTTTCCGTTCACCGCCAGCTCCAAACCAAAGCAGACGAGAAACGCGGTGAAGATCATAATTCCCAGAAAGGACACCGCGTATTTCATCACATCAAGGGGTGTGATTCCCTCTTCCCGGCGAATGTGAACGGTTTTCTCCTCCACCAGCGCCGTCAGAAATTCCTCCGCCGACTGGATCCGGTCTTCCGGCCGTATCTCCATGGCACCCAAAATCAGCTGATCCGCGTATCTAGGGATGTCCTCCCCGCATTGGGAGGGCGCCTTCAGCTCATCGTTCTGGAGCCGGTCCAGGGAAACCGGCGGTTTTTTCCCTGTAATCATCCGGTAGAAAGTGGCACCCACCGCGTAGACGTCGGTCCAGGGCCCCTGTCTCCCCGTGGCGGAATACTGCTCCACCGGGGCATAACCCGGTTTTAAGATCACGGAATAGTTCATGGAGCGGTCCGCAATCACCTGCCTGGCGGCTCCGAAGTCAATCAGCTTCACCTGCCCGCCCGGGGTGAGCATGATATTATCCGGCGCAATGTCCCGGTGAATCACGTTCCCTTTGTGGACGCGAACCAGTCCCTTCAGAACCTCAATCATCAGATCCCTGGCTTCCTCATAGGAATAGCGGCCCTGCTTTTTTAAAATCTGACCTATGGTGGATCCGGAAATATATTCCATAATAATATATCCGGTTCCAT
>ERZ1090878.1176-NODE-1181-length-12657-cov-4.539835_pt1 | contig 12657 bp, 11 predicted proteins | sample MGYA00478473_ERZ1090878 | MGnify/ENA primary metagenome ERZ1090878 (study PRJEB33644, sample SAMEA5815720) | chicken gut metagenome | biome: Chicken; feature: Gastrointestinal Tract; material: Caecum | place: Ireland | collected 2019-01-01 | study: A study of... | reverse complement strand
TTATATACCTTTTTCAGGCTTATAGAATTAGTTCTTTCCTATGGACTTTACTTTTTCAATTCTCGACTGCCATGGAGACTGCCGCCCCAAAACTGTCTTTTCCTATTTTTTGTTTTTAACCTTCTTTGTGCTCACCTGTGATGGAGAAGATTACCCACTCCGCAATGTTGGTGGCATGGTCACCGATCCGCTCAAAGTATTTGGCTACCATGAGAAGGTCGGCTGCCTGCTCTCCATTTTCCGCGTTCTCCCGGATCAGTCTGATCAGTTCATCCTTTACCTTGATAAACAGATCGTCAACAATGTCATCATGATCAATCACTTTCTTGGCCTGATCCAGATTTTTATTCACATAAGCTTCCAGGCTGCTGATCAGCATAATCATGGTCTCCTTGGCCATCTGTTCAATATGCTCCAGCTTCTTCATATATGGCTTGCAGGACATCACGATGGTCAGCTCGGAGATGTCCACCGCATGGTCGCCGATTCGCTCCATATCTGTAATCATTTTCAGGGCAGCCGAAATCACCCGCAAATCCTTTGCCACCGGCTGCTGCTGAAGCAGCAGCTTCAGGCACAGATTCTCAATTTCCCGTTCCTGATGATCAATCTCCTTGTCACTTTCCATGGCCTTTTTGGCCTCCTCCACGTTCTGATGGATCAGTGCGTCCACCGCCGCTTCGATAGCCTGCTCAATCATGGTGCCCATGGCAATAATCTCTTCATTCAGCTGTGACAGCTGTTCATCAAACCGATTACGCATAACATTTAACCTTCCTGAATTTTTTCTTCTATAATAAAATGTCCTTCCTCCGGGCAAAGACATTGCCGGGTTACCATTCACAACATACGCTTACGTGCAGGCACAACGCACCTGCTGTCAATTCTGAAACGGCTGTGAATAGTAACAATAAAGTAACATGGTAAACTGAAAATTACCAAAAATGCATTGACACCCTTTTTTTTCAGGTGTATGCTAATCACCGGGTTTTTTGGTTCAATTCATGAACTTTCTTTTTTCGGTTCACTTGACCATCACACCCATATTTCATTTATGCAAAATAGGGAGGAATTGTATGAATCAAACCATGGAAGCCACACCCAAAAAGGGAAAAGCGAAAAAAATCCTGCTCATCTGCCTGGCCCTGGTGATCGGGCTGATCATCATCGCCGCCGCAGTGGTCTGGGGCATCTGGCACAACGAAATCTCATCGGTGCTGTCCTTAAAGCAGATCAGCACCCGCAACGATGACCATCTGGACGGATCCGTCTATCAGATGAACATCTCCGGCGGCTACTATTTTGACGAGTATCTGGAGCAGGGCGGCGCATCCAACGATGGCGACCTGATCAACTTTATCACTGCTCACATCACCAAAGGACTGCTTGATATGGAAATCAGCGAGAGCAGCATCGGCTGTTCCTCCTTTACCGGAACTACCCAGGAGGGAGACCGAATCTTCGCCAGAAACTACGACTTCGATAAGACAAACACCTGTGTTGTCTTCACCAATCCCGGCGGAGACCGTCACGCTTCCGTTTCCACCGTTGACCTGCAGTTCTTAGGCCTTGACCAGGAGAAGGATGTCACCTCTCTCATGGACAAGATCAAGTGTCTGGCTGCTGCCTATGCCCCCTTGGACGGCATGAACGATGCCGGCGTTTCCTGTGGCATCTACATGACCTATCAGGGAGCGGAGACCGTGCCCACCGATCAGAATACCGAGAAGCCGGATCTGACCTCCACCACCATGCTTCGTCTCGTTTTGGACTATGCCGACAGTGTGGATGAGGCCATCGAGCTGATCTCCCAGTATGATCTTCACGATTCCGCCAACACTTCCTACCATTACATGATCGCCGATTCCACCGGAAAGAGCGCCATCCTAGAGTGGATAAACGGAACCGATGCCACAGACAATGACGGAAGCCAGCGTCAGCTTGTCATCACTTACAACGATACGGATCCTGCCACAGGCACATCCGACTACCAGTGCGTCACCAACTTCATCGTATCTCCGGATTATTACGATAATCAGGAGGATATGAAGGGTCTGGACCGGTACGAGCACATTCTGGGCCGTCTCCAGGAAAAGGCCGGCCTGTTTGACAACGAGGAGGATGCCATGACCCTGCTCTCAGAGGTTGGCCGCCGCAGCTGGAACAATGATGACGCCAACGGCTGCACCGTGCACAGCGTCGTCTATAACCTGACGGACAAAACCGTTCTGTGGACCGGCAATGAGCATTACGGTGAGGACGGGTACGTGTTTGAGTACGCCCTGTAATCAACCGAATCTTCCCGTAATGTAATCCTCGGTTCTCTTGTCCTTGGGCATGGAGAACATCTTCTCCGTGTTTCCGGCCTCTACCACCTCGCCCAGCAGGAAGAATACGGTCTCATCTGAGATCCGGACTGCCTGCTGCATATTGTGCGTCACCATCACGATGGTGTAATCCTTTTTCAGCTCCACAGCCAGATCCTCGATCTTGGAGGTGGAGATGGGATCCAGAGCCGAGGTGGGCTCATCCATCAGCAGCACCTCCGGCTGTACCGCCAGGGCTCTGGCGATACACAGACGCTGCTGCTGGCCGCCGGAAAGCCCAAGGGCACTTTTCTTTAATCTGTCTTTTACCTCATCCCAGATAGCCGCGTCCCGCAGGGATTTCTCCACGATCTCGTCCAGCTTTGCCTTGGAACGGATACCGTGGGTACGGGGACCGTAGGCGATATTATCATACACGCTCATAGGGAAGGGATTGGGCTTCTGAAACACCATGCCCACCCGCTTACGAAGCAGGTTCACATCCATGTCCCGGTAAATATCCTGATCATCCAGCAATACCTTTCCTGTGATTTTGCATCCCTCCACCAGATCATTCATCCGGTTTAAAGATTTCAGCAGGGTAGACTTTCCGCAGCCGGAAGGACCGATAAACGCGGTGATCTCTTTTTCCGGAATCTCCATGGACACATTTTTCAGCGCATGAAAATTTCCGTAGTATAATTCCAGATTTTCTATCTTAATCTTGCTTTTATTCATCTTCGCAAATCCTCTTTTTCCTTCTGTTTACTTCCGTCAACCAACCATCAGCCTATGCCTTGGAAATCCTCTTCGCCAGTTGGGAGGAAATCAGGTTGATAATCACTACCAGCACCAGCAGCACCACGGCTGTGGCGTAGGCCTGGTTCACATGGAGGCCCTCATTGGCCAGATTATACATATGAACGGCCAGTGTTCTGGTGGAACTGAATATGGAGCTGGGCAGCTGAGCCACAGATCCCGCGGTATAAATCAGCGCAGCCGTCTCACCTACGATACGGCCGGTGGCCAGGATCACGCCGGAGAGAATACCGGGCACTGCAGAGGGCAGCACAATCCGGAACACGGTACGCAGCTTGCCTGCGCCCAGGCCAAAGCTTCCCTCTCTGTAGGAATCCGGAACAGACATCAGAGCCTCCTCCGTGGTTCTTAAGATTACGGGAAGGATCATGATAGACAGGGTAAACGCGCCGGCCAGAAGGGAGAAATTCCACTTCAGAGCATTTACGAAAAACAGCATACCGAACAGGCCGTACACGATGGAGGGAATACCGGTCAGCGTCTCCGCTGTAACCCGGATCACCTTTACCAGCTTATTTCCCTTACCCGCATACTCCACCAGATAAACCGCGGAGAAAATGCCGAAGGGAACCGCGATCAGCAGAGCCAGCAGCGTCATCAGCACAGTATTGATCAGAGCCGGCACCACGGAACAGTTCTCAGATGTGTATTCCCAGGCAAACAGGGACGGGGTGAGGTAAGGAATGCCTCGCACCAGAATATAGCCCACCAGAAACACCAGCACAGCAGCCGTGATCAGGGCGGCCAACCCCACCAGCCCGAACAGGATCAGGGAGCCGGGCGTTCTTTTATAACTCTTCAGCCGGTCTTTCCAGGTCACCTTGTTAATCGCTTCAATCTTAGCCAGCTCGCTGTCGCTGATCATTTCTTTCCCGTTTCCGGACTCGGTCACTCCGTTTTCCCCCTGAAATCGTCCCGGGCTGACCACAACGCCCTCGCCGCTCACGTTGACTGACATTCGTTCTTTCATGGCTTAGCTCCTTTCTCCTCTGTTTTTCACGATGGAAAACAGCAGGTTAATAATCAGAATAAATACAAACAGGACTACTCCGGTGGCGATCAGCGCCTCCCGGTGCAGGCCGGTGGCATAGCCCATCTCCAGCACAATGTTGGCGGTCATGGTACGGATACCCTTCAGCAGGTCACCGGTCAGTCTGGGCTGGTTGCCTGCCACCATGATCACAGCCATGGTCTCGCCGATGGCCCGGCCCACGCCCAAAATGATACCGGCCATGATGCCGGATTTTGCCGCTGGAAGCATGGCAGCAAACACGCTTCTCTCATGGGTGGCTCCCAGCGCCAGGGAACCCTCATAGTAGCTCTCGGGCACCGCGCGGATAGCGGATTCTGAAACGCTGATAATTGTGGGAAGGATCATAATTCCCAGAAGTATAGACGCGGTCAAAATACTGCTGCCGTTTCCTCCGAATATGCCCCTCACGATGGGCACAATCACCACCATGCCGAAGAAACCATATACCACGGAGGGGATGCCCGCCAGCAGGTCAATCATGGGTTTCAGAATTCTGTAAATACCCTTGGGACAAAACTTTGCCATGAAGACGGCGGTAAGAAAGCCAATGGGAACGCCTACCACAATCGCTCCGGCCGTAATATAGATGCTTCCTATGATCATGGGAAAAATCCCGTAAATATCGTTTCCAGGTCTCCACTCCTGACCAAACAGGAACTTTAAGGGGCCGATTTCCGCGATGGCCGGCACGCCGCTTCCAAACAGGAAAATACAGATCAGTGCCACGGCCAGGATGGACACGCAGGCTGCCACCAGAAACACACCCTTCATAAACGGCTCCCGCACTCTATGCCAAGTGGCCCGGATACCGCCTTTACTCTCATTTTTATCTGCCATTGATTATCCCTCTTCTACGTCTCTCTATCTTCAAAGGCAACCCCCTTGCGGCATCACATGCTGTCCGGTTGCCGGGTTAACTCCATACATGCATATAGGATGCTGTAGATTTTCACAGCATCCCGCTTATGATAAGGGGTAGACCGCCCTCTCCGATCTCCGGTTTTACCTCAGACATCCCGAAGCCGGCCTGCCCCGCAGCTTATCAATGGAGCGTCAACCGCTCCCTCTCAGTTCCCCTTATGTGGGCTGATTATTCTGCCTCCAGCGCATCCCAAGTGGTGATCTCACCAGTGTAGATGCCCAGTACCTGCTCAGAGGTCAGCTCCTCGATGGGGTTGTTGTTGTTTACGATTACAGCGATACCATCGTTGGCAATGGTGATGCTGGTAACGCCCTGCTCCAGCTCGCTGTCATCCAGTGCTCTGGAAGCCATACCGATGTTGTAGGTTCCCTCGATGGCATTGGCTACGCCAGTGGTGCTGTCAGTGGTCTGGATCTCGATGTCAGCGTTGGTGTTGATTGCCTGATATGCCTCTGCCAGCTTCTCCATTACGGGAGATACGGAAGAAGAACCGCCTACAACAACCTTGCCCTCGGACATATCGGACTCAAAAGCCTCGCCATCCTGTACAGCGATATAGCCGTTGTCTGTGATCACAGCCTGGCCGTCAGCGCTCATGATATAGTTTACGAAGTCCTGTGCCACCGGGCTTAACTCATCCTCTTTGACAGCGATATTGAACGGTCTGGAAATCTTGTAGGTTCCATCCTCAATGTTCTCTACTGTAGGCTCTGCCCCATCGATCTTTACAGCCTTTACGGTGTCATCCAGAGAACCAAGAGAAATGTATCCGATGGCATACTCATCGTTAGCCACTGCAGTCATCATAACAGAAGTGCTGTTGGTGATGGCAGCTTCCACGGTGGTCATATCCACTTTATTTCCGTCTGCATCTTTCTGCTCGATGCCGAACAGCTCAGTGAAAGCGCCTCTGGTACCGGAACCATCCTCTCTGGACTGAACAGAGATTGTGCTGGTGTTGTCAAACTCTGCCGCCAGTGCAGCGAAACCAGTTCCTGCCACACAAACAGCGCTCATGGATAATGCCATCATTACTTTTGCAAATTTTTTCATCTTACTCATTCTCCTTTCTCCCCAATATGTTATGTTCTGCTTCTTATGCACTTCTCATCTTTGGGGATACGCGAATTGACGGAAGTGCTCATCTGACGGAAGGTTCTGCCCCCCAGCCGTTCTCCTCCGGGAAGGCTGTGCCCGCATCCGCTGTCAGATTACAGATAAAACAATAAATCCGGCGTGTAAATTCCAAAACCGCCTCTATGTAAAATCTATGCAAAATTTGCGTCAGCTTCATGGGGAAATGTAAAGAGATGTAAAAAGAGAGAAAGAGCGCCGCCGCAAAATAGTATGGCGGCAGCGCCCTCCTATACCACAGATCAGGAAAAGCTTTGTTCCGTTCTGGCGATGATCTCATCCTGCAGCTCCCGGCTCAGGTTGCGGAAATAGTCGCTGTATCCGGCCACCCGGACAATCAGGTCCCGGTACTCCTCCGGATGCGCCTGAGCATCCTGGAGGGTCTGACGATCCACCACATTAAACTGAATATGATGCCCGTCCAGGTTAAAGTAAGTGCGGATCAGATTTGCCATCTGCTCCAGCCCCTGTTCCCCCGCCACCACGGAGGGCGGAAACTTCTGATTCAGCAGGGTGCCCCCGGTGGAGAGCTGGTCCATCTTAGAGCAGGACTTAATGACGCTGGTGGGGCCGTTCACATCCGCCCCTTTCTCCGGGGAGATGCCCTCAGACACCGGCTTATGGGCATGGCGCCCGTTGGCGCTGGCCATCATCACCTCGCCGAAGTACACATGGCAGGTGGTGGGCAGCATATTCACCCGGTAGGTGCCGCCCCGGTTGTTTCGCCTTCCCGTGACACAGTCCCGGTAAGCCTCAAACACCTGCTCCATAATCTCATCGGCGTAGTCATCGTCGTTGCCGTACTTGGGCGCGCGGCCCGTCACCAGTCGATAAATCCGGTCATATCCGTCAAAATCCGCCCGCATCGCGTTCATCAGCTCCTTCATGGAGAAGCTTTTTCGGTCGTACACGTGATACTTGATGACCGCCAGGCAGTCCGTCACCGTGCCGATCCCAACGCCCTGGATGTAGCTGGTGTTGTACCGGGCGCCGCCGGCATTGTAATCCTTTCCTCTGGCAATGCAGTCGTTGGTGAGCACGGACAGGAAGGGCACGGGCATCTGCCTGGCGTAAATATCCTCAATCACCAGGCTGCCCCGCACTTTCACGTCCACAAAGTATTTCATCTGGGCGCAGAACGCCTGCCACAGCTCCTCGTAGGAGGCAAACTCATAAGCCCATCCGGTCTCTGGTCCCAGCTGCTGACCGCTCACATAGTCGTAACCGTTGAAGAGTGTCAGCTCAAGCACCTTGGGAATATTGAAATATCCGGTGAGGATGTAGGCCTCATTGCCGAAGGCCCCCGTCTCCACGCAGCCGCTGGTGCCTCCCTTTCTGGCGTCATCCAGGGACTTGCCCGCATTCAGCAGCTCCTGCACAATGGCCTCTGTATTGTAGAAGGCCGGCTGTCCCCAGCCCTTCCGGGAGATGGCGCAGGCTTTCTTTAAGAAATCCTGGGGTGTCTTCCGGCTGATCTGAACGTTGGAGGAGGGCTGCAGCAGCTTCATCTCATCCATGCACTCCAAAATCAGATAGCTTACCTCATTCACCCCGTCCCTGCCATCGGGGGTGATGCCGCCCGTATTGATATTGGCAAAATCTGTGTAGGTGCTGCTCTCCTTCAGGGTAATGCCCACCTTGGGCGGAGCCGGCTGATTGTTAAACTTCACCCACAGGCACTCCAGCAGCTCCTTTGCCCCGTCCCGGTCCAGGATCCCGGCTTCCACATCTCTCCGGTAAAAGCCAATCAGGTGCTGATCCAGCCGTCCCGGGCTGTAGGCATCCCAGGGATTTAACTCGGTGGTCACCGCCAGATGAACAAACCAATACATCTGAATGGCCTGCCAGTAGGTTTGCGGCCGGTGGGCCGGAACCACGCTGCAGTTCTCCGCAATCTGCGCAAGCTCCTCCCTCCTAGTCTCATCCTGGCACTCCCGGGCCATTTCCCTGGCCAGATCCCCATAGCGGGAGGCCAGCAGGATCACCGCGTCGCAGGCGATGTCCATGCCCTTCAGCTCTTCCTCCCTCTCCAGGGCCTCCGGATCGGAGAAATAGTCCAGGGCCTCCCTGGCCCGGCGGATGTCCTCCTTGTGCTCCAGGAAGCCTTTCCGGAAAATATTTTCCGAGCCCACCGTGTGCCCCGGCCCTCTTTGCTCCATAAATTCCGTAAAAATGCCGGCACCGTAGGCCGCCTTCCACTCCGGCGTCATGTGTTCCAGAATCTGGTGGCGGATGCAGCGCCGCTCCCAGTAGGGGATAATCTCCTTCTCCTGAAACTTCCGGTCTTCCTCCGTCACCGCAAACCGGATCAGCTCCCGGTCATTCATCACCTGAAGGTCTTCCAGGGTATGGCAGCACAGATCCGGGAAGGTGGGGGATGCCTGGGGCCCGCAGCCCTGCTCCCCTACAATCAGCTCTCCCTCATGGATACTGATCGTCTTTTTCTCAAAATACCGCTTCAGCGCCATGGCCCGCAGCACGGGAACGCTCACCGTCCCCTCGTACTCCCGGTAAATTTCCGTCACACACCGTGCCCGCTCCATATCAATCCTGGCAGGAGTCTCCACGCTCTCCCTTCTCAGCCTGCGGACTCTCTCATTCATCCCCCGCTCTTCCATGTTCTCATCCTCCTATCCGCACCGGGCCGATCCCCAGCGACTCCAAGTATTGTCTCAGCTCCTCCATCCGCTCCCCGGAGGGGGTACCAAATGCCCCTCCCCCATAGGTCCGATCCAGATGGCCGTATTTTCCCCGCCCTGTATCATGGTAGGGCAGCAGATTCACCTGCTCATATCGAATGTGCTCCCCGGTGAGAAAACGGGCCATTTTCTCCATCTCCTCCTCCCGGTCATTGACGCCTCCGATCACCGGAATCCGGATCCAGATCCGGGCCTCCTGCTTGGAAAGCATCCGCAGATTATCCAGAATCTGCCCATTTCCCTGCCCGGTCAAGCGGCGGTGGGCTTCCTCATCCATCACCTTCAGGTCAAATAAAATGGTGTCCACATAGGGAAGCACACTCAGGAAACGCTCTGGCTTGACCGCGCCGCAGGTGTCCAGATTCACCGAAACGCCTCTCTGGGAAAGCATCCTGGCCAGCCCCGCCACATAGTCCGGATCCTGGGCCATCACCTCTCCCCCGGAGAGGGTGACGCCTCCGCCGGAGGTTTCGTAAAAGGGCAGATCCTTCAACAGCTCCTCCACCAGCCGCGGCAGATCCCAGAAGGTCCCGCACAGCTCCCTGGCGTCTCCCGGGCACTCCTGCACACAGGCGCCGCAGGCGGTGCACCGCCCTCTGTCCGTCCCGGGGATTCTTTTTTCCTCTGCCCCTTTCCCTGTCTCTTCCATAATATCTTCCATAGAGACTGCTCCCCGGGGGCAGATGACCTCGCAGGAACCGCAGCCGATGCACCGCTCCCGGTAAAACAATAGTTCCGCCTCAAATCTCTGGGTTTCCGGATTGTGGCACCACCTGCAGGATAAGGGGCATCCCTTAAAAAATACGGTGGTGCGAATTCCTGTTCCGTCATGGATGGAATATTTCTGTATTTTTGTAATCAGCGGCCCCCTCATGTTCCTCTCCTCACAGCACCGTCAGCTCTTTGGAAGCGCGGTTTAATACCTCCCGCGCTCCCTTTTCATTCACAATCACCACGTCCTCGATCCGGATGCCAAAGGAGCCAGCCAGGTAAATGCCGGGTTCAATGGAAAACGCCATGCCCCGCTCCAGCTTTCTGGGATTGGACTGTTTGATATCCGGGGCCTCATGGATGGTGTATCCCACTCCATGCCCCAGGCGGTTGATCAGCGTATGGGCATACCCCTTCTCATCCAGCACCTCTCTGGCCTTCCGGTCGATATCCGGTATCCAGGCACCCTCCGCCACCAGATCCTCCGCCGCCTCGTTGGACCGTTTTACCAGCTCATAGGCTTCCCTCTGCCGGTCTGTGGGCTCTCCCACAAACACCGTGCGGGAAATGTCAGAGTACATCCCCCGGCAGGTACATCCATAGTCCATCAGCACCACATCCCGCTCTCCGATCACGCCCTCGCTGCCGCAATAGTGGGGATAGCTGGAATTGGCTCCCACCCCCACAATGCACTCCGGGCTCTCCCCGCCCAGACGGCTCATCTCCTCCAGCAGAAAGTTCTGAAGCTCCAGCTCCGTCACACCGGGGCGGATCCGCTCCAGCACGCGCTCATACACCTGATCCACAATGGCGGCGGACGCTCTCAATCCATCCAGTTCCTCTTCGCTCTTCCGGATCCGCATCTCCTCCATGAGCGGCTTGGCGTTGCAAAAAGTCACATTGACCCGCTCCATGATTTCCAATATCTGAAAAGCCACGGCGTCCCGGTTCACGCCGATGCGGCTGCCCAGAAGCCCCTGCTCCCGCAGCGCGGCCTCCACCCGCTCTGTCATAACCTCCCCGTCAAACCAGGGATACACCGGAATCTCCGGCGGGAGCTGACGGCGCAGTTCCTCCTCGTAGAGCAGGTTGCAGATATAAAAGGCGGTTCCCTCCGCCTTCACGAACAGTCCCTGAAACCGCTCGCAGAACATAGGACGAAGCCCCGTCAGGAATTCCATTTCCTCGCCGGGGCAGATCAGCATCCCGTCCAGGCCCTCCCGGCGGATGCACTGTATTAATTTATTCATATAATCGATTCGCATAAAACCTCCTTCTCCCCCTTTCTTTTTTACCACGAATCGCCTTACAGTTCAATCAGGTCTTTGGTGGCTGTGATCAGATTCTCCATTCCATCCTCCGTCACCAGCACCTGATCCTCGATGCGCACGCCTCCCCATCCCGGGATGTAAATGCCGGGCTCCACCGTCAGCACGGTGTCCGTCTCGAACACGCCCTCCGAGCGTGGGCTGACAAAGGGAAGCTCATGGACCGCCATGCCCACTCCGTGGCCGATGCCGGTGTAATGGTAGGGAAAATATTCCGTATCCCGGATGGCCCGCAGAGACGCCTCATAGGCGCCCCGGATGGAGGCTCCCTTCCGGATATAGCGCTCCACATCCTCCACCATCTGCCGCTCCAGATCGTACACCTGGCGCTGCCTGGGCGTGGCCCGTCCCACCACCAGGGTTCTGCTCATATCCGACAGATAACCATGGTACTGGCAGCCATAATCCATCAGCACCAGGTCGCCGTATTCAATAGCTCTCTGGGAAGGGATTCCGTGAAGCAGGGAAGTTCTCGGCCCTGAGATCAGAATATTCCCGTAGGGCTGGGTGTCCGCCCCCTCCAGCACCATATACTTGGACAGGTTTGCCGCCAGCTCCTTCTCTGTGATTCCTACCCGGATATCCCTCTGAATTCTCTCATAGGCCCGGGAGGCAATGTCACAGGCCGCCCGCAGATATTCGATCTCCCTGGGTGTTTTCTTCGCCCGCATCTGTTCGATCACATCCGTCACGCCCGCAAGCTCCGCTTTCACCTGCTCCCGGAGCTGCTGGTATGTACGCACCGTCAGGTGGGTTTCCTCAAAGGCAAGGCAGCGGATATTCTCTTTCTCCGCCAGAGCAGCCACAGCAGCCGCCAGGGAACCCCTGGCTCTCCACTCCACAATGGTAAAATCCGGGCATTCCCCCGCAGCCTGCTCCGTGTACCGGGGATCCGTGATAAAATACTTCTGATCCGCAGTGATCAGCAAAAAGGAATCTGCCCCAGTATAACCGCTGACATAGGATACGTTCTCCGGGCGGCTGACCAAAAATCCGCCCAGCTGTTCCTCCCCCAGATACGCCCGGATCCGCTCTATCACCAATTCAGCCATAATGCTCCTCCGTTTCCATGATCGCTTCCTTCATTTCTTTTACAAAGGCGCCCACCTGATCCGGCGCGTCCTTTCCGTACTGGGCCACGAGTTTTACGATGGCGGAGCCCACAATCACCCCGTCCGACACGGCGGCCATAGTTTTCGCCTGCTGGGGGTTGGAGACTCCAAAGCCCACCGCGCAGGGAATGTCCGTCTGTGCCCGGACCAGCCTCACCATCTCTCCGATATCCGTGGTAATCTCACTGCGCACGCCGGTCACGCCCAGACTGGATACCACGTAGACAAATCCTCTGGCCTCCCTTGCAATCATAGCAATCCGGTCGTGGGAGGTGGGCGCGATCAGGGAGATGAGATCCAGCCCGTATTTGCGGCAGACGGAATCAAATTCCTCCTTCTCCTCAAAGGGCACATCCGGCAGGATCAGTCCATCCATGCCGATCTGGGCACAGGTCTGCACAAAGCGCTCCGTGCCGTAGGAAAACACCACATTGGCGTAGGTCATGAACACCATGGGGACTTTCACATCCCGGCGCAGTTCCCGGACAAAATCAAAGATCCGATCCGTGGTCACGCCCCCGGCCAGAGCCCGGATGTTGGCCCCCTGAATCACCGGTCCCTCCGCGGTGGGATCCGAAAAAGGGATCCCAAGG
>ERZ1090878.1175-NODE-1180-length-12675-cov-21.591680_pt1 | contig 12675 bp, 10 predicted proteins | sample MGYA00478473_ERZ1090878 | MGnify/ENA primary metagenome ERZ1090878 (study PRJEB33644, sample SAMEA5815720) | chicken gut metagenome | biome: Chicken; feature: Gastrointestinal Tract; material: Caecum | place: Ireland | collected 2019-01-01 | study: A study of... | reverse complement strand
GGGCGGCGGGGCGGGGGAGGGACAAGGCCCTGCAGCGCCGGCCGCCAGCACCACAGCGTCAGCCCGGCGGCGGCCAGCATCGCCAGGCCGGCTTCGCCGCCGAACTGCAGCAGCGCGATGGGGGCGGCAAAGACCGGCACGGCCAGCGCACCCAGCACCGGGCTGCCGGTGGCCAGGGCCAGCGCCCCGCCGCCGGCTACGCCCAGCACCCCGGTGAAGGGCAGGCAGATCACGACCCAGGTGCTCACGGCGGCGGTCGCGCAGCCGCCGGGGCGGCGCAGCTGCCCCAGCACCGCCCCCAGCCCGGCATACAGCACCGCCGCCCGGCCCAGCGCCGGCCCCAGCAGGGCCGCCGCCGTACAGGCCGCCGCGGTCAGCGCGGCCGCCAGCGCCCAGGCTGCCGGCGCCCCGGCCAGCCGCCGGGGCAGCGCCCGCTGTGCCGGCAGCAGCCCCAGCGCGGCCCCCAGCCCCAGGCTGAGCAGCCGCAGCCAGATCTCATATCCTTCCATATCCTTCGCTCCTTTCTTTAAGAAAGACCGCCGCCGGGCCATGGAGGCAAAGCCCGGCGCGTCCGATGGATAGTATACCCAAAACCCGGTGTCGATCCGCCGGGGAAGCTGACATAAAACGAGGTGCAACCATGGATTTTGAAACGCTCAAACAGGAATGCCTGGCCTGCCGCCGCTGCGGGCTGTGCGAGACCCGCCAGCATGTGGTGTTCGGCCAGGGGGTGCCCGACGCCGAAGTCCTTTTTGTGGGGGAAGGCCCCGGCGCCCATGAGGACGAGGAGGGCCTGCCCTTTGTGGGCCGCAGCGGCAAGCTGCTGGACAGCTACCTGGAAGCGGTGGACCTGAGCCGGGAGCGCAACGTCTTCATCGCCAACATCGTCAAGTGCCGCCCGCCCCAGAACCGGGACCCCCTGCCGGAGGAAAGCGCCGCCTGTATGCCCTGGCTGCGGGAACAGTTCCGGCTGCTGCGCCCCAAGATCGTCGTCTGCCTGGGCCGGGTGGCGGCCCAGCAGCTCATCGAAAAGGGGTTTTCGGTCACCAAGGACCACGGCAAATTCTTTGACAAGCAGGGCACCCTGTTCATGGCCACCCTGCACCCGGCGGCCCTGCTGCGCAACCCCAACCACAAGCCGCTGGCCTTTGGGGACTTCGCCGCCCTGCGGGACAAGATCCAGCAGGTCTGCACCCACACCTACTGAGCCCCCGGGAACCCCCGGCCGGCGTTTGTGCATAACATGGCACAGAAACCGACCAAAGGAGGGGTTCTTATGCGCAAAGCTGCCACCGTTGATTTCTTTTTGGGGGCGCTGTCGCCCGCCGGCTTCACCGGCTGGTTCGCCCAGGCGGCCGCCGAGGACGGGCAGACAGCCTGGCTGATCAAGGCGGGGCCGGGGTGCGGCAAATCCACCCTGATGCGCCGCCTGCTGGACGCCGCCGGCGACCCGCCCGCCGGGCAGTATAATGAGCGGCTCCACTGTTCCAGCGACCCGGCCAGCCTGGACGGGGTGCGGCTGCCCGGGGCGGCGGCGCTTTTTCTGGACGCCACCGCCCCCCACACGCTGGACTGCAAATACCCCGGCGCCGCCGAGCGGGTGGTGAGCCTGTACGACGCGCTGGACAACGAAGCCCTGGCCCGCCAGAGCGGGCAGATCCTGGCGCTGGGGCAGCGCAACGCCGACCTGATGGCCCGGGCGGCCGCCCACTGGGCGCTGGCCTGCGGGCTGCTGGCCCGCCGCCGGGCCGAAGCCGCCGACCTGCTGGACCGGGACCGGCTGCAGCGGTATGCGGCCCGGCTGGCCGCCCGCACCATGCCGCCGCGCCGGGGCGCCGCGCCCGGGGCCCGGGCCCACCGGCTTCTCTCGGCCCCCACCCCCGGGCAGATCACCCTCTTTGCCGATACCGTGCCCGCCCTGGCCGATAGGACGATCTATGTCATCCGGGACCCGGACGGCGCCGCCGCCCCCCGGCTGCTGGCGCTGCTGGCCGACCACGCACGCCGCAACGGTTACGACGCGGTGCTCTGCCACTGCCCCACCGACCAGGCCGGCAAGCTGGACCACCTGCTGCTGCCGGGGCTGGGGCTGGGGTTTGTCACCGCCAACCCCTGGCACCCGCTGTCCTTCCCCGGGCAGCGCACGGTACAGGCGTCCCGCTTCCGGCGTGCCGGCACCCGGCCGCCGCGCCGCAGCAACCGGCTGGCCGGGGCGCTGATCCGCCGCACCTGCGAGACCCAGGCCCGGGCCAAGGCGGTCCACGACGCGCTGGAAGCCCCCTACGTCCGCGCCACCGACTTTGCGGCGGTGGATGCGGTGCGCCGCCGGTGCGAACAGGCGCTGTTCGGCTGAATCCGCCGGGCCGTTCCCCCGATACCAAAAGGAAGTCTCTGCCCTATGTCCCAACTGCCGGTACAACACGATCAGGCGCAAACTCCGCTGGCTGCCGCCCTCTCGGTGCGGCGGCTGGTGGAGTTTTTGCTGCGCACCGGCAGCATCGACAACCGGTTCACCGGCTTTGACCGGGCCAACGAGGGCGCCCGCCTGCATCGCAGGCTGCAGAAGGAGGCCGCCCGCCTGTACCCGGACTACCGGGCCGAGGTCCCGCTGAAGGAGACGCTGACCTGCGCCGGGGTGGCCTACACCCTGGAAGGCCGGGCCGACGGCATCTATACCCGGGACGGCGTCACCGTCATTGAAGAGATCAAGACCACCGCCTGCCCCAGCGACCGCATCACCGAGGACCACGCCCCCGAACACTGGGGTCAGGGGGAAGTCTATGCGGCGATCTATGCCCGGCAGAACGGCCTCGACAACCTTCGGGTGCAGCTGACCTACTACCAGGTGGAGGAGGAACTGACCCTCCGCTTCCAGCGGGACTACACGGCCGGGCAGCTGCAGGGCATCCTCACCGACCTGCTGACCCGCTACGCCCCCTGGGCCCGGCGGGCGGCGGACTGGCGGCAGGCCAGCCGGGCGGCGCTGGAAGGGCTGGGCTTCCCCTTCCCGGAATACCGGCCGGGCCAGCGGGCGATGATGACCCAGGTCTACCGCACCTGCCTGGAGGGCGGGGCGCTGCTCTGCCAGGCGCCCACCGGCATCGGCAAGACCATGAGCGTGCTGTTCCCGGCGCTCAAGGCGCTGGGCGCCGGGGTGGCGGGGCCGGTCTTCTACCTGACCGCCCGGGGCACCACCCGCGCCGCCGCCGAGGACGCCCTGGACCGGCTGCGCCGCTCTGCCCCCGGGCTGCCGCTGCGCAGCGTCACCCTCACGGCCAAGGACAAGATCTGCCTGTGCGAGAGCCGGGAATGCACCCCCGAAGCCTGCCCCTATGCCGACGGCTACTACGCCCGCTGCAAGGACGCCCTGTGGGCCGCGCTGGGCGACGAGACCGGGGCCCTCGGGGCCGAGGCGCTGCAGCGCTACGCCCGCGCCTACACCGTCTGCCCCTTCGAGCTGGGACTGGACCTTTCGCTGTGGAGCGATGTGATCGTGGGGGATTACAACTACCTCTTCGACCCGGTGGTGCGGCTGCAGCGGTTTTTCGAGACCCGCGGCGACTACCTCTTCCTGCTGGACGAAGCCCACAACCTGCCCGACCGCGCCCGGGAGATGCACACCGCCGCGCTGGCCGGTTCGGCCTTCCGGGACGCCCGCAGGCGGCTTGGCAAGGGCCGCAGCCGGCTCAAGACTGCGCTGGGCAAGGTCTGCACCCATTTCACGGCCTGGCGCCGCCGGTGCGAGGAGGCCGCCGGGGACCGGTCCGGCAGGACGGTGTTCGCCCCCGACCGGGACGAGGAATTCGACCGGCTGCTCACCCGGCTGTGCGACCCGCTGGAAGGGTGGCTGGACGAACACCGGGAGCCGGACGAGACACACGCCGCGCTGCTGCAGCTCTACTTTGATGTGCGGGCCTGGCTGCGGGTGGCCGATACCTTTGACGACCACTTCGTCCTGCAGCTCTCGGCCTTCGGCAGCGAGGTGCGGGCCACCCAGCTCTGCCTGGACCCTTCGGCCTTCCTGCAGGCGGATTTCGGCCGGGGGCGGGCGGCGGTGCTGTTCAGCGCCACGCTGGGCCCGGCGGCCTATTACAAGGACCTCTGCGGCCTGCCCGACGCCCGGGCGGTGGCGCTGCGCAGCCCCTTCGACTCCCGGCGGCTGGCCCTGGTCTGCCCGCGGCGGATCAGCACCCGCTACCGGGACCGGGCCGCCAGCCTGGAAGCCGTAGCCGGCTGCCTGGCCGCGATGGTGCAGGCGCGCCCGGGCAACTACCTGGCCTTTTTCCCCAGCTACGCCTATCTGCGCCAGGTGTACGATGTCTTCACCGCCGCCAACCCGGGGCTGGAGACCCTTTGCCAGACCGCCGAGATGGACGAGGCCGCCCGGGCGGAGTTCCTGGCCCGCTTCGCCCCCGACCCGGCGGCGCCGCTGCTGGGCTTTGCGGTGCTGGGCGGCGTCTTCGGTGAAGGGGTGGACCTGGCCGGCGACCGGCTGATCGGGGTGGCGGTCGTCGGACCCGGTCTGCCCCAGGTGGGCCCCCGGCAGGAACAGCTGCGGGACTATTTTGAAGCGACCCGGGGCAGCGGCTTTGACTACGCCTACCGTTACCCGGGCATGAACAAGGTGCTGCAGGCGGCCGGGCGGGTCATCCGCACGCCGGCGGACAAGGGGGTCGTGCTGCTCATTGACGACCGGTTCACCCAGTCCGATTACCGCCGCCTGATGCCGCCCCACTGGGCCGGCCTGCGCACCGTGGACACCCCCGCCCAGCTTTCCGCCCTGCTGGCGGAATTCTGGGGCGGGGAGGAGGAGACGCCATGAACAATCTGCATCTTTGCCCCTGCCTGGGGTACGAGACCTTCTGCGAACTGCGCCGCAGCGTGGGCCCGGTATTTTGGGCGGAAATCCCGACCCAAACCGAAAAAAATCTGTGAACTGCCGGCGCCCCCGCTTGATTTTCCGCCCGCCGGTCAGTATAATAATCTCCGCGCCGGGCAAAAGGTCCCGGGCAGGCCGGCCGGGCGACCCTGCAAGACCGCCGTGCGATGCGCAGATAGAGGGGCGCACCGCCGCGGAGGGGCGTACCCGGCGGGCCTTCCATTTTGGGTGGGAGGGATCTGTCATGACTAGGGATCTGACCAGCGGTTCGCCGCTCAAGGTGATCGCCCTGTTCACGCTGCCGCTGGTGCTGGGCAACCTGTTCCAGCAGTTTTACTCGCTGGCCGACACCATCATCGTCGGCCGGTTCGTGGGGGTCAGCGCGCTGGCCTCGGTGGGGGCCACCGGGTCGGTGAACTACCTGATCCTCGGCTTTGTCATCGGGGTGTGCAACGGGTTCGCCATCCCCATCGCCCAGTATTTCGGCGCCCGGGACATGCAGGGGCTGCGCCGCTGCGTGGCCAACGCGGGCTGGCTCTGCCTGGGCGGCAGCGTGGTGCTCACCGTGGCCACCGTCGCCCTGACCCGCCCCATCATGGCCCTGATGCAGACCCCCGCCGACATCATCGACGGCGCCTGCACCTACATCGGTTGGATCTTTGCGGGCATCCCCTTCGTCTTTCTGTACAATATGGTGTCCGCCATCATGCGCGCCCTGGGCGATAGCAAGACCCCGCTGTACTTCCTGGTGCTCACCAGTGCGCTCAACGTGGGGCTGGATTTGTACTTCATCATCGTCTTCGACATGGGGGTGTTCGGCGCGGCGCTGGCCACCGACCTGTCCCAGGCCATCTCGGGGGTGGCCAGCTTTGTGTACATGCTGCGCCGCTTCACCATGCTGCGGATGCAGCCCGGTGAGACCCGCCCCGACCGCGCCATCAGCGCCCGGCTGCTGGGCATGGGCCTGCCGATGGGCTTGCAGTGCAGCATCACGGCCATCGGCAGCGTCATCATGCAAAGCGCGGTGAACATGCTGGGCTCGGTGGCGGTGGCGGCGGTCACGGCCGCCGGCAAAACCCAGAACCTGCTCACCGTCCCGCTGGAAAGCGTCGGCACCGCCATGGCCACCTATGCCGGGCAGAACCTGGGCGCTTCCCGCCTGGGGCGCATCTGCCGGGGCACCCGCAGCGCCATGGTGCTGGTGGTGGGCTACTCGCTGGCGGCGCTGGTGGCGCTGCACTACTGTGATGTCCTCATCATCGGCCTCTTCCTGGACACCGCCGCCGAAGTCACCATCGTCTCCATGGCGCGGGAGTATATGTTCTGGAACAGCCTGTTCTTCATCCCGCTGGGGGCGCTGATCGTCTGGCGGTATGTGATCCAGGGCCTGGGCTACGCCACCCTCGCCATGATGGCCGGCGTCGCCGAGATGGTGGCCCGCATCGCGGTGGCCGTTGCGCTGGTGCCCTGGCTGGGCTACTTCGGCGCGGAACTGTCCAACCCGGCCGCCTGGGTGGCCGCTTGCCTGTTCCTTCTGCCGGCCTACCGCTGGACCATCGGCCAGTTGGCCAACCGGATGCACGCCCGCCGCCTGGCCGCGCTGCACAAACTGGGGCTGCAGGAAACACCGCCCCGCTGACCGAACCACGCCGCACAGGACAGCCCCTTGTGCGGCGTTTGTACAGCCGAGACTGCATATTTATGCAAAAATATTCGGCAGCCCTTGCCCATACCGGCAAAAGGATGTATAATGATGCTGCTTCCCCGCGCCCAGACCGGCGGTATACCGCGCCGGCGCTTCTGCGCGGCGGCAGGAGGATGATTGCTTGTGCGCCCGCCGGGCGCTGTTACGAAAGGATGTCTTACCCCATGCCCAACGAAAAACTGCCCTTCCTCACCCTGGAACAGGCCCGGGCCATCATGGCCGATGTGCCCACCCCCTTCCATATCTATGACGAGCGGGGCATCCGGGAAAATGCCCGCCTGGTGCGGCGGGCCTTCGCCTGGAACCCCGGCTATAAGGAGTATTTCGCCGTCAAGGCGACCCCCAACCCCTACCTGCTCAAGATCCTGCAGGAGGAGGGCTGCGGGGTGGACTGCTCCAGCTACACCGAACTGCTGCTCAGCGACGCCTGCGATTTTGCCGGCCGGGACATCATGTTCTCCTCCAACGAGACGCCGGCCCAGGACATGCGCAAGGCGTATGACCTGGGGGCGGTCATCAACCTGGACGACCTGACCCATGTGGACTTCCTTGAAAAGGTGGCCGGCATCCCCGAGACCATCAGCTGCCGGTACAACCCCGGCGGGGTGTTCGACCTGGGCAACGGCATCATGGACAACCCCGGCGACGCCAAGTACGGCATGACCGAGGACCAGATGGCCGAAGCCTTCGCCCGCCTGCGGGACAAGGGGGCGAAGGAGTTCGGCATCCACGCCTTCCTGGCCAGCAACACCGTCACCGACGACTACTACCCCGAACTGGCCGGCGTGCTCTTCCGCCTGGCCGTGCGGCTGAAGGAAAAGACCGGCGTCCACATCGGGTTCATCAACCTGTCCGGCGGCGTGGGGATCCCCTACAAACCCGGCCAGCGGGCCAACGACATCCTGGCCATCGGCGAGGGGGTGCGCCGGCAGTACGAGGCCATCCTGCGCCCCGCCGGCATGGGGGATGTGGCCATCTATACCGAGATGGGCCGCTTCATGCTGGGCCCCTACGGGGGGCTGGTCACCACGGCCATCCATGAAAAGCATATCTATAAGGAGTATATCGGGGTGGACGCCTGCGCGGCCAACCTGATGCGCCCGGCCATCTACGGCGCCTACCACCACATCACGGTGCTGGGGAAGGAGAACGCCCCCGCCGACCATGTCTACGACGTGGTGGGCGGCCTGTGCGAGAACAACGACAAGTTCGCCATCGACCGGGTCCTGCCCGAAATCCGGCGGGGGGATGTGCTCTTCATCCACGACACCGGCGCCCACGGCTTCTCGATGGGCTACAACTACAACGGCAAGCTGCGCAGCGCCGAGGTGCTGCTCTGTGCCGATGGTTCCCACCGGCTGATCCGCCGGGCCGAGACCCCGGCCGACTACTTCGCCACGTTGGACTTCAGCCCCTTTTACAAAAAGATGGGGCTGTAAGCCGCCGGCCGCCCGACCGATTGAAAAAAACGACCTTCCGTCATGAGACCGGAAGGTCGTTTTGCATCTCTCGGCCCGCGGCCCTGTTCCGGACGGGGCTTACTCGGCCGTGGCGATGAACCCGCCGCCGAAGACGAAGCCGCCGCGGTAGAACACCGCGCTCTGCCCCGGGGCGGGGGCGCGCACCGGTTCGGGGAAGCGCACCTCCAGCACCCCATCGCCCAGGTCCTGCACCCGGCAGGGCACGGCGGGGGCGGCGCTGCGCACCTTCACCCGGTAGTCGCCGTCGGCCAGCGGCCGGCCGTCCGGCGTCACCAGGCCGGTGACGGTCAGGCGGCCGGCATACTCGCCGCCGCTCTCGGCCAGCTGCACGTCGCCGTTGGGCAAAATCGCCTTGACGAACACCGGCCGCCCGGCGGCGATGCCCAGCCCCTTGCGCTGGCCCACCGTGTAGTGGTCCACCCCGGCGTGGGGGCCCAGGTCCTCGCCGTTCGGGCCAAGGAACCGCCCGGTCAGCGGCGTGTACCCCCGCGCCCGGATAAAGTCGGCATAGTTCCCGTCGGGGATGAAGCAGATCTCCATGGAGTCGGGGGCGTCGGCGCAGGAAAGCCCCAGGTCCCGGGCGATCTCCCGCACGTCCTCCTTCTCGAACTCGCCCAGCGGCAGCACCAGCCGGGACAGGATCGGCTGGGGCAGGCGGTAGAGCATATAGGTCTGGTCCCGGGCGGCGCTTTCGGGGGCGCACAGGCGGCACTGGCCGTCGTCGCACAGCACCACCCGGGCGTAGTGCCCGGTGGCGATGGACGGGCAGCCCAGCTCGTCGGCCTTGGCGGCCAGCAGCCGGAACTTCACCGCCGGGTTGCACAGGATGCAGGGGTTGGGGGTGCGCCCGGCGCAGTAGCTTTCGCAGAAGGGGGCCACCACCTCCCGCTCAAAGGCGTCGGCGGCGTCGATCACATGCACCGGCACCCCCAGCGCGGCGCCGGCGTCCCGGGCCTGGTCCACCGCCGCGTCGTGGGCGGGGGAAAAGCGGATCACCGCCCCCTGCACCGCAAACCCCTGCTCCTGCAGGATGCGCACCGTCACGCTGGAATCCACCCCGCCGCTCATGCCGACAAGGATCTTGTCCTGCTTTTCAAAGGTGTTGAACCCCATGGTCATATCCATTGCAAAAACCTCCGCAGTAAAATTGGGACCGGCCGCCGCTCAGCCGCTGGCGCTGGTGTACCGGCGCATCGCCCGCCGCCAGATCAGCCGCTGCAGGGCGAACACCAGCCAGGGCGCGGCCAGCCCCCAGGCGATCAGGGCGGGGGAGAGCGCCCCCATCACGAACAGTGTGGGAAAGTTGGTGATGAGGAAGACCGGCACAAGGAAGATGCCCACCCGCTGCAGCCATTTGGGGTACAGATTCATCGGGGTGTTGTTGAAGTCAAACACCGCGCTGGACAGCGCCTGCGCCCCGCCGGCGGCCACGAACCAGAAACTCAGCAGTTCCGGGATCAGAAACAGGCAGTAGGTCAAAAACCATCCTGCTATACAGAATACCACAAAACCGGCCAGGTTGGCAAAGGTCACCGGCAAACCTTCCCGCTGCCAGCCGTACACGATCAGCGCCAGCCCGCACAGCACGTCGGGCAGCGGCATCCCGAAGTCCAGCCTGCGCAGCGTGACCAGGAACTGGGTGTTCAGCGGTTTGGTCAGCAGCATGTCCAGGCTGCCGTCCTGCACCGACAGGGGCAGCGCCCAGAAATTCGGGTACACCCCCATGTAGACGCCGGTGACCAGGATGTAGGTGCCGATGCACATGAGCATCTCGTTGGGGCTCAGGCCGTTGATCTCGGCGCCGGCCTGCAAAATCAGCACCGCGTACATCAGCTTGATGAGCATGTACCCGCATTCCACCGCCACGCCGGCCGCAGGGCCGAAGATGTCCAGCGGAAAGACCCCGCCGCTGACCACCATGATGACGATGGAGATGGTGCCGAACAGCTGGCGGATCTCGGTGAGCCAGAAGCCCAGCAGCGCCACCGTGTAAAAGATCGAAAAGTTCAGCGCCAGCGCCCCGGCCAGCGACAGCCCGTACAGCCCCAGCCGCACCGGCGGAAAGGGCACCCCCAGCACCCGGGCGGACCCGGCCAGCACCGCGGCGGTCACCGCCAGCAGCAGCCCGATGTCCGCCGCCTTGCCGCCCAGGAACCGGGCAAAGCAGTACCCGCTGTAGGACACCGGCCGGATCAGGTACCGGCTCAGCCCGCCGTCCTTGATGTCCCCGGCCACCTCGTTCTCAAACCCGGCGGCCACGATGCGGGCGGTCACGCCGGCCAGCAGGGTGTACAGGATCATCTGTTCATAGGTGTAGCCGTTGGCGTCGGCCGCCCCGGCGGCGTACAGGGCACTCCACAGGTAGACCTGCATGATGATGGGGAACAGGCAGCTGAACAGCCCCAGGAAAAAATCCGCCCGGTAGGCCATGGCCTTCTGCATCCCCATCGTGAAGACATACCCGTATCCCGAAAGTTTCACGGTGCGCTCACCCCGGCTTTCTCATAGAAATAGGCGATGCCCTCCTCGATGGGGATGTCCTTCACATCCAGGTCCACCACCGGCAGGGCGCCGAACATCCGCTGCAGGCATTTCTCCAGCCGGGGGCGCTCCACTTCCAGCAGGGCGGTGTTGTGCTGCAGCTCCCGCACCGCGCCGAAGGGGGCCAGCTCGCCGGCGGTCAGGTCCCGCCCGGCCTTGATGGACACGAGCTTTTTGTGGCCGAACACCTCGCTGACCTCGCCCAGCGGGCCGTCAAACACCACGCTGCCGTGGTTGATGATGATGCTCCGCGGGCAGATGGCCTCGATGTCGGCGGTATAGTGGCTGGTCAGCAGGATGGTGGTCCGGGTCTGCCGGTTGTAGTGGCGCAGAAAGTCCCGGATGCTGCGCTGGGACAGGATGTCCAGCCCGATGGTGGGCTCGTCCAGGTAAAGCAGCTCGGGGCGGTGCAGCAGCGCCGCGATCAGCTCCATCTTCATCCGCTCGCCCAGCGAAAGCCGCCGCACCTGCACCTGCAGCAGGCTGTCCACCCCCAGCAGGTCGGTCAGCTCGTCCAGCGTGCGCTGATACTCCCGGGGGTCGAGGTCGTAGATCCGCCGGTTCAGCTCAAAGGTGTCCAGCGCCGGCAGGTCGGGCCACAGCTGGGTCTTCTGCCCCATCACGATGGCAAACCGCCGCTGGTAGTCCCGCCGGCGCTCCCAGGGCACAAAGCCGGCCACCGTCGCGGTGCCGGCGGTGGGGTACAGGATGCCCGAAAGCATCTTCAGCGTCGTTGTCTTGCCGGCGCCGTTGGGGCCCAGCAGCCCCACGGCCTCCCCCTTCTCGATGGAAAAGCTCACCCCGTTCACGGCGGTCTTCTGCAGGGTCGGGCGCGCAAACAGGTTGTGCAGCGAGCCCCGGAGCCCCTTCTCCTTGACGCTGTAGGTGAAGGTCTTGGTCAGGTCCTTGACAGTGATGATCTCCATACGCACCCCTCCGCGGCACCGGGGCGGCGGACATGTTTTGCCGGCCGCCCCGGTACAAAAAAACTGCCCCTGCAGGCAAAAGCAGGGGCAGTTTAGCATCCGGAAAAGCGGCTGTCAAGGGGGGGCGGGAGAATCTCCACACCCGCCCGGGTGTTTTGCGTACCAACGCCGGAACCTCCGCCGCCGCCCGCCGCCAAAGGGGCATAGGCGAAGGCCGGCAGAAGGCCCGGGGCGCCGCCCCGGGGGCAAAAAACCGCCGGTCATGCGGGGGCGCAGGGGGTCAGTCCTGCCGGCCGCCGTACTTCTTGCTCTGGGCCACGGCCAGGCGGTCGCAGCGCTCGTTCTCGGGGTGGCCGGCGTGGCCCTTGAGCCAGTGGTAGTGGATGGTGTGCTTCTCGCTCTCGGCCAGCAGCGGAGCCCACAGGTCGGGGTTGAGGGCCGGGGACTTGTCGGCCTTCCGCCATCCGCGGGCCCGCCAGCCCTTCGCCCAGCCTTTCTCCAGGCCGTTGATCACATACTGACTGTCCGAGTACAGGTCGATGTCGCAGGGCTCCTTGAGCTGGCGCAGCGCCTCCAGCAGACCGGTCAGCTCCATGCGGTTGTTGGTGGTGGAAGCCTCGCCGCCGCTGATCTCCTTCTCAAACACCTTGCCCGCCGGGGTGCGGAACCGCAGGATCGCCCCCCAGCCCCCCGGCCCCGGGTTGCCGCTGCAGGCGCCGTCGGTGTAGATCTCGATGTGTTTCATGTGCTGTCCTTTCCCCGGCGTGCCGGTTCGTGATGGGTATGGGGGTATTATAGCCGGTTTCGCCCGCCAAGGCAAGGCGGCGGGGGGCGGCGCGTATGGACCGGGGCCGGGCGGCCCATGCTTTTTGGTGGATACCCGGCGCGGAAAATTGACAACGGCGGGTCCTGGAATTATAATAGAACTAATTGCAATGTCGTGTTTTTCGCAGGGCCCGGTCGCACCCCTTCGGGCGGACCGAACGCGCCCACCATGCCAACCGGCTACAACCGCGGCGCCCGAGCCGCCGCGTGCAAAAAATACAAAATGCAACCACAACCCCGGCGGCCCCGCGAACCAACCGCGGCCGGCCGGGCCGGCGGACGGCGCTGCGCGTCCCCGGCAGGGGGAATCGACAGGAG
>ERZ1090878.1174-NODE-1179-length-12686-cov-4.418019_pt1 | contig 12686 bp, 5 predicted proteins | sample MGYA00478473_ERZ1090878 | MGnify/ENA primary metagenome ERZ1090878 (study PRJEB33644, sample SAMEA5815720) | chicken gut metagenome | biome: Chicken; feature: Gastrointestinal Tract; material: Caecum | place: Ireland | collected 2019-01-01 | study: A study of the... | reverse complement strand
ACGAGATCGCTCAGTGTCTCGTGGGCTCGGAGATGTGTATAAGAGACAGAAGATAGCCTTCCCCACCTCATGCATCCCGCACTCGGACAGGCCGCCGATCCCCAGGATCTCCCCCTTGTGCAGCTCCAGAGACAGATCATCAATCTGTCCTTTCACTGACAGATTTTTCACCGAGATCACCACCTCATCGGAAATCTTCTCTCCGTAATCAGTCCGGTAGTAGCTGTCTCCCAGCTCCCGGCCCACCATCATCTTTTTCAGATTGTCCGGCGTGGCCTCCGCCTTGGTGATGGAACCGATCATCACGCCATCCCGCAGCACACTGATATTATCGGACTGTTCAATGACCTCCTCCAGGTCATGGGAAATAAAGATCACACAGCTCCCCTGGTCCCGCATCCGGTGCATCACCTTAAACAGCTCCTCCCTACCCTTCTGCCCCAGTGCTGTGGTGGTCTCATCCACCACCAGCACCTTGGGATTGAAGTAGGTGGACTTTACAATCTCAATCAGCTTTCTCTCCTCAAAGTTATAGTCATCGATCATTCTGGTGGCATCAATATACTGGAACCCATAGCTGTCCAGATATTCCTGGGCTTTCTTGTTCATGGCTGCCGCATTCTTGATGCCGTGGCTGATGAACATATTTTCATTTCCCAGGAAAATATTTTCAGCCACGGTCAGCCCTGAAAGGGTCCCGATCTCCTGCACGATGATGGCCACCCCCTGGTGATTGGCTTCCACCTGATTGTTGGCAACGATCTCCTTGCCGTCCAGGATAAATTTACCGGAATCCTTCTTGTAGATGCCGGTAAGGCAGGAGGTCAGCGTAGATTTTCCGGATCCGTTTTCGCCGATCAGGGCGTGAATCTCTCCCTTCTCAAAGGTGAGGGAGACATGATCCAAAGCATGCGTAATTCCGAAATGCTTGTCTATTTTTTCTGCTCTCAATAATATTTCACCCATAATCGTCCTCCTATTTCACAACAAGGCCCTTCACCGGCTTGGTGGTCAGTGCCACGATAATCAGCAGCGCAGCGCCAGTCACCACGTTCTGGATGGTGGTGGGGGCGCCCAGGGCCACAAATCCGTTGAACATCAGCTGGATAATCATCTCACCGATCACAATGGCGATTACCGGGTGACCATATTTCTTAAACGCCAGTCCGAAGAAAGTTCCCATCAAAGGCGTAAAGTTACGGCTCATGGAGGAAAGGTTGGAGGCCGATGTCATAGAAGTTCCAAAACTGATGGTCAAAATGGACTGAAGGCCGAAGAAAAAGCCTGCCAGGGTAAAGGCCACCACTTTGTATTTCGATACGTTCACACCCATGTTCTTTGCCACCACCTCATTGCTGCCGATGGCATAGGTGTAGGTTCCCACCTTTGTATACTTCAGAATAAATCCGCACAGCAGATAGGCAATTACTGCCAGAATTAAATTAGCAGGATAATCACCGAAGGCGCGGTAATTCATATCCAAAATCACGTTTTTCCCGTTGGTGGCGTATACGCTCAGGGCCTCATAGATCAGCGAGAGGGCTACCGTCACAATCAGGGAGGAAATGTGAAGTTTTATGTAGACAAGACCGTTGATCAGGCCGATGAGCGTACCACAGATCAAGGGTGCAAGAATCAGTCCGGGATACCCAAACATAACGCTGGCATTGCAGGCAATGATTGAGGAAAGCACAATATTGGCGCCCACACTCATATCAAAGGGGCCCATGACGCAGATAAAGTACAGACCGCAGCCGCCCACTGCGTAGATCAGAGCCGATTTCATATAGGTAGCCAGCCTGTCGGGGGATCCGAAGGTAGCCGGAGCCAGGATCTTAAACACAGCCCAGAAAACCACAAGCATCAGGACCAGAAGCAGGATCCCGTAGTACTGGCTTTGTTTTATCTTTTTTATCATAACCATTCTCCTTCATCCTAGTGATACGCCCGCCCAAAACCAAAGACCTGGACGCAGACTGTCTGGCCTTTGGCTTTGGGCGGGCGCTTACATATCATCTGGCAGGGGGCAAAGCTTGCTGCCCCCGCATGACTATACTGATGAAACTTAGTTACTGTGGCGGGAGATCACATCCTCGATGGACAGGGAGGTGGCCGCTGTATTCAGCTCGTCAAAGGTATATCCTGCCATCTCAACGATCTCTTCATCTGTATAGGGATCATCCTCTACGAAGTACTGCTCATAGTTTGCGTAGTCCTCAGAGGAGGATACATACAGATAGGGGAACAGGATCTCAAATCCAAAGGTGCCCTCTTCCTTCACATAGTTACCCTGGATGGCATTGTAGGTCATCAGGAACGCAAACAAAGGATCACAGAAATGTCCGCCGGACTCAGCAAACATGCCGCCGGTCTCCAGCTGCTCAGCCAGGTCATCCAGGAAGTCGGTGGAAACCACATCAATCTTTCCGGTCAGGCCTTCGTTGGCCAGAGCTCCGATGGAGCCCACCAGGGGGTCACCGCCGCCGCCCGCAACAATCAGAGCGTCCATGTCGGGATTAGAGTTATACAGGGAAAGGGCCGCCGCCGCGCCTTCCTCAGAAGAAGTGTTGGCGTAAACCGGTTCCGTCATAGTCGCCGGATCATCCGGATTTGCCTCGTTCCACTCATCGATAGCCTGCTGATAGCCCTGCCATCTCTGCTGGAAAGTAGCGTCTCCCACCGTCCATGCCTCCAGTCCGATATTTCTATCACCGTTCTCAAGCAGAAGGTTTACCAGGGTATAACCGTTGGTCACCTCGTCCTCGTGAACCGCGCCCAGGTAATACTGGGAATTGCAGGCGGTCTGATATACCTCCGGGCTGTTCTCTTCAGAAATAATGCGGAAGAACTGGGTCAGATAAACGCCATTGGCCTCACAGGTCTGGATTGCGGAGGTCATCTCGGAATCTGCAGAGTTGCAGATGATGATACCATCGCATCCTGCCGCGCAGAGCTGCTCAACAGAAGCAGTCACCTGTTCGGATACATGACCCTGGTCCACGTACATCACGTTCACATTCAGAGCCGCAGCGGCCTTGTCGATGATTCTCTTGCACTGGCTTCCCAGAACGTCCGTGGAGCTCCAGATGGAAACACCGATGGTGATATCACTGTCCGCAGCCATGGCTGTGGTTCCCACCGCCGGCAGAGACGTGATCATAGCCGCTGTAGCAGCGATGGCAGCGATTTTTTTCATACCCTTTTTCATACTAATAAAACCTCCTAATTATGATTTTTTTCAGCCGGTCTATTCCCTCCGGCTTTGCTGTAATCCCATTAAATCATAATCAGAAGGTTTCTTGTTAGGACATATTTTAAAAATTCAGTTGCACTTTTTTGTCAGCTTTTGGACAGAAGCTGGCTACGGTATTCACTGGGGCTGGCTCCCATTTTCTTGCGGAATACCCGGCTAAAATAATTGTAATCATCGTACCCCACCAGGAAAGAGATGGTCTCCAGGTTCTTCTCTTCATTCCGCATCAGCTCCACCGCATGCTCCATGCGTACCCTGGTGAGAAACGCAATGATAGTCTCCCCGTATCTCTGGCTGAATACCCGGGAGAGATAGCTGGCGTCCATGTGATACTCCCCGGCAAGGGCCGCCAGAGTGATGCTCTCAAAATAAGATTTCTCGATGTAGTCATGAATCTGGGCCACCTGCCAGGCAGCGGTGTCCGCATTTTTGCGGTCATCCTTCTCCCCATAGTTGTCCAGCAGAGCCTGGAAGGCGGCAACCATAGCCTCTGCATCCAGACATTTCATGTAATAATCGATGTTATCCATAATTTCCTCTGTGTAGGGCAGCATATCCGGCCGCTGCTCCTGCACGTACCTGAGCAGGATACTGCTAATTCTTCCCACATACTGCTTCACCTCCACAAAGGACCATCTCTCGCTGCAATGGGCAAAGTCCCCCGTTCCGAAAATCAGACCGGTGCCCTTGGCTGTCTGCCCGGTGGCCAGAAGATGGTACAGTTCCTCATCAAAACGGGAGGGCAGATTGATTCTCATGGTGGCGTTCGTCTCCTCCCCAGCTTCCGCGCACCGCAGCACACAGTGGGTACGGCTAAAGGGCCGGGTGACCAGCGCCGCGATTATTTCCCGGTAGACTGTACCGATGTCATCCAGGGAACTGGACTGCTCATGCAGCACAACAGACAGGGGACCGTACTCCTCCACCGGGAACTCTCGCTGAACCTTATCGGCAAATTTTCTGAGAGTCCCCGTATCTGCTGTCCCTACAAGAAGGAACTCGCTCATCTTATTGCAGTTGTTAAAAATAACAGCCGTTCCCTCACTGTCAAACAGTTCCCTCAGCCTGGACTTAATCACCCAGGATATCTGAAAGATGTCGTGATCGCACCTGGCCGCAATCTCCGAAATATCATAAAACTTCACCAGAACCGTCACAACTTCAGAGAAGGAGGCAGTGCTGGATACGTGGGTCTGAATCTTAGAGTAATTGTACAGCTTCTCCGATAAAAGGGCGGAGTACTCCCGGTCCTCCAGAAAGGAGGACATCTTGTGGGCCTGGAGACGGCTGTCCTCTCCCTGAACCCATTTCGCCTCCCTCTCCTCCAAAATCTCCAGGGATTTTTTCAGCACGCTCACCAGCTCTTCTTTCCCCACCGGTTTCAAAAGGTAATCGATTCCCCCGGCGATAAACACGCCTTTCACCTTCTCAAAATCATCATACCCGCTGATGGCTATAGTGATCACATCCGGGTATTCCTCCTTCAGACGCTGCAGCAGCTCCAGCCCGTCCAGAAAGGGCATATTAATGTCGGTGAGAATTATATCCGGCTGCTCCTGAGCCACCCGCTCCAGCACTTCCTCGCCATCCTGGGCCGGCTCCAGAAATTCCATGGAATAATCCTCCCAGGAAATCAGGTTTCGGATATTCTCCCGGCACCAGTACTCATCGTCCGCCGCCAAAACCCGGTATTTGTTTGTTTTCACACTCATCCCCCCTGACATCGTTATCCATTTTTTCTTCTCTCAGAACCGCCGGGACTGTCAGCCTCACCGTGGTTCCCTCCCCGGGCCGGCTCTCCACCCGAAGCCCGTACTCTTTCCCGAACGCCTTCTTCAGCCGCGCATTCACATTCAGGATGCCAATGGAAACACCGCTCTCCACACGCCGAATGTCATTCTGTTCCAGCAGTTGGTTCATCTCCCGGGCATTCATGCCAATGCCGTTATCTTGTATGGTGACCACCAGTTTTCCCTCTTGATGCTCCGCCCGTATCAACAGCTTTTTGTCTTTTCGCCTCACATTTCTCAGGCCATGGGTGATGGCGTTCTCCACCACAGGCTGCAGACAGATCCTGGGAAGACAGTCCTGCAGCGTGTCGCTGTCAATCTGATACTCGTAAGCAATGGAGGAACCATTGCGCACATCCATCACATACAGATAGTTTCTCACGTGGGCCATCTCCTTCTGCACCGTGGAAAACTCATCTGTCATATTCATGCTGTAGCGGAAAATGGCGGAAAGGGAATGGCACAGTCCGCTGACCAGAGTGCATTTCTGGGCGTTGGCGATGCCACTCATGGTATCCAGCGTATTGTAGAGAAAATGAGGGTTAATCTGGGCCTGAAGCATTTTGTACTCCGTCCGTTCCACCAGCAGCTTATGCTGATACTCTTCCTTCACCATGGTCTGGATCCGGTCCAACATTTCATTAAATTCCGTGCCCAAGACCTCCAGCTCCTCTGACCATCCCACCGGCTGAACCCGCAGATTGGTCTCCCCGTTCTTGATCCGCACAATGCTGTCCCGCATCTCCTCCACCGGCTTGGTAATCCACCGGGACAGCCAGAACACCAATGCCACCAGCGCCAGGCTCATAGCCGCCAGGATAATCACCAGAGACCGGATCAAGGATTTCTGGGTAGCTGTCAGAAGAGACTGGGATACCAACACAAAGGCATCCAGATTGTAATTTTCCTGTCCCATGGAGATCAGATAATAGCCATCATACTCCTCCTCCAGTTTGGTGAACTCATAATAGTTTTCGATGACCTTCGTCAGCTGTCTGTGAATCCGCAGCGGATTCTCCGATGTCTCCCCGGTCACAATCACTGCCTGATCTCCCTGGGGCTGAAGCCAGAGACAGACCTGCCCCACATCCACGTATTTTTCCATAATTGTTTTCAGGGCAGAGCTGTCGATGTCGCAGATCAGATAGCCGATAGGCAGGCGCTCCTCATCGTAATTGTGCAGTTTCAGCACAAAACGGGCAATATTTTTTCCTTCCTGGGGATTATAGTATCCGGAGATCATCAGATCTGTGCGGTCGCCGTGCACATATTCCGCCACCCGGCCTGAATTGGTATCATAATCCGCCTGATAAATATTTCTGGGGAAGTTGACGGAATTGTAGCGGTAGGAACTGATCAAATTGTCCTCCGCATCGTACAGGTACATGGCCAGCAGCCGGTCATCCTTGGAAAACCGGCTCCGTCCAAAGTACCAGCTTCGCCAGTAATAGTCCTTCAGATTTCCGTTTCCCTCCGCGGCCTCCCGCATACTGTCAATCAGATCCCGCTCCGTGTAGATGGTCAGCATCTCGCTTCTCAGATTAAAGATAAAGGAGGCGACATCGGTCTGCATTTTCTCCAAAGATACCTCATAGTCCGACACGCTTTCGATCCGTATCTGTCTGCGCAGAGACTGGTAAAATAAAAAAGTCTGAAGCAGAAGGGCAAACATCACACTTCCTATACAGAATATTAAAAGGACGGACCGCATGGTCCATTTTCTGCGTTCCACACTCTCCCTCCTCTCCCGGACAGGCCCCGGATCTTTCGTCATTCCCGTCCGCTAACTCAGAAGCTCTGTCCAAACTGGGCGCTGCGCTCGTTGATCTTCGCCATAATCCGCTCCGCCTCCTGTCCCGTAGCCGGCGTGGGCTGATAATTGTTCACACCGCTCTGAGAACTGATGGAACAGGGAATGATCTGGATCTCTCCATCGCTGACCGCTCCGTCCGCCGTCACGGAGAAGGTCTGCTGAAAGATCATGGTATCCATGTCGCTGGGAGAGCTGTTTCCTCCAAAGCAAAAATTTCCCAGGCTGTAGGCTATGTACTTTCCCTGATAAACTTCGATGCCCTGAAGCACATGAGGGTGATGGCCCACCACCAGATCCGCCCCGCTGTCAATGGCTGTATGGGCCAGTGAAATCTGTGTCTCATCGGGGGACTCAGCAAGCTCGCTGCCCCAGTGGAATGCCACCACCACAATCTGAGCGCCCTGCTCCCTGGCCTGCGCAATCGTCCGCTCCACCTGCTCCGCCTTGGCCACTCCCTCGTCCAGAACGTAGATGCCGATGAGCCCCACCGTCACGCCGTTTACTTCCTTTACAATAATATCGTCCCCGGTGCAGTAATCAATGCCCGCCTGGGTCAGATATTCCTCCGTGTCTGTCAGGCTCTGGGCCCCATAGTCGCTGCTGTGGTTGTTGGCCAGCGTCACCGAATCGATAGAGCCATCAATGAGGATATCCGTGTAAGAGGGATCTCCCTTAAAAGCAAACTGCTTATCCGCCCTGGTGTCCAATGTGGTCAGGGTTCCCTCAAAATTGGCGAAGGTGATATCATCCTCCGACAGTATGGACCGGACATTCTCAAAGAAATAGGAGTCCCCATACATCTGCTGATAGGCGTCAAAGCTAGTGGTGGTGTTAAAGTTTACATCCGTCCCCAGGGTACAATCCCCCAGAGCTGAGATTGTCACCTGAGCCTCCTGGCGCACCTGCACCTGGCAGACCGCGGGCGCGATGCCCTCCGCGCTGATCTGAATCTGCGTCTCGCCCTCTTGGAGCGCCGTCACGTTTCCGTCATCATCTACCGAAGCCACAGCAGGATCGGAACTCTCCCATTTGGGGCTATTAAAATATCCCCCGGAGGGGATGGCGGATGCGCTAAGCTGTACGCTCTCTCCGGGGAATAAAGTCAGCTGGGTCTGGTCAAGGGCGAGTGCTGTGGCCGCCTCCATGGTGGTGGCCACCGGCTCAGATCGATTGCCCGCATTATCCCTTGCGTAATAATAGTAGGTCCTTCCCTCCTCATACTGGAAGGGTCCGGTATATTTTTGATAAAAAGGTACATCTCCAAGCCCCACTGTGGTTCCGTAGTAGATGCCCTCCAGACCGGAATTGTCGTCGGTGGCAGTCAGCGTCACCGTGCCGTTTTCCTGGCTCAGGGTCACCTGCGGAGCCTGAGAATCCACCATGGGCACTTTTACCTGGGCGGTCAGGGTGCCGTCCTGAACCACCACAGTAATATCCAGAAGGGAGCTGTCCGTCTCCAGGGAGATTTCTGCCCGGCTGCCATTTTCCGGCGCGTAGACAGTTCCATTGATGGTGACGGACTGTATGTCCTCTCTGGCTCTAATATCCAGCGCCACCAGTCCCTGGCTGCACCATACTTCCGGCTGCTGCCTCACGGTTACCGTCAGTCCCTCATCGGCAGTAACATTCTCCGACTGGCCGTTGGTGCCCCTCACCATGTTTACCACGATCACAATGATCAGGACCGCCAGCACAATCACCGTGCCGATCATCAGCAGCTCCTTCCCCGCAATCCCCTTGGATTTCAGATCGGCAAAGTACTCCTGCAGCCCCAGCTTCATATTTCCAAAAAAGCTTCTCTCCCCCGGCAGCTTCCGGCGGGCAGGTTTCGGCTTTACCGCCTTATCCTGCTTCTTTCCGGGAAAGACCGTAATTTTCTCTCCGGGCTGGGCTGCTTTCTCTGCCGCCTTTTCTTCTGTCTTCTCCTCCGTCTCTGTACGCCCTCCGGCAGACACATTCTCCGGCAGCTCCGGCTCTTCTGTTGTCTTTGACCGTTCGCTGGAGAAAGATGCCTTCTTTTGCAGCCCGGCCTTCACTTCTGTCCCGGAAGAGGACGGCTCGCCGGACGGTTCCAGGTCCTCCGCTGCCTCCTCCTGCTGCTCCTCAGGAACGGGGGCCGTCTCCTCCGGGGCCGTCTCTTTCTTCCAGAAGCTCCTTCTGGACTTTTTCTTTTTTTGTTTTGCCGGTTTTTCCGGCTCATCCTCGCCGAAATTAATCCGAACCGTCTGGCTTTTCACCTCGCCGTTCTGATCGGACCGTTCCTTCAGCTCTCTCAGCAATGCTTTGATTTCATCGTTATTCATTATTTAAAATATTCCACCCCGGACTCAAAAATCTTCATATCCTGCTCGCCATAGATATTGATGGCCACCGCCGTGTCGCGCCGCTCTGAGTGAGCCATCTTGCCCAGCACCCGGCCATCCGGGCTGGTAATACCCTCAATGCCCAGGTAAGAGCCGTTCACATTCCACTCCTCATCCATGGACAGCTCCCCATTGCAGTCCGTATACATGGTGGCAATCTGCCCATTGGCGCGGAGCTTCGCCAGCCATTCCATGCTGGCCACAAACCGTCCCTCGCCGTGGGAGGCCGGGTTCACGTACACGCCGCCCAGTGTTGCCTTCGCAAGCCAGGGAGATTTGTTGGTCATCACCTTGGTGTAAACCATCTTGGAAATATGGCGTCCGATGGTATTAAACGTCAGGGTGGGGGAATCCTCCTGCTGTCCCGTAATCTCGCCGCCCGGCACCAGTCCCAGCTTGATGAGAGCCTGGAAACCGTTGCAGATGCCAAGCGCCAGTCCGTCCCGCTCATTTAAGAGCCGCATCACAGCCTCCTTCATCTTCTCATTCCGGAAGGCAGTGGCAAAGAATTTGGCGGAGCCGTCCGGCTCATCTCCCGCAGAGAAACCGCCGGGGAACATAATCATCTGGGCCTGGTCAATAGACTTCTGGAAAATCTCTACGGAATCCCGAATATCCTGAGCCGTCAGGTTGCGGAATACCTTCACATCCACCTGGGCTCCTGCCCGCTCAAAGGCTCTGGTGCTGTCGTACTCACAGTTGGTGCCGGGGAATACCGGGATAAATACCCTGGGAACCGCCGTCTTATGTTTGCACACGTACACACTGGCGGCGTGGTAGCAACCCTGCTCATCCACGCTGCCCCCCTCCGCTTCTCCGGAGAAGATTACAGAGGTAGGACCATCCTGCGCGCTGGACCTGGTGCGGAACACCTTCTCCAGGGTTCCCGTCCAGGCTTTCAGCGCCTGATCCAGAGGGATGGAGTGGTAGGAGTACTCCAGCGCTCCCCGGTCCGTCACCTCGCCCACCACCGTGTAAGTGATGGACAGCTCTCCCACCTTGCCATCGGGCACCTCCGCCACAATGTCGCCAAACCCGGGAGCGAACAGATCCTGGGGCGCCACATTGTGCTCCAGCTTCACGCCCATGCCGTTTCCGAAGGCCATCTTGCTGACAGCGGCGGCCAGACCCTTACCGTCCAGGGCGTAAGCGGAGATGATCTTCCCGGCTTTTACATCCTCAAAGAACTTGCCGTACTGATCCATCACCTGGCCGTACCTGGGCAGGTCATACTCATCCTTCTCAATGTGAAGCAGCACCAGCTTGCTTCCCGCTTTCTTCAGTTCCGGAGAGATAATATTCTGATAGATGTTCACATCCACCGCAAAAGATACCAGGGTGGGCGGCACGTCAATCTCATTGAAGGTTCCGGACATACTGTCCTTTCCTCCGATGGAGGGCAGTCCAAAGCCCATCTGGGCCGCATAGGCGCCCAACAGAGCCGCGAAGGGCTGGCTCCAGCGCTTGGGATCCTGGGTCATACGGCGGAAGTACTCCTGGAACGTAAAGCGGATTTTCCGGTAATCGCCTCCGTTTGCCACGATTCTGGCCACAGACTCCACCACTGCGTACACGGCGCCGTGATAGGGACTCCAGCTGGACAGATAGGGATCGAAACCGTAGCTCATCATGGTCACCGTATCAGTATGTCCCTCCAGCACCGGCAGCTTTGCCACCATAGCCTGAGTCTCCGTCAACTGATACTTTCCGCCGTAGGGCATCAGCACTGATCCTGCCCCGATAGAGCTGTCAAACATCTCCACCAGCCCTTTCTGGGAGCAGCAGTTTAAATCGGCCAGGGTATCCAGCCATTTCTTCGCCACATCGGCCTCCGCCACCTCTTCTTTTATGAAATAGTTGGCCTCCTTTGAGGGAATCTCCACCTCTACGTCCGTCTCCTGGTGGGCTCCGTTGGTATCCAGGAACGCTCTGGAGATGTTTACAATCTCTTTATCTCTCCAGATCAGCACCAATCTGGGCTCCTGGGTCACCACGGCCACCTCCACGGCCTCCAGGTTCTCCTCCTTGGCATAGGCCAGGAACTGATCCACATCCTTGGGATCCACCACCACCGCCATCCGCTCCTGGGATTCGGAGATGGCGATCTCCGTGCCGTCCAGACCGGCGTACTTCTTGGGCACCTTGTCCAGATAAATGTGCAGGCCGGCGGCCAGCTCGCCGATGGCCACGGACACGCCGCCCGCTCCAAAGTCGTTGCACTTTTTGATCAGCCGGCTCACCTCCGGCCGGCGGAACATTCTCTGAATCTTCCGCTCTGTGGGAGCGTTTCCTTTCTGCACCTCCGCGCCGCACACCTCAATGGATGCCTCCGTGTGCACCTTGGAGGAACCGGTTGCGCCTCCGATACCGTCCCGGCCCGTTCTTCCGCCCAGCAGAATGATCACATCGCCCGGATCCGAGGTCTCCCGGATCACATCCTTTCTGGGAGCGGCTCCCATCACCGCCCCGATCTCCATGCGCTTCGCCACATAATCGGGATGATAAATCTCTTTCACATATCCGGTAGCCAGACCGATCTGGTTTCCGTAAGAGCTGTAGCCGTGGGCGGCCTCCCGCACCAGTTTCTTCTGGGGCAGCTTCCCCTTCAGGGTGTCCTTCACCGAACCGGTGGGGTCTGCCGCGCCAGTCACCCGCATAGCCTGATATACATACGTCCGTCCGGAGAGGGGATCACGGATCGCTCCGCCCAGGCAGGTAGCCGCACCGCCGAAGGGCTCGATCTCGGTGGGATGGTTGTGGGTCTCATTCTTGAAATTCACCAGCCATTCCTCTGTTTTTCCGTCAACCTCCACCGGAACCACAATACTGCAGGCGTTGATCTCCTCCGACTCCTCCTGATCCGGAAGCTTTCCTTCCTTCTTCAGCTTTTTCATGGCCATCAGCGCCAGATCCATCAGGCAGACAAACTTGTCCTTCCGCCCCTGATATACGTCCTGCCGATCGGCCAGGTACTGCTGATAGGTATCCTCCATGGGCTTCCGGTAATATCCCTCATCAAACGTGATCTGCTTTAATTCCGTGGAGAAGGTGGTGTGACGGCAGTGGTCAGACCAATAGGTGTCCAGCACCCGGATCTCGGTCATAGACGGATCCCGCTTCTCCTCTCCGGCAAAGTATTTCTGTATATGAAGAAAATACTGAAAAGTCATGGCCAGGTTCAAAGAATCATACAGCTTTTTCAGCTCCTCCGGCTCCATCTCGTCAAAGCCATTTAAAATAGCCACGTCCTCCGGCTCCTCAAATTTCGTCACCAGAGTGTCCGGCTTTACCAGATCCGTCTCCCTGGAATCCACCGGGTTAATGCAGTAGCCCTTGATGGCATTCAGCTCCTCCTCCGTAACCGCTCCCTCAATCACATAGGTGGTGGCTGAACGGATGATGGGCTCTTCGTCCTCCTTCAGAAACTTCACGCACTGTACGGCAGAATCCGCCCGCTGGTCAAACTG